>OGPA01001169.1_pt1 | contig 22696 bp, 14 predicted proteins | sample 1552841 | NCBI WGS metagenome assembly OGPA01 (sample SAMEA2579916, study PRJEB22360) | human gut metagenome | reverse complement strand
GACTATACTCCAATACTTACTGATAACAGGGAGCCAAATGGAGTAGGGATTATGCAAGGCGAGAAAGCTGAGCCGTTTATAGTGCAAGCTTCTGTTTTACAGGAAAATGAAGGAAAACTTTCTTATCAATGGTATGTAAGTTCAAGTGCAAGTTCGGATATTAAAGATTATGATAAAATAGAGAATGCAGTTGAAAATTCATACACAATAAATACAACTCAGCCACAGTATTCTAGATACTATAGATGCCTTGTTTCTTATGAAATAAATACACATCTTTATACTGCGACAAGTAACGTTTTTTCAGCAAGAGTATACCCACATGTAGCAGATAAGCCTGTAATACTCCAACAGCCTAAAGACACAACCTATGTCAAGGGAATCCCTATTACAGAAAAATTGGAAATAGTTGTACAAAAATCTAACGAGTTTGGCGTTAAAACAGAGTATCAGTGGTATCAAAATAGAGTAAATTCAACGCAAGATGGAATATTAATATCTGGAGCGACTGAAAATACATATAGTCCAGAAATAAAAGAAACAGGAATAACTTACTATTACTGTAAAGTAAAAACAAATATTCTAGCATATATAAATGGTGATGGTGTAAAGATATCGAGTGAAGAGATCTGTTCGGATATTGCCTGTGTCACCGTCACAGAAGCTCCTCTCCCATGGGAGGGAAACGGAAGTGAAAGCTCTCCATATCTCCTTAAGACAGCTTCAGATGTAGAAGCACTGCGGGACAAAGTAAATACAGAGGGATTTTCCTTTGAAAATACATACTTCCAGCTTACGGAAGACATCACCCTGCCAACTGGATGGAAGCCTATCGGTGTGACTAAGGATGGAAGGAAAGACCTGAAAAATGGCGAGAACCTTAATGCATTCAGCGGTATTTTTGATGGAAATAACCATACCGTAATAGTACCGGAGGGCGGGCTGCCTCTCTTTGGTTATGTCCGTAATACAAGGATCCGTAACCTGAACATCTATGGAAAGAAGATTGCCGGTTATGGCCTTGTCAATAACTTTGAAGGTGTGGGACTTTCCGGAATGGCAGTTGAGATCGACAATGTTACCCTGAAAAGTGGTTCCAGTACCCTGAAATCCGGCCTTCTGGGTGCTAATAAGACGATGAGCCCTTATGCCGGATGTTCTTCAGCCTTTGAGGCAACGGTACGGAACTGTACGATTGAGAAAGATGTTGTCATCGGATATGACAGAAATGAGAATGAGATCGGGGCCATTGCCGGACGTATGCAGGGTACAGTAGAAAACTGTGTAAGTTATGCGATCGTTTACGGAACCAGTTATGTAGGCGGTATTATCGGAACCAGGGACAATGCCATGGGAAACTGTTCTGTGATCGGCTGTAAATTTTATGGCACCGTAGAGGCTTCCAGTGAAGTGGCTGGTGGTATTGCAGGTGGCGGTTATGACAATTCTACAGCCCCGAACGGATGCAAGATAACTATCAACAGCTGCAGTTCAGAGGGAAGCATCACCGGTTCTGACAAGGTGGGAGGAATCCTTGGTGGAGACCTCTATGTGGCACAGACCTGGAATAACTGCACTTATACCTTTAAGAACAATTCCTTTACAGGAAAGGTACAGGCAACAAAGGCAGACGCAGCATATGTAGGAGGTATCATTGGTTTTTATGACAGCCTGAACCGGATCGATGACATCACCAACAATTATTATGCAAAAGACTGCGGGGCAGATAAAGGAATCGGTTTTGTAAGATACATTGATACCAACTGTCTGACCCATGAGACGGCAAGCGGAGCCACTTATGTCAATACAGAAAAAGAAACCACCAGCTGCCCGAAGGTGGAAGGCTGCGGATGGCAGACCGGATATAACCGGACGGATGATCCACTGGGGGCAGACCAGGAAAAACTGGTCTCTACAGAAGGCCTGCGTGTTTATGTGGATTCCCTGGAGCTGACTGGTGATTACCGGACAGAGTTTTACCTTGGGGAGGACCTGGATCTCAGTGGAATGAAAGTGGTTGCTGTGATCAGTGACGGAACCAGACAGGAGCTTTCGCTGACAGATCTTACCATAGAGGGATATAACAAGGATAAACGTGGGGAACAGAAACTGAAAATTTCCTATAAGGAAGCATTCGTGGAACTGACCGTTAAGGTATTGAAAAAAGATGCCGGTACGATCACGGTAAGCTTTACGCTTCTCGGAGACTCTGTTCATGGCAGTGCAAAGGAGGATCAGGAACACACCCTGCGAAAAGGAAATCTGGATACCTGGATCGCAGCAAAAGATTACACGATCGATGGAAATGCCAATGTCCTGGAACTCTTAAAAGAAGTGCTTGCCAAGAATGGAATGAGCTGCCGTACATTAAGGGATGAAACCTACATTGCGGGAATCACGAAGGGTGGTCAGGAGCTTGCAGAATTTTCCAATGGACAGAACTCCGGCTGGATGTATACCTTAAACGGAATCCATCCGGACCTTGGCGTGAAAGAGCAGTACCTGGAAGACGGGGATGAGATCATCTTCCATTATACGGATGATTATACCCTGGAGCATGACCATGTATGGGACAGCAAATGGACATCTGATAAGACCGCTCACTGGCATGAGTGTGTTGCCATGTATGGAAAATGTGACATCACGGATAATACGAAAAAGGGTGGCTACCAGAAACATTCCTATGGAAAAGGAAAGCAGATCAAGGCTGCTACTTATAAGACAACCGGACTGATGAGATATACCTGCCAGGTCTGCGGATACGAAAAGACGGAAACGATTCCTGTAATTGCACATACGCATAAATACACCTGGAAAACTACGGCAAAAGCTACGGTATTCCGTCCGGCGAAGCAGGAAGGAACCTGTTCCCTCTGCGGTAAAAAACAGACACGGAACTATGGAAGCAAATTAAAGGCAACTATAAAACTGAACGTATCCTCCATTACCTTGAAGCGGAAACAGGCCACCACAAAGGTGAAGGTTTCCATGGCATACGGGGATTCCATAAAGTCCTGGGCTTCCAACAACAAAAAGATCGTGACCGTTGATAAGAAAGGAAAGATCAAAGCCGGAACCAAAACAGGAACGGCAAAGATCACCGTTACCTTAAAGAGTGGAAAGAAAGCGACTCTGAAAGTAAAAGTCCAGACTGCAAAGGTAAAGACTACGAAGATCAGCGGCCTCAAGAAAAAACTGACCATCAAGAAAGGAAAGAGTGTTACTTTAAAACCAGTGGTCAGCCCGATCACTTCCCAGGAGAAAGTGACCTACCGTTCTTCCAACAAGAAGATTGCAACAGTCAGCTCGAAGGGCGTGGTTAAAGGCCGGAGAAAAGGAACCGTTACCATCACAGTTAAATCTGGAAAGGTGACAAAAAAGATAAAAATTACAGTTAAGTAAACAGAGTAAGGGTGTAAAAGGTATCAAAAATCAAATAGTGTTTTTGGTACCTTTTCATCCGATAGAGGATAATTATGAAGCAACTGAAAAAAATATATTGGAAACGGATCGGGGTAATAGGAATCAGCTGTTTTCTGCTTTTGTGGAGCTGTCTCCTTACGGGCTGTGGAATCGGGAAAGGGGATTCCGGAAAGCCTGCTGCCTGTACCATTTCGATAGACTGCCAGACGATTCTTGACAATATCGGTGATTTAAAAGAAACCAAAAAAGAATTTGTCCCGGAAGACGGCTGGATACTTCCGGAAATGGAAGTTAAATTTACTACGGGCGATACCGTATTTGACATCTTAAAAAAAATCTGTGGGGAAAAGAACATCCAGCTCTCTTCCAAATACACCCCGTTATATAAAAGCTATTACGTGGAAGGCATCAATCAGCTTTATGAATTTGACTGCGGAAAAAATTCCGGCTGGATGTACAGTGTAAATGGAGAGTTCCCGAATTATGGGGCTTCCAGTTATAAGCCCAAAGATGGGGATAAGATTGAATGGAAGTATACCTGCAATCTTGGAAGTGATGTTGGAAACCCATACAAAGATAAGAAGTAAAGAAATTGTGAAAAATAGTTAAACTGGTATGAGATAAAGACCAGAAACATTGGCGAACATTGACAGAAATAAGGCGTATCGTTATAATTAGAATAACAAAAAAATCGAGCGTGGTTCGGCTGATGGCAGCCGATTTAAGGAAATCCGGTGCGATTCCGGAGCTGCTTTTCTCTGTGTGAAATGTATCGAATGAAAAACGCCTTATGAAAGCATTTTGAGCCAGTATATCCAACACGTCAGGCAAAGAATACAAACATGTAAAAGATATACAGTTTGTATGATTCGAACGTTGGAAAGGAGATCATATGTGCTCACAAAATGATAAAGCAACATGGAGTATACTGCGATTTAATCATCGTACATTTACGGCACAGCTTGCCAGTATGCAAAGAAACAAACAGGTAGCAGCAATTCCTGAAAAATATATTTATATTGATGATTGCTGTTATAAGGGCAACGGGAAAATAAAAGAGATAATCCTGCCATCCGGCTGCAGAATCATAGGAAAGGAAGCTTTTGCAAGCTGCCAGCTCCGTAAGCCCGTTGTATTCCCACAGACCGTTAAAGAAATCAAAGAGAGTGCTTTTTCGGAAAATCATTCTCTCAGAGAAGTAACATTTCCGGCATCTTTGGAAATTTTGGGAGATTATAGTTATAAAGGATGCACAGCCCTTAAAACGGTAGCATTTGAAACCAGTTCAGAATGCCGCAGGATTCCGGAGTGCTGTTTCCATTCCTGCACGCAGTTAAGTAAAGTGGTATTCCCGGAGCATTTAAAGAGTATAGGAAGAAGAGCTTTTTACCGCTGTAAGGAATTAAAGGAGATCACGCTGCCGGATACACTGGAAGAAATTGGTCTGGAAGCCTTTTACTTCTGTGGCTTTGAAACCATAGTCTTACCAAAAGAAATTAAAAAATTAGATCAGAGGGCCTTTTTCGGATGTAAGAAATTGAAAGAGGTATATATTCCGGAAAATATCATGTATCTTGGAGAGGAAGTCTTTCATGGATGCAACCGGCTGGAATATCTGGAGATACATCATGATCCTGAGCATATTGGCTCAAAGATCGTGAACAAAAACTGCACGATACGTTGCAAAAAGGGAAGCAAAGTGGATTTGTACTGTGAAGAGCAGGGATTAAAGAGGGAGTACATTTAAACGTGTTATCAACAAATAAGACCGAGAAAAGAAACAGACAGCCTGCGGATCAATCCATCATTGATGCTTTTTCCACATGCCATCCATTTTTGAATTTTTTTTATTTTGCTGTAGTACTGTTATTTACTATGTTTAATCAGCATCCCGTCTTTATCTGCATTTCTTATGCGGGTGCTTTGTCTTATTCCGTCTTTCTGCTTGGAGGAAAAAGGACACTTAGGCAAAGCTTTCTCTTTACCCTTCCCAGTCTTTTGATCGTGGCTCTTCTGAATCCACTTTTCAATCATTATGGGGTCACGATGCTATATTATGTAGAAAGCAGTGGAAACTGGATCACTTTGGAGGCCTTAGTCTATGGCGTAGTCCTTGGAGCGGTCATGTTCGTAGTGATCCAGTGGTTTTCCTGTTATAATAAAGTTATGACAAGTGACAAATTTATTTACCTGTTTGGAAGGCTGATACCGGCCCTTTCTCTGATCCTTTCCATGGCACTTCGCTTTGTCCCCAGATTTACGGGGCAGCTGAAAGTGATCCGGAACGGTCAGAAATCTATGGGAAGGGATGTTTCAGAGGGCAGTCTTTTTAACCGTATCCGTGCGGGCTTTAACATGCTGTCGATACTGGTCACATGGGCTTTGGAGAATGCCATAGAAACTTCGGATTCCATGCGGAGCAGGGGATATGGATTAAAAGGCAGGACTGCTTTTTCCATTTACAAATTTACGAAGAAGGATAAAAGCCTTCTGGCAGTGATGGCAGCTTTATTCCTTGTATTTGCCACTGGCTGTATGAATGGGGCTTCTTATGCAAGTTATGATCCCCGTATTTTACTTGCTGGTTTTACCATTCAGGGGCATCAGGCTCCGGTATCTGTTCCAGTAGTTGAAGCAATGCTTACATACATCTGTTTCGCATGTTTTTGTTTCCTTCCGGTGATCCTGGATGTGACGGAGACTATCCGTTTTGCCAGAAGCCGGAAGCATTGTGAAACAGATCTGGATATGACTTACAAAAAAATCTACGAAACTCTGGAACAGGAAGGATAATGATTATGAATCTTGTAGAAGTAAAGGAGTTTAGCTTCGCATACCCGGAATGTTCCAGGAAGGTTCTGGATCATGCGAATCTGAAAATAGAAGAAGGAACGTTAAATGTGATCTGCGGACGGAGCGGATGCGGCAAAAGCACGCTGTTGCGCCAGTTAAAAACCGTGCTGGCCCCGGTTGGAAAGTCAGAGGGAGAAATCTTTTACCGGGGGATGCCACTTTTGGAGATCGATCACCGGACACAGAGCCAGGAGATCGGTTTTGTCATGCAGAACCCGGATAATCAGATCGTAACGGATAAAGTCTGGCATGAGCTTTCCTTTGGACTGGAAAGCCTGGGATATGACAATGCGACTATCCGGCTGCGGGTTGCGGAGATGGCCAGCTATTTTGGTATCCATCAGTGGTTTTATAAAAATGTCTCAGAGCTGTCAGGAGGGCAGAAACAGATCTTAAACCTGGCTGCAATCATGGCAATGCATCCATCCCTTTTAATACTGGATGAGCCTACGTCTCAGCTGGACCCCATCGCTGCTTCTGATTTTCTGGAAACCGTAAAAAAGATTAATCGTGATATTGGAACAACGGTGCTCCTTACGGAACACCGGCTTCAGGATATCATCCCTTATGCGGATAGGGTATTTGTCATGGATAAGGGGAATGTTTATCTGGAAGGGACTCCCAGGGAAATCGGGGTAAAATTAAAGGAACAAAAACATGGCATGTTTCTTTCCATGCCGATTCCTATGCAGATCTATGGTGAGACAGACAGTCAGGCAACCTGTCCGCTGACAGTCAGTGAGGGAAGACAGTGGCTCTCCCGTTACTGTAACGAAAAAGGAATTGCTTCGGATAGTCAGCGAAAGAGCGAAAGCACTGAAAAAGTCAGATACACAAAAACAGATAGTTCGAAGAAAGAATTGTCCATTCAGGCGAAAGATGTCTGGTTCCGGTATGAAAAGGACAGTCCGGATGTTGTCCGGGATCTTTCCCTGGAGGTAAAAAAAGGAGAGTTCTATGCACTGGTAGGTGGAAACGGTACGGGAAAGAGCACTACGCTGTCTCTTTTAAGCCGGGTGCGATGTCCATACCGTGGGAAGATACTTCTGGAAGGGCGGGATATCCGTTCGTATAAAGACCGGGATCTGTATTGTGGGCTTTTGGGAGTCATGCCGCAGAACCCACAGAGCATTTTCTTAAAGAAAACAGTCCTGGAAGATTTGTATTCTGTGATCGGGGGCAGGAGAGAAAAAATGTCTTCGGAATATCAGATTCATATGAAAAAAGAAAAGGCCATAGAAGGGATCGTAAGCCTTACCAGGCTGGAAGGGCTTCTGGAAAGACATCCTTATGATCTGAGTGGCGGGGAACAGCAGAGGCTGGCACTTGCCAAAGTCCTTTTGCTTCGTCCGAGGATTCTCCTGATGGATGAACCTACGAAGGGAATGGATGCAGAATATAAAGAAGAGATCGGAAAGATCTTAACCCGGCTGAAACAGCATGGCCTGACGATCTTTATGATCTCCCATGACGTGGAATTTGTTGCAGAATATGCGGACAGGGTAGGCCTGTTTTTTGAGGGAAACATCGTTACCAGCCAGAATACCCGGGAGTTTTTTGCCGGAAATAATTTCTACACAACCGCAGCAAACCGGATGGCAAGGCATTTGTTTCCGGAAGCTGTGACCGGAAAGGATGTGGTTACGTGCTTACAGAGCAGCAACTGGACCAGTTTATAGATGAATTCTGGGAAGATATCCCAAATGAAAGGGCAGAAGATGGGCCGGCAGAAGATCTGGAAGAATACACCCTTCCTTCTGATGGGATGATCATCCGGCAGATGGAAAAGAAGGGGAAAGTCAGCCGTAGAACCTGGTTTGCCCTTATCTTGATGCTGTTAGTGGTTCCGCTGCTTTTGTATCTGTCGGTCAGGTTTTTTCATGGAAGGAAATACCTGATATGCAGCCTGATCGTGATCGTGGCTGCGATGCTCCCGTTTTTTATGATGTTTGAAGGGCGCAAACCAAAAGCACGGGAGATCATGGTGATCTCTGTCCTTGCAGCGATCGGTGTCGCAGGGAGGGCAGCCTTCTTTATGGTACCCAGTTTCAAACCGGTGGCTGCTATTGTGATCCTTACCGGTGTTTCTTTTGGGGGAGAGGCGGGGTTTCTCGTTGGCTGTCTTATCATGATGTTATCCAACATGTTTATGGGACAGGGCCCCTGGACACCATGGCAGATGTTCTCTTTTGGCATCATCGGGTTCCTGGCAGGAATTCTTTACCAGAAAGGAATCTTAAAAGCAAGGAAACGGGATCTTTGCATTTATGGATTTTTAAGTGTGGTGCTCATCTATGGCGGGATCATGAATCCGGCAAGCATCTTAATGTCTTACGGATACATCACACCGGCCAGCCTGGTTGCTTTCTATATTTCAGGAATCCCGGTGGATCTGGTGCATGCACTGTCAACTGTGATCTTTTTATGGTTTTTGAGCAGGCCGCTTCTTGAAAAACTGGAACGCATTAAGAAAAAATACGGGCTGATTGAGTCCGGGAAAGAGGAAATGCTTTGATCTATGTCAGCCATTTGCTTTGTGATGAAGATATGAAAGAGATCTGCGGTCAGTATGGAGCCGGTGTGGAAAGTATCGAGTTTTCCATATCTGACAATCTGGACCGGCTGGAAAGAAAAATGGAACAGTATCAAAAAAGACTGGAGCAGATGGGAAATCCACCGCTTACCCTGCATGGGCCATTTCTGGACTTAAACCCGGCATCTTTTGACAGTCAGATAAGGAAAGTGACCATGGAACGGTTTGACCAGTGTTACCAGGCAGGAATCCGCCTTGGAGCCAAAAAGATCGTATATCATTCAGGGATGATCCCTACGGTATATTTCCGGGAAGGATGGGCGGAACAGACAGGCCGGTTTTTCCAGGAGTTTTTGAAAGACCGGGAAGGTCCCCAGGTCGTCATGGAAAATGTCCTGGATGAAGACTGGCGGCTTCTTTTGGATGTATACAACTTCGTGGATCATCCAAACTTTAAGCTGTGTCTGGATATGGGGCACGCACACTGCTATTCAGAAATCTCTGTCCTTAAATGGGCGAAGGAACTTGCTCCATATGTCGGACATGTCCATATCCATGACAATGCAGGGGACAGGGATTCCCATTTGGGCTTAGGAAAGGGCACAATTCCATGGGAAAAGGTTTTAAAACTTCTTCCCTGCACAAAGGAACGGACCTGGACGATAGAATGTTCCAATAAAGAAGATGTGATTCTTTGCATAAAACAGATAAACGAAAAAATGAGGGGAAAATTATGAACAGATTAAAAAAACGGACATGCCAGTTTCTGGTGTTAGTTACCACAGCGGGGCTTTTGACAGGCTGCGGGGGCGGGACTCCAAAACTGGAAGATGCACTGAAAAAAACAGCTGCTTATGAACAGAAAACCGTAACATCACCGGCATCGGATACCTTGGGCGGGGAATGGACGGTGATCGCACTTGCCCGTTCGGGAGAAACGGTGGATGAGAACTATTTCGAAAAATATCGTGCCAATCTTGAAAAACGGGTCAAAGACCAGGAAGGCGTGCTCAGTGATAACCGTTATACGGAGTATTCCAGGGCAGTCATGGCATTGAAATCCATAGGAAAGGATCCAACGGATATTGGCGGTTACGATATTGAAAAGCCGCTGGAAGATTTTGATGCAGTGGTCTCCCAGGGATTAAACGGTGCCATTTATGCACTGATTGCCTTAAATGCCGATGACCCGGATGCCAATAAAGACGGGGAACTGGAACAGAAATATCTGGATTACATATTGGAACGGGAAAAAGCAGATGGCGGATTTTCCCTGGATGATAACGCCAAAGACGGGGATGTGGATCTGACCGCCATGACACTGCAGAGCCTGGAACCATACCAGGATGAAGAAGATGTAAAGGAAGTCATTGACAAGGGTGTGGAATTTCTGGCAGATATACAGGACGATGATGGCGGTTATACCGCATTTGGCGCAAAGAGCTCAGAATCTATTTCCCAGACCGTGATCGCCCTCAGTGCGGTAGGCGTAGACTGCAATGAGGATGAACGTTTCCAGAAAGATGGAAAAGGCCTGTATGATACCCTGATGACTTTTTATCAGAAGGATGGAAGTTTTAAACATACCCTGGACGGGGAAAGCAACCCCATGGCAACAGACCAGGGATTCTGTGCACTGGTAGCTTACCAGCGTTATCAGGATAAGGAAAACAGTTTTTTTGATATGACAGACCACAGATAAGGATGGAGGAAAGAAAATGCCGCAGAAGATAAAAGAACTCCAGGATCAGCTGGAGCGGATCATTAAAGGAAAAAAAGATATCACAGATAAGATCCTCATGGCAGTGCTCGCAAAGGGACATGTCCTTCTGGAAGATGTTCCTGGTGTCGGTAAGACGACGACCGCACTGGCACTGAGCCGTCTCATGGGGATGGAATTTAACCGTATCCAGTTCACCCCGGATGTTGTCCCTTCCGATGTGACCGGATTTACCATGTATGACAAACAGAGCGGACAGTTTTCCTATCGTGCCGGGGCTGTCATGTGCAACCTTTTGCTGGCAGATGAGATCAACCGTACTTCCAGCAAGACCCAGTCTGCCCTTCTGGAAGTAATGGAAGAAGGAAAGGTGACGGTAGACGGGGAAACCCATTGTGTGCCATCCCCATTTGTAGTCATTGCCACAGAAAACCCGGTGGGCTCTTCCGGTACACAGCTCCTTCCGGAATCACAGCTTGACCGATTTATGATCAGTGTCAGCATGGGATATCCGGATCACCAGAGCCTGGTCGAACTGTTAAGGGACAGACAGAGGGAAAATCCACTGGAAAATGCCAAAACTGTTGTCAGCCGGGATGAGGTGCTGGAACTCCAGAAAGAGGTACAGGAGATCTATGTAGCAGACCAGGTGCTCGACTATGTGGCAGACCTTGCGGAAGCTACAAGGAAACATGTGCTGATCACGCTGGGATTAAGCCCGCGTGGAACCCTGGCACTGGTAAGGATGGCAAAGGCAGCCGCCTATATGAAAGAAAGGGATTATGTTATTCCAAAGGACGTACAGGATGTCTTTAAGGACGTTGCGGCACACAGAATGATTCTGGATTCCAAGGCGAGGTATCAGGAAAAATCTGCCCGTGAGATCCTTTCTGAGATTCTGGCAGACGTGGCGGAACCGAAGGTGGAAGGATGATAAAGGACAGGATCCTGTGGCTCTTGTGGCTGGTCTGCATGGCAGGAGCAGCAGTAATTACAGGCACATGGCTTTTTGCAGCGGTTCTTTTGCTCACCATTCTTATTTTGATCTTTTCTGCAGGGAGTGTGGTTTTGTCCGGAAAAAAAGCCGTTATCAAACTGCATCTCCCAAAGGCATCAGAGAGAATGGAGTGTTTCCATGGAAAAATGTATTTGGAAAATCAGTCTGCATGGCCGGTATTTGGCGGAGCAGGAGTGCTCAGATGGGAAAATCTTTTTACCGGTGAAAAAGGAGAGATCCCTCTTTCCTTTTCCCTGGGAGGAAAGGAAAAGCAGGTCATCGGGTTTGAGACCGGAAGCAGCTGGTGCGGCTGCATCAGATTTTGTTTTTCTGACTGGAAATGCCAGGATTTTTTTCGTGTCTTTTCTTTAAAAAGGAAGGCTGATACATGCGCTTATACCGTTGTAATGCCGGAAAGACAAAAAGGTGAGCTTTCCCTTTTTACAAGGGAAGGATTCGACATGGAAAGTTTCCGCTATTCCGGAAGCCGCCCGGGGGATGATCCGGGAGAAACTTATGACATCCGGGAATATCGTTCTGGTGACAGTATCCGGCAGATCCACTGGAAGTTGTCCGGAAAGCTGGATGACATTATGATCCGGGAAAAAAGCTTCCCGGTGGATGATACGGTACTGATCCTGGCAGAAGCATTTCAGGCAGACCGGGATCCGCAGCGTGCGGAAACGGTGGCAGAAGTCTTTTCAGCAGTCCTTCAGAGCTTTATGGAAAAGAAGATCTCCTGCCAGGCCGGAGTCTATGACCACAGCACTGGGAAGTTCCGGCTGGAGAAGATCCGTACAGAAGAGGACCGCGAAAACATCCTGTACCGCTTCCTGCGTTATGGAAGTGATGCAAAAACACCGGTCACAGTACGGGAATATCTGAAAGACCCGGGAATACAGAATTTTGCAAACTATGTATATATAACCGGCGACCCGCAGGACAAAGAAGCAGAACTCCTGGCAGCAAAGGGAGAAGTGACTATCGTAGGATGCGGCACAGGCGGCAGAGACAGTGGAGGAGAACAGGTATTATGGAAATACGGATCACAGAATCCAAAAGACAGTCAAAAACAGCATATGGAAAACAACTGTCCGGTATCCTGCTGGAAACTGCACTGATCTGGCTGAGTGCAGGCGGAGGGCTCCTGCTTTTTATGAGTGTCCTTACTGAGCAGGAACGCATGGCACCGATTTTGGGAAGCGTGCTTCTTATGGCAGTGTTCTGTACTGCAACAGAAAGAATGGGAAAATATGGGCTTTATGGACGGCTGGGACTGGGAATGGTTTCCATCGCAGGGATCTTCCTGTTCCATGGACAGCTCTTAGACGGCATGGCATTATACTGGAATGATATGGCAGACATCCTGGGAAGCCGGGCAGGAATTTACCTCAAAAGGTTTGAGACTGCCGGGATACAGGGAGGGGATGCCGCCCGCATGGTATTCCTTATTTATCTTGGAATGGCAGCGGCAGTCTGCGGATTCCTTATCCTGAAATTGAAGTTTTATCTACTGGTGCTTGCCTGGGCTCTGGTACTTCCTGTCCTTTCGGGAATCCTTGGTATGGAACCGGATGCAGGCACAGGAGTTATTTTTTACATGGGGATCCTTTTGGAACTGAATCTTATCCTTTCCCGTTCTGGAAGGAAACGCCACCGGGCAGAGAGCAGCCGGGCATTTTTGACAGGAAGCATCCTGGCATGTGCGGTAATGCTGGCAGCCGGGATCCTTCTGGAACAGTTTATGCCGTCCGAAGACTATGGTTCCTCGACACTTGTCACAGAAGCTAAAAAAGAGGCCCTGGACGGGATCAGCAGCCTGCGGTACAAAAAAGGAAAGATCAATACCCTTCCGGATGGAAAGCTGAAAGAATGCGGTGCCTGGAGTGCCTCAGACGATACGGCACTTTCCGTTACCATGGAAAATCCGGATTCTCTCTACCTGAGAGGATTTGTGGGAAGCGTGTATGACGGTTCTTCCTGGGAAAGCCTGGATACGGAGGATGCCTATAAACAGAGGACGCTCTTTTACTGGCTCCATCAGGATGGATTTTATGGGGAGACCCAGCTAAGCCGTGCAAGGGCACTTGCAGATGATGATGCCCTTTCTGACAAAGTATCCGAAGTGGACATAAAAAATGAAAAGGCAGACAGCCGTTATCTCTATACCCCTTATGAGATCACAGAACTGCCTGTCGGATACAGGAAAGAGACACCGTTTGCTGACAGTATGTTAAAAGCAAAAGGACTCTTTGGAGCAAGAAACTATCACTATCAGGCAAATGGAAACCTGGTAAAAGATTTTACGGTGCTGGGGGCAAGGGTCTATCAGGCACTTGCCAGGGATGAAGGGGATTCCTACCGTGATGATGAGAGTTATTACAACGCATTTGTGTACAGCCAGGATACGAAGCTGTCCGGTGCACTGGAAACCCTGTTCCGCAAAGAACTGGGGGACGGTGGAAACCGGGAACAGGGGCATACCGATTACTATACAGCGATCAGCAGGATCCGTTCCTATCTGGAAAAGAACCTGACTTACAGCACGGCAGCCGATCCGTATACCGGACAGGGGGATTTTGCAGAGGACTTCCTGACAAACACCAGGATCGGCCACAGTGTCCATTATGCCACGGCAGCGGCACTGATGTTCCGTTATTACGGGATCCCGTCCCGTTATGTGGAAGGATATCTGGTCACACCGGAAGATATCAAAGATAAAAACCCGGGGGATACGATAGAAGTCCCGGGAAAGAATGGACATGCCTGGACCGAGATCTATATGGACGGCCTTGGATGGGTACCGGTAGAAATGACACCGGAATACTATAATGTCATGGAGGAAGCAGACCTCACGGCAGGCCTGGAGGCAAAAGGAGCCAAAGCAGCTGCCATCCCGGAAGCACAGGACGAACCGCCTGCACAGGAGAACATCCAGACACACTGGAGCTTAAAACTGGCACTGTTCGGAATCGAAAAGCTTCTGATCCTCCTGCTTGCGGTATTTGACCTCTTCTGCCTGATATTTATCTTTACGGTCTGTGTGCTCCGCATCCACGCAAACAGAAGACGGAGAAAACTGTTTGAAAGTGAAGATGACCGCCAGGCGGTTCGCGCCATGGCCGGATATGCGCGGCTTCTTTATTATCATGGCCCTGAGCTTTATTCGGAAGATGCCATGAAGTGTTACCGGAAAACAAGCGTTATCGGGGAAAAGGCTGCGTTCAGTCCCCATGCTGTATCAAAAGAAGAACGAAAGGATACCGCTCTGTGCGTGCAGAAGATGAAAAAAGAACTGAAAAAAGCCAGAAGCTGGTATGGAAACTGGATCATGAAATATATAGAAAGGCTGTATTAAGGAGGAAATGACCATGAAAAAGAGAAAAAAGAATAACCGGCTTTCCTTTCTGACAGCTATTGTCTGTCTCCTGCTTTTTGCTGGAGTATTATTTCTGGGAATGAAAAACTATGAACCGGAGAAAAGTGAAAATCCGGTACAGGGGGTGAACAGTGAAAGCTCCTTAAAGGGTTATCTTGGAAAGGGATATGCTTATGCCGGAAGCCAGGAAGATGCTTCCACGGGTGAAGAATCTTCCTTTGAAGAACAGGCACAGATCCTGGAAGATGAACCGGAGGAAGAACCGGAAAAGAAAAAGGAAGAGGCACAGGCGACTGTCACCCCGGAGCCGACATCAGAGCCGGAAGCTTCCCAGACACCGGAACCGGACAGCCAGAAGGAAGATACCCAAAAAGGGGATACCGATCCGGAAGACGGCTCCACAGGAGAGGATAATGACAGCTCCAAAGACAATACCATCCATTATGACAAAAATGGTGACCAGGATGATGACAGCCGGAAAGAAACACCGGACCAGGACGATGACCGGAACCAGGATGGGGCGCAGGTACCGCTCAGTGCAACGCCGACGCCATCTCCGGAGCCGGAACCGACACAGGAACCGGAGGAAGACCATTATCCAACGATCGCCACAGACCTGACTGACGGGGAAACGGTAAATGCCGCGTACCGTACATTTTATGTACAGGCGGTAGACTGGTACGGGAACAGCTTATCCTCTACGGCACTGGAAGTAAATGGAAACGGTGAAAGACTTTCTTCAAAAGGGGAGCCTTCGCCGGGAATCCTGGCTTACCGTCTGGATCTGAATGAGGGCAGCAACACTGTGGATATCAAGGCAACGGATGATGAGGGATGGAGTACCACGCTTCCAACGTTTACCATCTATAAAGGGGATGAGAGCCAGGAAGAACCTGCCGGCTCCATCACGGTCAGCATTGAGGCGGGGACTGTCGGACTTGGGACAATCCTGCCGGCGACATCCATCGACTTTTATCAGGGCGAACAGCTTTCCTCCGTGGTCTTAAGGCTTCTGCAGAACAGCGGGTTTGACTGGAGGAATGATGGAAGTGCAACAGGAGGTTTTTACCTGAAAGCTATCGGACGCGGCGGCATCACTTCCGGAGCTTCGATCCCGGATGACCTGATGGCACATCTGACAGAAGTAAACTGCCAGCTGTCCGGGCATGATGCCAACTGGCTGGGAGAATTTGATTTTACCATGAATTCCGGCTGGATGTATTTTGTAAACGGTGAATATATGAACATTGGAATGTCGGGCTATTTCCCGGCAGACGGTGACGAAGTAAGGCTTCGCTTTACCCTGTATTCCGGAGCAGATCTGGGTGTCGGGGATAATGGCGAAGTATGGGGGGACTGGTAATGAAAAAAAACAATTTAAAGAGACCGATCATTAACAAATTTATTATCGGAACCCTTTCTGCAGGACTTCTGGCAGGAGGGGCTGCACCAGAAACAGATGCGATCTTTGTCAGGGAAGTTTATGCAGCAGACAGCACAGAGAGTTCGGAAGGGGAAACGCTGGCAGAACCATCGGTACCCGCAGAACCTACCGCCGTTCCGGAGCCGACTGCAGAACCGGAGCCGACTGCAGAACCGGAGCCGACCCAGATACCGGAACCAACCGCTGTGCCGGAACCGACTGCTGCACCAGAGCCAACTGCCACTCCGGAACCAACCGCTGCGCCGGAACCGACGGCAGCTCCAGAGCCTTCCGTTACGCCGGAGCCTTCTGTTACACCGGAGCCTTCTGTTACACCGGAACCGACCATCACTCCGGAAGTTAAAAGCAGCAATGCGGATCTGAAAGAATTATATATATCCAGCTCCGATACCTGGGGAAAAGGAATCTTAAAACTAGATCCCGCATTAAACAAGGACCGTGACAGATACAAGGCGGTTTATGACGGGGAACGTCAGAGCCTGAACATCTGGCTGACAGCGGAAGAAGAACATGCCACGGTCAAGATCTATGCGCTGAGCGGAGTGAAGCATTCTACCGTGGAAAAAGATGAGACCATCAAAGAAAGCAACGATGGAAAGGGGCATGTTTACTGGAAAATCCATTTCGGAGACCAGGAAAAGGAAGCTATGGTCCGGGTGCAGGTAACCGCACAGGACGGCACCCGGAGGGATTATTACCTGACACTTGGGATTACGGACCAGACCCCGCCGGAACTGAAAAAGATCAGTGCGAGCAGGATATCCGTGGACCAGGCCTCAGTAGTATATAAGACCAGTGAAAGGGGACAATGCTATTACCGTGTTATAGAGGCCGGTGCGAAAGTACAGACCCCGGATACCTCAAAAGAGGGAAGAGAAGTACTGAAAGGAAGCGATACCCTGACCATTACAGGCCTGTCAGAAGGTGAAAAAGATGTGGTGATCGTGGTAAAAGACCTTGCAGGCAATGTAAGCAGTCCGATGGTGATCCGGATCCCTGATGTCAGAAAGAAGAATAACGGGACAGCGGGAAATGGGGGCAATGGAAATTCCGGTTCGATCGCCCAGAGACCCGGATATGGTGGAAATAAAAGTGAAGCCGGAGTCCCGGGCAAAGGCAATAATGGGGAAGGATCCCTTACAAATCTGAAAACGGTTGGCGGAAAAGGTACGGCATCCGGAAAGAACGGATTGGATAGCACAGACGAAAACAAGGAAAAGAAACTGACGGCTTATGCCGGTACGAAGAAAAAAGGCTCCGGTTCCGGTACATCAGGTGAAAAGAAAAACAGCAAAAAAGCGGATGCCGTAAAAGACAAAACAAAAGAGAAAACAGAAGAGTCATCCACAGAAGAACTGACTGAAAGCAAAGACAGGGAGACCACATCCGGGATTGTGTCCGCTTCCTCCAAAAACGAAGGAAAAAGTATCCCGGAACTGGTAGGAAGTAAAGTAACAGACACCTGGACGCACATGAAACTCTTTACCAGGATTCTATCCTTATTTGCACTGGCAGGAGTTTTGTACCTGCTCTTATGGACAGGAGCGAGACGCAGTTTCAGAAAAATAAAAAGCAGGAATCCACTGCTTCAGCAGTAAAAAAAGGGAGGTAAACATCAGATGAAAGGAAGACTAGGAAAATGGCTGGCAGTCCTTCTGTCGGTGAGCATGCTGGCAGGGACAGCTCCGGTCTATGGAGCCGACATATCCATGGAAAGTGATTTTTCTTCCGGGGCAGCAGAGACGGAAGCACAGCCGGATGTCCAGGAAGGGACAGAGATCACAGAAGAGCCGGGAGACAGTGACGTGGAGATCACCGAAGAACCGGAAACAGAGCAACCAGAAGATGCGGAATTCTCAAAGGGGGAATTTAACGGCGAGGATCAGGAGGAACTGGTCATGGACGGCTCTGACGATGAAGATTCTGCAGAACTTACCTTTGAGGATGCTCCATTTGCCGGGGAGAACAGTACGAAAGAATATCTCAAGGATCTCAGTGTGTATTCCGGCTATGGCGTTAAGGATCCTCTGGAGATCAGCCGCAGGGAAGATTTGGATGAAACTTATGGCGGGAAAACCTATACCGTTGAGATCGGATCCAGTTATAATTCTACCGGATTTTATGTAACGGCAGATCTGGGGGCCGATGCGCCGGAGGGATCAACGATCCGGTTATCTGCCTGCGATCTTGATGGAAAGACGGTTGAGAGTGAGATCATTGCAACCGGATATACCGATGGAAAACGTTATAATTTTTCAAATGTTTTTACAAAAGATAATGGAAAAAGGGCTGTTTACACAGTAACAGCCGGTACAGCCACAGACAGCCAGACTTACAAGATCGTAGTGCTCCGGAGGCTGGATCTTTCCATGATCGGCTGTTACCTTCCCTCGGACACGGACATGGCCAAAAACCTGATCTCAGAATTTGACAGTGCCGGTATCACCAGGGATTATGATGTGACAGTGGGTGAGAATACAGAATCTGTAAAAGTTTCTGCAAAAGCCTTTAATGACAAGTGGTATGGCCTTACCGTAAACGGACAGGCAGTATCCGGCAGCAATGCCATTGAGATCCCACTTGACGGTTCTGAGACCAGGATCACTTTCCAGATGAACGAAGACGGGACTTATCAGGATCCGGCTTATCAGGATATCACTTATACATCCACAGGCACCTATACGATCACCGTACATAAAAAAGCAAAGTCCTCGATCGCTTTTGTAACAGATCCATCGGATGCAGTGGTCAGTGTATATGATTCTAAAGGGGAGCGTGTGGAACCTTCCAAAGATGCTTCTGTGTATGATTCTCTTTATTACGGGGATGAGTATACCTGGAATGTGTCACGCCATGGATATATCTCCAGAAGAGAGAAGTTTACGGTAGGTGAGGAAACAGAGATCCAGGTAAAACTGGAACAGCAGACGGCAACGCAGCCAGAGATCACGGATAATGACTGGAGCAGTTACCGGAACAGTGAAACAAACAACGGGATCACCAATACCTCCACGCCGACCAGCAAGGATACAACGGTGCAGAAATGGTCCCTGCATCTGGATGCAAAGGGATGGGATGCAGCACTTACCCCTCCACTGATCCTGGGCGGCTATCTTTACGTGGCATCCGGACAGTTCATCTATAAAATAGATAAAAATACCGGGGATATCGTGCAGACCAGTGAACAGATGCACGGAAATATGCAGTATGCCATGATCCCGCTTGCTTATGCGGAAGGAATGCTTTTTGCACAGATCGGCGGCGGACAGATCCAGGCACTGAGTGCCACTTCTTTAAAATCCCTCTGGATCAGTGAGAGCCTGGGAGGCCAGACACTTTCCCCGATCACCTATAAGGATGGATATATTTATACCGGAACCTGGACTTCGGATACAACCCCTGGTTCTTACTTCTGCCTTTCTGTTACAGATGAAGACCCGTCAAAAGGTGATGAGATAAAATACTGTACCTGGAAATATAACCATAAGGGCGGTTTTTACTGGACAGGTGCTTATGCGTCCGAAAATTATCTGGTGTTTGGTTCTGATGACGGGGCCGGTGATGCCTATACTTCTATCCTGTATTCAGTTAATACGCACACCGGACAGCTGATCGACAAGCGCACGGACATGATCGGCGATATCCGATCCACCATTGTTTATAACAACGGATATGTTTATTTTACGACCAAAGGCGGATATCTCTACCGGGTTGCCATGAATGCAGATGGTACTTTCGGTGCAGTGGCAAGCTATAACCTGGGCGGTGCGGCAACATCCACACCGGTCGTCTATAAAGGAAGAATCTATGTAGGTGTCTGCGGAAACGGCGGACAGTACAATGCGGATGGGGGACACCATTTTGATGTCCTGACAGAATCTGCTTCCGGTCTTTCCCTTGCATATAAAGTTTCTATCCCGGGATATCCGCAGGCAGCACCGCTTCTTTCGACCGCTTATGAAAACCAGGACTTTAATGGAGATGGCAAAGCGGATGGACGTGTTTATCTGTATTTTACCTACAATGCAAAACCTGGCGGTATCTATATGCTGACAGATGAGCCGGGCCAGACTTCCGGAAAACCGAAAGAACTCTTCCGTCCGGTACTCGCACAGCAGGAGTACTGCATCAGTCCGATCTGCGTAGACAGGGATGGGACACTTTATTATAAGAATGACTCCTGTTATCTGATGGCACTGGAAACAAATGGAGCTTACCTTGACAGTGTATCAGCAGAAGCAGATACTGGCCGGGTCAGCTGGGAAAAAGCATTCCAGCGTTCGGAAAAAGAGCATACCTTAAGGGTTGCTGAAAATGCTACAAAAGTGACCCTGACATTTAAAGCACCTGCCGGATGTACCCTGACTGTCAACGGAAAAGCTTCCAATGGAACTTATGTGGCAGATGTAAGATCCGGACAGGCAGATGTTACGGTTAAAACAACACTGAACGGAAAGAGCAGGGATTATATCTTCCACCTTACCAGCGGGCTTGGAAATTCCTCCCTGGCAAACCTGGTGGTAAGTACCAGCAATACTTTTACAGATACTTCAAAATATCTTACATTATCACCGGTATTTGACAGCACCAAAACCAGCTATACCGTTTCGTATCTTGCAGACAAAGAGGAAAATAAGGAAAAGTTCCTCCGCCTTTATGTGGAACCTTCAGATGGGGATGCCACGGTAACGGTACAGAAAGTAAAAGGTGTTGAGAAAGTATCCATGCCGGTTGTGGCAAACGGAAAAACGAAACGTGTAAATGTATACTGGGAAACAGATGCAGGCGAAGCACAGGTGAAGATCACGGTAACAGCTGCCGGAAGCGGAAAAACAGACTATCTTCTTACCATACAGCGGAAAGAAAACGTTCCGACACCAACACCTACAGAAGTACCGGAGGTGTTCGGACCATGGAAAACGATCTCTGCAGCCACGGTATTTTCACCGGCTGTACAGATGCGTACCAGCAACAAGGGCCGCAAGGAAAAGAGGACCGTCGGCAAAAAACTGACACCCACAATCAAGGTAACGGCTACCAGCATTAAGCTGAAAGTAAAACAGTCTACTTCCAAAATAAAGGTTTCTAGACTTGCAAAGGGTGATTCCGTTAAAAGCTGGACTTCCAGCAATAAGAAAATCGTTTCTGTAAACAGAAAGGGAACGATGAAAGGCTTGAAAGCCGGAAAAGCCAAAGTGACCATTACACTGGCCAGCGGCAAGAAACAGGTCATTTCCATTACTGTGCAAAAAACAACAGTAAGAACAACAAAGATCACCGGACTGAAATCAAGCGTGACCGTTGCAAGAAATAAAAAACTTACGCTGAAACCGGTCATCGGCCCGATCACTTCCCAGGAGAAGGTTACCTACAGTTCTTCAAATAAGAAGATCGCAACGGTAAGTTCCAGTGGTGTGATCACTGGAAAGAAAAAGAGAACAGCCTATATCACAGTGAAATCTGGAAAGATCCGCAAAAAAGTAAAAGTAGTAGTTAAATAAAAATGATTTAAGCAGGAGCTGCCTTTCATGAATACACATGGAATGGCAGCTCCTTTTTTCATTTTTTGCATGTAGCTTTATTTGCAGAAGTAGATTACGATATTAATAGTTGACCAAGAGAGAAGAATGTTTAGATAATATGTTATAGTGATAATGGAAGCATGGTAACAAAAAAAATTATAAAAATAGAAAAAAAGTGCAACCAAACAGAAAAAAATACGTTCTATATAATAGAAAACATTAATATGGCACACTGCAAATAACCTATCTGCATAAAAACACTAATATACAGGGGAGAAATGTGATATGGAAGATATACATATTATAAATTTATTTTTAGAAAGATCAGAAGATGCAATTCGCCAGGTAGAAGTAAAGTACGAAAAATTTTGCTTTAAGATTGCATGGAATATTTTATATAACACAGAAGATTCAGAAGAATGCGTAAATGATACGTGGCTGATAACGTGGAATAAGATTCCGCCCAAAACGCCAACAAAATTATCTGCATTTCTTGGAAAAATAACCAGAAATTTGGCATTGGACAATTTCAGAAAGAAAAATGCTTCAAAAAGAGCAGATACACATATGATGGATATTTGTGGTGAAGTGGAAAAACTGGAAAATACAATAAAGGATTATGTGGAAGAGGATATAAAGAAAAAGGAAATTTTGAATATTTTAGAAAAATTTTTAAGTGATTTAAAAGCAGGGGACAGGGATATTTTTGTCAGGCGATATTGGTATATGGATAATATTAAAGACATTGCAAAAAGACATGGATGCTCTGAGTGAATATTACGGTGCGGCAGAGCCGCCAGTCCGGTGTGGCGAGAGCCACCTGTC
>OGPA01001167.1_pt1 | contig 22722 bp, 38 predicted proteins | sample 1552841 | NCBI WGS metagenome assembly OGPA01 (sample SAMEA2579916, study PRJEB22360) | human gut metagenome | reverse complement strand
TTTAGTTAATTGTTCCCACTCTCTACATACGATGTTTACTTTATCATATATAGATTTCTTAAGTAAGACAAATAAACCATCAGTATTTGCTTGTACTATTCGGCACCCTAGCTCTACTAATTTCTCCGCTAACATTAGTAACAATAACTGTCCATTAATTCTACATTATGTTCTATACTAGACGCAACTCTAATATACGTTCTCTTATGAACTGCTATATGTTACCATATAGATCAGACTATATCTTTTTCTTTTACCTTAAGCGGCAGTCAGAAATTCCCCGTTTCCATCACCATTAGCTTGTGATGTACTCTCTTTCGAGATAGTCGTTGAACTTTTTATTAAATTATGATAAATTTGTTTTATTTTAGATAGAAACATATCTTCTGAAAACTTATTTTTCATCATATTGCAAAATTTACAGCAAGGAACACAGTTATGTAAACAATAACTTTTACTAGAATCTATTCTATCTATTCCACTATATTTATTATCTCCACTACTAGAGAAACTATTGCAATAATAACAAGGTTTTAAAATAATATCTTTAAATTCTTTTTCATTTAGATCCCATTGAATATTTCTAGATTTTGCATTATTTATATAATGTATATATACGTTGTATAATACTGTATTTAGATCTTTTCCAAATCTATTATGTACGCAATCTCTACATTTCAGATTATTAAAATTATTCAAGGCTTCTTTTTTTCTAGAGAAAATATTTTTGCATCTTTTACATTGAATTTTGTAATAAAGATGAGCTCTATTGTTTTTTTCATACCTCTCAGAATCAAATTCTATTACTTTAAACTTATCGTTTTCAAGATTTAATGTTTTATCTAATATTTTCATAATTTAACACTTAGTTACTGATTGTCCTTTTGTATTTTAACGTAAAGTTCAAAAGGATGTCCCAGTAATTAAGGGAATATTTTTTCTATACATTTCTGTATAGGCAGACCAAATTTAATCTGCATTACTGCAAATGGACTATAACAGAAGTTATGTTCATTTTGAAGATTACCACTCAAACCATTAAGTGCTAACTTCAATGTACTATCTTTAATTTTATCTCCGTTATGTTTGGCTTCTATTCTTTCAGATCTAATCTGGGAATATACTTCTAAGAATTCTGGACCTAAATGTTTAGGATAAAATCCATATTCTATCAACATACTTGGATATAGTGACGCTACGTCAATATCGATAAGCATTTCGTCTTCTGCTGGAATTATTATTTCAGGATCATTCTTAGAATGAATTCCACCGACTCCAACAGTATACCTTAATCCACCAAATACAAAGTTCTTTTCATAACCTTTTCTGCCAGGAGAAACTACTTGAGTTTTCATTTCATCTAGTACAGATTTAAGTATAGGACTATCATATTTGATAAAAGGTAATATAACATCTTTCAATGGTATATAGGCTTGAGGAGATCTTAAGTCTTTAATATCCCACCATGTCAAGCCTGTCTTTTCAAGATATTTGTGAGTTAGAATTTTCATTCCAATATTCACTCCATCTTTACTAAGAACTTTTACACCATACTCGTCTTCAATAGCTAATCGCAAATCAATATCTTTTTTACACCTATTAAGTAATGCAGAAGTAGATTCAATATCATTGATATTATAATCTATCATACTGTCAAAATCTTCAATAGGCAAAGGCTTACTCCAATCACATACAAATTCCTGTACATTCTTGTATTGCATAGTAACTTGAATTTCTTTCAAGCCTACTCTAAGTTTATTAGAGTAAAGCATAGTAAGAATGTCAAAGCTATCAAACCATACTTGATATTTCCATCTTTTCCATTTTTCTATATTCTCGTCAGAGTTAGTAATTTCTCTACTTAGATTAAATATAGAATTAGTAATTACAAGTACAGGCTTTTCAGCAAGTACATGTTCATACTCTATAATGTAATTGATGACAGGATTATCATAATGTAAATTGTTATAACCGCAGAATATTTTATCTGAATCAATACTACAATTTGTAGTATAGTTATCATTCCACGAAACGGGTGAATTTACTTGTTTAAAGAATGATATAAGTTCAGATAACTGATTTTTACGAGGAGATATTTCAAACTTATGTATTTCTTTTGTTTCTGTATTAATAGCAGAACAATGAAAGATATTTTGAAATACTTCGATATCATATACAAATACGGTTTTACCTCTGATTTGCATATAAATTAAAGATTAGTTTAGATCCCGTAGAAGGATTCGAACCTTCGTCTTAAACCTTATTAGACACGGATTTTACAAAGACTACTACCTTTATTAAGTATACGGGAAACACTTCATTCATTCTAGAATGAGGAAACCAACGGTTAAAGATAAATTTATGAAGTTTGTAATTCTAGTAGAAATAAATCTATCCTAGAATCATCATAGTAACAATCATACTTTGTATTTCGTAGATTGTTTGTGGCATCTGGGTACAAGCGATATGCTTCTGCAAATACTGCTTGCCCTAATCGTACTTGCCCATTTACTTTTATGGACTTCTCTGCATTCCTTTTAATCATAATGCAGTCAACTTGATCTGGATTACGCGGCATGTTTATATATATAATAACGTGGATAATCTTTCTTTATACCTTCTTGTGTATATATACGAATACTTGCAAAGTCTTCCCATTTCTGTTCTAACTTGTCACGAAGTCCTTCTCCGATACGTCTAAGTTCCTCTATGCTCTTATTACTAGGATTACTACTAAAAGCATACGGAAGCTTATTGCGATCTAATCGGTATACTACTAACCAATTAGTCTTTTCCTTCTTCTTTCGGGACTCTTGCGTCTTTTTAAAGCGAAAATCCTTCTGTTGCTCAATGATCTCCTTGATTCGTTTTTCATGAAGTGCACGAGCAGTTTGTTGTTTAAGCAATCGGTTTTCTTTACCGTATGCCTGTGCAACTAGTAAATTGTGTTTATGACTAAACGGCAATTTTTCATAACGTTCTGACTTCGGAGCCTTCTTAGCAAGCTCTTTCTTTACTGGCGTTGCAAACGTTAGTTCATCAAGTACTGGATGACGAAGCATATAATGGGGATTATTGCTATCTTTCACTTTTTGTTCCTGGTTAGCTTTCTTACTTGCTAAACCTTGTTCTGTCCAATAATTGATATATGTATTATTCTTCACTTGAAATGTCTTATTCATTTTTTGATAAATTTAAATAGTTTGTAATAAGTTTATTAAGGGCGATTTCTCGCCCTTTTTTGTAATTGCTACTTATGCAGCAAGACACATTGGTGCCTCGGAGAGATCAACCTCCATTTTACTATTGAACTCTTTAACTTTCTTATCAAGTTCATTGATCACTAACTGACATTCAGCCTGACGAGCTTTGATGTAGTTGTGCGTTAACACTTCTGTTACCGGCAGTTTACGTTTCCCTTTCTTAGCTTTCTGAGTTGGATTGATAGTATTTACAAATCCAAGACGAACACTATATTCTTTCATAGCAGATAGACGATAGATGTTAACTACATTAGCATCCGAAGATAACTCCTTCAGTTTCATACCTATATTTACGCATTGGATACGTAGTTTAACTACTACCTGCTCTTCATAAAGCTCTTTAATTTTCTCAAGTAGATTTTTCATATCGTAATTACGACTAAATCCCTTCTTGATTACATTCTCAGTGTTTATGATACGCCAATATTTGTTTATATCAGCAGTTAATTGGTCACGTTTTGCTATTAAATAGTCTACTTTTACTATATTGTTATTCATTTGATTTCTTTTATATTTAGTTGATACTTATGTTGATTAAATATACTAGAAACCGTCACCTGTTGTGCTCGCATCTAAATCGATCTAGCAGCACACTTCTTCTTCTCGTGGCTTTCCTTATTATACGTCAGTTACGGCGTACGTATTGCGAGCGTGTAAAAAGTAAATTTAAGAAGCCTCGACCCATCGTCTTGAGGCTCTTAAAATTTACAGAATTTGTGCTTTATCCTTGTTACTCCGTATTTCATATACTTCATACATCATCCATATACTTTTTACTTTGTTACTTAGATATTACAGAAATTTTGTTCAATTTTAAGTGTATAATAAAGCGTTACATCTGCTTAACGCTTAAACTTGAACGAATTGTTTTTTTAGATTGTAGATACTACTTTTCCTCGATATAAAGATCTACTGGAATACATCCTCCACCTAAATCAATTCCGATTGTAGTCTTACCTACTCTCCGGTAATTTGTCCCTTGGTCTTTACAGCCATTGTTGTCAGGTTGCCGTAATTCACCTCCACGTTTGAGTTTATATTCGCCTTCCGTTACACCTAGAATAGCGTTTAAAAACAGTCTGTCCACGACGTAATCATAGTTCTTACTGTCAATAGCATGATCTACAATCTCGTCCTTAATTGCATCCCGGAATCTACTCGAAGCCGGTGTATACCGAGCAAGTGCATCTCTAATAAGAAACGCTAGATCCGAAAATGACATAGTTCTTTTATGACCATAGCGGAAAAGCCATGCCCACCAAGTATCTGGAACAGATCTGAAAGTTGTCGACCCATCATCTTTGATAACTACAGATGCTGCTTTTTCTCCATTTACAAGAACTAATTCACCAATGCGCGGATCCTCTAAGAGTAACCGAAGTAGTTTTTTACGGGATTCAGAAATTAACTGTACTCCTTTCATAGCCTACTTACTCCTTCAATCCGAGTGACCGGTAATATTCGTCGTTGTTCGTTACAAGAATTTTGTTGATATCGTCATAAGCCGAAGACCAACCAACGATCTCTTCCAAGAGATCATCTGCTTTCTTCTTCTCGATCTTGTTCAGCTTAGTAACAACATCAGTCAGGCGATTGAGATCCCGGAAGAACGTAGTTTCCTTGGTATCTTCCATTTTCTTAATAGCAGCCGTAACGGTTTCCATAGATACTTCTTTAAACTCACACGGAGCAAGCGGGAACTGCAAGGTAGTATCACCATTCAGAGTAATAACCATACCGTTTTCATCCGGAAGTGGATCGAGTTTAGCAGAAGTAATGTCAATCATTTTGATTGAATATTTCCGTAAGGGCTTAGTAAGCCGTAAGAGACCTTCACGCACTTTGTCATTGTGACTCAGGTCCATATTGTCAGCTTCGATGCAACACAAAGTTTGACCAATAAGATTCCAAGTAGCCAGAATAGCCCGGTACTTGTTCATGTCGAAATTAGAATTGTTTGTTGCCATAATTTTTTGTTCCTTTCTTGATTTATACCCTTTTTTGATAGGGTGGATTAATAACTAATTTTACTTTTAAAATTCGCATGTTACTCTTTTCTCTTCAATTCAGTTAGTCTGCTCAGTCTCTTAGAGCCGCTTTAAAAAAGCTATGAAAGTAGACAGATGGAATTGGTCAATTCAATGACTTAGAGTAACACTACGCATCCAAAATCTGTAAATGTTTGATAATTTTGGTAATTTCTATTGCCGTAAAAATATCGAAAACAAAAATAAATATGTAATGTCACTATATAATAGCTGTGACACATGCCCGGATCAGACCTTCTTTTTACTGTAGCTGATCAATCAATACGAAACAGTTTTTTGTGCCTAGTTCATATCACTATTAGATGCAATATAAACAACTTATCATCAATTCAACGAATCTCCAAGTATATCAGCATTACAACAATCTAGGCGATTGAGGGACTTTTTATCTAAAAGTTGCAAAACTCACAAGCTGTCCGATTTTTCAGGACACCCACTTGACCTTATCAGGGATTCTTTATTTATAGTACACGAATACTTAGGATTTCCACCTAATCAGCCTTAATGGAGGCCTCAGCGTTCTCTTACGTATAATGTTGCGCATTATACTTTACGAGTTTCTTATGTCAGCGTAACGGTTGGTACTCAAAGAGTAAGGAATTACTCAAATTAGTTCTTTACAAATTCATCTATACTCGTAAGTATAAACTTCATGCAGGTGATTTACTAACAATACTCTTTAATGCTTTAAGTTAAACATGTTCATTCTCTCCTTATTTGGTATAGCTGTTCGTTTCAGCGTAGGCACTCTCCAACGAGTTCTTACAATCCTTATGTTACCTCACATACAGGAATGCTCGTCAGGGCAATACACAGAATTGCTTCTGCTTCGTGTCGGCCTCTTATGATCTCTTGCTTCGCTTCATACTGGATGTATGCGCTGCTCACTTGAGAAAACTTAGTTAAAGATACTTTGCTTACTTTGTCTGAAATTCATACGTAGTTCCAGTCCTACGGTCTCGCATTTCCTCTTACAAATATAATCCTTATACTAATCAGATTATACACAATTCAGACTTATTGCGGCCTCAAATCGCAAGTTAAGATTATATCCCTGTTGCAAAGCACTCTAGGGTTTTATAGTGACATCACTTAACATAGTCACTCTTTGCAGTTAAATACTTCAAATCACTTTGCCCTAATGGACAATACAGTGTTGCAACTGTAAGTATGAGCTGTAGACACGCAATTTACTTCTCAGATGCTAACTCTAGGTTCACATCATTACGCATAGGTTTGGCACCTAATCCGGGTAACCTGTCATACACACTATCTAACAACGATAGTTTTGCATATGGGCCATAGCCACTCAGCCATGTCAATTTCTAGTGCTAATTTAACTTCAAAAATTCTACCTTCAGATGTATTACTTTAAATCTACCTTGTAGACTCACTTCCAATTAAATGATTTCAATCCAACGAGGTGTTATTACTCCTCTTATTAAACTATATAGACAGTATAGTCTAATATTTCATTAGTCAACGTGATAATACAGAAACACTGTAGTAGTATATGCTTTATGCTCTTACACCTAAGTAAGTGGGCAAAGGAGGGTTTGGAGCCAATCCTTAGAACGTTAGTCAGTTCATGATTACAAACATCTTTTTTGTGACCACTCGTGTTATCGTTCCTTCTTGATTTCATCTTTGAGTTGATCCACGAACGATTACGGAAGTTAACGATACTCCCTGCTTTGTTTAGTCTCTGCAATCTGCTCACTGCATATCACCGCGTCTTTAGTCACCAATCCGGTTCTCACTATGGGTTATGCACGCTCTCCCATTTTCCTATTATATTCTTCGTGTAGATAAGTAATCGATCTACTATAATAGGTTATCATACTATAGTTATAACTTGTAGTGGTAGCTACTTATTAAACATTTCAGTATCATGTATTACTTATAATCTATCTGCAACTGATCAGGTCTAAACAGAATGTCGTAGCATTTACGATGCCCTTCGAATGTAATTCTATAGCTCTTATATACCGCTTAATTACTCTCTATTAGCGGTCGCCGTTTCTCTTCGGGCTAAGATTTAATCCAAGTTGTGGATTAGGAAGCGGCATAAGCCGATTAAGCAATTTTGTTGTCTTAATAGTATTTTCTACATAAACCTCCTTTTCTACTTCTTTTGTTCTATACTCTAGACGTGTCTCAACGTCTTTTGTTATGGTCACAGTAGCATCTGCGGATGTTTCTCCTACAGTTACTTTGTCAGTTCTGAGATCAATATTCAGAGCCAGGTTCTTTCCATTGTTAGGTACGTCTACCACACGAGGAATAACCATTTCTCCGGCTTGAACTACCTGACTTGGGGTAAATGGATCATATCCAATAAACCCTCCAAAAATCACTGCAAATGCAGCAATTGCTAAATTTCCGAGCTTCATTGATTGATGCTTTATTCGGCATACGCGGATTTGTCAACATAATTAGTAAGACGATTAACCGGCGCATTGTACAGTTTACTGATTTCTGCAATCTTGTCCTTCAGAATAGATTCAGAATCACCGTACGCAGCGGATAATTTCTTATAAACGTTGTCGCCATTGACGGTTTCAAAGGGCTTTTTGTCCTCGTCTACAATCTGGATTTTCTTTTCCTTCTTGAGAACACCGTCAAGAACGTTCTGCTGCAATCCTAACTTAATATTCTGAGTTACGATTACTAAATTGTTGTCAACACCTGTTTCAGTTGCTGCAATGTCTAAACGTCCTTTAGCTTTTTCATTCCACGATGCACATTGTTTTTCAATATGACGACTGATAAATACTCTTACCAGCTGTGAAATATTCTTATCATCTGCTGTAGGGTTCCAAGCCTTCAACAGAGCATGAGGTGCAAGAACAGTATGCTCGGAATTGAGACTACCATACATTGCACTGGTTACGGCATCAAGTGCACCGTTCCAAGAGCTACCAACTTTAAGCATAATGAATGCAAGAATCTGTGCCGGAAGAGAATCTTCCATGCTATAAGCTACACGACACCATTCAATTGCTTGGTTGATCTTTCCAAATACACTTTTGTTCGTAGTTGACTGAACAAGAATTGCACGAAGGACCTTCTCCTTCTCTGATTCTTCCATATCCTTATTCGGTTCAGGAATTGCTGCTACCTCTGTACGGGCTCTAGCATCGGCTTTTGCAGCTTCCTTAACCTCTTTAGGAATGTCAGAACCAGTGAAGTCGATTACCATCTGCTGATCATTCTTTTTATCAGGCAACGCTTTCAGTTCGATACCCCACATAGATTTAGCTTCCTCTTGCAAGGCGTTAAATACATCGCGGTTAACACGAACACCGAACGTTTGCATGTCTGCTTCTACCTGAGCTCCATACAAAAGGATTTCAGACATCAACAGACCACGATAGTACGTTTTAGCGGCTTTACGAGCAGGTTCACTGAGAGTATCGTCTTTGACGAATTCATCTGCAAACATCTTCATCAACGTAATACCGCTATCATGACTAATACGGTCATTGCCTCCGGCTTCTAATAGACCCTTACCAATATCTACTGGTTTGTCTTTAGAGTCTTCTCCTTTGACTTCCGGAGCGGGGACTTCAACCTTTGTTTCCTCAGGTTTCACTTCCTCGGCTACAACAGTTTCAACTTTCTCAGCCTTCGGTTTGATATCAACCTTAGGCTTGTCTTTTACTGCGGCTTTTTCCTGTTTTTTATCTTTTGCTTTCTCAGCCTTCGGTTTCTCTGCTTTCTGAGTTTCCGGAGCGGGAGCTGGTGCCGGCGTAGGAGCAGGCTCTTCTACAGGTTTTTCCACTTTGGTTTCTACTTTTGTAGTTTCTACTTTATTAGTAGGTTCAGCTGTTGCTACTTTAGTTACAGTTGCTTTCTTAGCAGCTAATGTTGCTGCTTTCTTTTTGTTCTTAGACATTTTGATAATGTTTTTAAATTGTTAATTACTCTAGTTATTTAAATGATGTTGCCCGTATTTATAAATACATTCAACTATCATCTATATAACCACATTTTTTTCTCACTGTAGGTAATCCTTCTGTTTCAGCGATAGAGTTGTCACTTTCTAATAATAATATAGGCTCCTGACTCACAGAGTCTTGTTCAGCTAATTCTGCATTCCATACAACGGATGTAGAATTACTCTGTGTGGGATGATTAGAAATCTCTACTGCTACTACAGCTTTCTCAGGAGTTTCCATTAATTTCTTAATGTGTTTTACTCCTGCACCTACAACTAAGCCTAATACTAGTAACATAATAGCTCTAGTAAAGACTTTCGGGTCCTTCATGCACATCGCGATTACATAAAGAACGACTATTGCAAAGAGCAATAATCCAACTACATTTGCCATAATTTGTAAGTATTGGTTATTTATAATCTTCAAAAAGTTGTCTTAGTTTTGCTCTTGCCTTATTGAGACACGTTTTCACGGTTGCCTCAGGAATAGCAAGCTCTTCAGATATTTGATGGTAAGACTTCCCATCTAGGCGAGCATAGATAAGATCCCTATACTTCTTACGAAGCAATGGAATACATTTCATAATAACTTCTACATTCTGACTTAAAATCATCTGTTCTTCAGGACTCTTTGTATCAGAATCAAGTTGACCAGTATATTCATCATCATCAATATAGTTGTTAAGCTGCTCTTTTTTAGTTCTTCTTATATAGTCAATTGAAGCATTAACTGCAATTGTTTTTAACCACATTTCAAATGAAATATGATTTACATAAGTTTGAAGCTTCTCGTAAACCTTTGTAAATACTACTGATGTCAAATCATCTGCTACATCACTGTTTTTAACAATGTTATAGATAGTAAACCAAATAGTTTTATTATACTTTTGATATAACTTTGAGAATGCTTTCTCAGAACCGTCTCTAGCTTGCTCTACTAAAAGTTTTTCTTCCTCTTTCATAGTGCTAGATTATAGTGATATGCGGTCAACCCAATGACCGCATACCGTATTAGAATGGTATCTTTTCGATATTGTCGATTCTCCATTCTGTAATTGCTCTTTTACGGGCCCAATATAAATCTTGGATCCATTTACCATACAGGAGCAATGTAGATTTGTCAATTGACTCTACAGACATAATCATACTATATCCAATTCGTAATCGAACCACTTCTGTCTTACTTTGCGTAGCAATAGTAGATAGCATATAGTTGAATAAGTTTCTTTCGAGCCAATCAATGATGTACTTAATAGTGCGATTGGTACGACAAGTTAAATTAAGACCTGCAAGCAATGCACCGTCACCATTATTAACGTGCATAAGTCCATACCATGTTTCTCCCTCTTTCCATCTGCCAGTAAATACTGGAAATGGTGTTACTGTATTTTGGTCAATAACAATAGGTACACTAGCTGGATAATACTGACATTCTGCATTCAAGCGCTTGTTAATTTCTTTCTTTAACTCGTCAAAAGTAATTTGAGTATCTTTATACATACACAAATTTGGAGGTACTGTTGTATTCATTATTGTGCCATTTTAGTACGACGTATAATTTCCTTCAAAATAGTACCTACCTGCGACTTAGAATACCTTGTATTCTTAAGTAGATAGATTGTGAATTTTGGTTCCCAATTGTCTTTATACAAAGATAAATACTCTTTGTATGTGCCAACCCATTCATTGAATTGTTTGTCACTATACTCGACATTCTTGTTAACCTCTTTCTCAAATCCAGATTTTTCGATTGATTCGCTGATACTGGGTAATTCGTAGATATAATCATTAGGATTACAAATAATATCCTGAATTTCAGGATCATTAGGACCTAATACTACAACTTCACCACTTGGAGATGCCATTTTATTCAATAGCACTCCGCTCACAATGTTTAACATCGGAGCAGTTCCGACTACACGGATTAATACGTTTGTTGTTGCTCCTTGAGCAATATACAAACCTGCTTTTGTTAATTCGACCATATTTTACTCTTTATAGAATTGATTTGCTACAAACAATGCATCATTCATTGACAAATTGAATTTGTCTTTAACTTTAGTTGCAAATGATGTTTTACTAGAACTTGATTGCATTAGTTCAAGCATCTTTTCCTTTGCACCTGGAGTATTGAATCTCACCCAACGAGTGACTTCAATTGCTGGCTTTTGTGTATTTACTTCCATTTCTGTTGATTTTCTAAAATAGTATTATATACTTCATTCCATTTACTATAATCAGGGTCATTTGGACTGAATAAAGTTAGAAATCCAGTATTCTCAAATAAGTGCACTATTCGAGCTACAGAATGTCTGTGCATATTTTTGGCAGCACTTTTCTTGCGCCATTCATATGGTACAAACCTAGTATACACATAATTAACAAATTTTGTCAACACTCTGTGTTGACGTAGAGCAATATACCATTCTGATGGCATACGATCTTTAATTGCGTCTTTTACACCCATACGCTTTTCATTTTTATTGATTAAAAATTTAATAATACTTTATAGATCAAATAGGTCATAAATTTACTGCTCTTCTACTGACATTAGAAATTATTTCATAAGCTATAAAGGGAGAAATCATCCCTATTCCGTGCAATCTATGAATTTCTTTTTTAATATCGCAAAGTAATGATAAATCGTCTATAGTGTTACAATAACTATTACTAATACAGCTCATTGCTTTACTAGTAAGATCTCCTTGTCTATATTTCTCACCACGTTTTTTCTTACCTCTTGCCATATTACATATGATTTAGTAAATCAGTAATGATATACCATTCAACGAATATAACAATACCTAAAAACAGTAAGATAAGATATTGATACCATTTCATAGTTTCTGTATTATTATGATTTAACAAGTTAAAGGAAGGACAAAGAGTGGGACTCGAACCCACCACCTCTATTTCTAGCGTACTACCATAATACTACTTTGTCTTATTAAGTTCTAACATTTTACAGGGTCGAGAGCTTACAACAACACCAAACCGATTTATTACACGCAGGGATATGACGTGGCTTTTTACGACATTAGCTTAGCCGTTTGACTATTCTCAAGCACTTAGGCGAGTATAGTCAGATACGAAAGTTTTGCCAGTTATTGGCTTTATTGACCTATTCATTCTCTTCTTATCGCTGTCAAAAACCATAATGCCCCAGGTTTATACCGTTCAAAGATTTAAGAACTTGAAGCACGGTATCACACTATCAAAAACTCTAGTTCTATTTCCTTAGTAGCTTTTAATAAAGCGTGGAGCATGAGGGAGTCGAACCCTCGTCCAAACGATGAATCAAATGACCTAACAGTCAATGTGAATAGGCAGTTAACCAAAACTACCTACTCTAATATAAACAAATACTCTCCTTGTTACATATGTTGGTCCAAAAAATTATTAATTAGGGGCACATGTAACTCGCACAAAGCATAGATAATATTCATTTAAGATTTTGAAAATTCTGTCTGTATACGGCGCTCAGAATCCTACTCAAGAGCAGAAGAGCTATACTCGTAAGGGTACAAAGACCACTCAGACTCAAATTGATTTTGTGCTCCTTTATCGTCATTAGACTAGTATCAGATAATCTCTTATCATACGTAGTACAAGACCATTGTATTTGATACAAAAGTGCACATGGCAAATTTTTCTTTACTTACTCTTAGTAGATATATATCTACACATGCTGTTAATTCAGCTAATCCTAGGATAACTATGTCTATTTTGGACTTATTGACACTGCCTGCTGATCTCGTTCAATCCAATTCAGATAAGTAGCCTCTACAAGAGAGGCTACTCGAGTATTTTAATGTAAATAGTTAATATTACCAGTATAATCCGGCAGCATTACAATAGCTTTCACCTTTCGGATAAGCCTTGTTGAGATTACGAATCTCAGAACGTCTTTGTTCACAAAGTTCAGACGCTTCTTTCTCTTTCTGTTCACGGAATGACATCAGTTTCTTACGGTGTTCTTCCGTATCCTTGTCACCGGCAGCATACGCGCGATTTTCCTCAGTTTGCAGTTTCAGATATTTAACTTCAAGCTCACCCGTTTTTCTCTTGTAACGAGCCTCGATGGCTGTACGACTCTGTGAGTATTCATCGATAATGAGCTGACGTTTTGCTTCATCTTTAGCAAGCTGTTCACGTTCTGTAGCCATCTCCTGTTTTGCAGCTTCTACTGCATTCTTTGAAGGTGATCTGAACGAATCCGCTGCGCCGCAAAAAGTTTCAGGGTTAAACTCTTCACACAACAATGTGGTTGTCATTAGACAGAAAGATAAATTTGTTTTCATACTTTGATAGTTTTTAATTGTTAATAATATAGTTATTTAAACGAAATTCAAAAAAGAAGACTACTCTACTTATTTCTAATACTTATTCGTAGATAACCCTTTTCCTTCTCCTGACCCTATTATAGGGTTGACCGTTGTATAGTCCATAGTACTCTAGCTCACGCTTGTGGCTTCCTTTAGGGGTTTGGTATATTTGTAGTCTTCGGGGGACTGGTTCACCATTTACTAACATTTAGTTGAGTAAAAAACCTACAGTCTATCTGGCGGAAATCCTGTAGTTCAAAAATTGTAAACTGTAATCCGATCATTGATTGCAATTCTGCAAAGCACTTCTACGGTCATACGGATCCATTTTACGGATCTTTTTAGTTGAACGTTTTCGTGCCTGAGCTTTCTGAGAAAGCTTTGAGCCTGGATATGAGTCCTTAAAGGTTTTTCCCATTTTTGTCAGTAGTAAGAATCGTTAATAATCCTTTTGCCAATTTACTGTAATAAGCACCATGTAAGTCCATACCTATAACATGATCTCTTTTAGACATTGGTCCTGTGGCAAGTGCTTGCAGTATAGGCATCTCAATCAGATTACTGGTAACACATTCTAGAAATCTGTTTGTGATGTCTGCACTGTGAAAATCAATCAATTCATTGACTGCTTTCAAAGCTTTGATAAACTTACTGTCTTCAATGTCTGTGCAAGCTCTTACACATTCACCTCCTGGCAGTAAATCTTCATCACTTAGTACATTAATACCAATTGTACTGACATTTAGCATTTCTGCTAATTTAGCCCCAAGCTCTGTTACTTGGTCTTCGCTAATCCTGTTAGGAACAGCAATAATAATTAATTCCATTTTGATAATGTAATTTAAGTTATTTACTTGGAAATATTCTTTCCGATTTGATGCACATAATACTCGTGTTCATGATATTTCTGATGACAACGAGTGCAGTAAATTCTCTGCTTTAACTTCTTTCCATCAACATTCTCAGGATCAAAGTTATTAATCCAAGCATGACCATGCCTTGCACAGTATGCCTCTTTACTTTTCTGAATACTAAAATAGGATTTAATCCATTTCAGGACAGATTTTAATTTGTTTGATTTATTCATTTTACATAATATTTAAAATTTTAATGTTAATACTAATTTGATGACGTCTACTATTCTGCACAATAGTAGAATGTTAATAAAGACAACTCTTTGTCTTGGTATTATGCAGATACCACGTTTGCTACATACACTAACTTATTAACTTGTAACTGATTAATCTTAACGCCCACTAAACACTTTTAAAGTTATGCAGAAATCACGTGGAAATGAAATCTTACTAACTACCTGATTTTTACGTCCGCACGATCATAAGTATTTAGAGATGTAACAACTCTTTGCACGTCACGAGTACATCTTCGTGAACGGTGACTAATCCAAGTTTCTATATACTTATTTACGCCCCACAGGTTTGTCATTTTCTGATGATTTATAGATAATGTTTTAGAATTAGTAATAAGAAATATTGTAGCTATTCTCACGAACCGCTACAATGATACACAAGAGAATACTACTCTTATGTAGCTGGTTTTGGCCTTAAAGAGTCAGGTTGTAATATTTTATCCTGTATCTCCGCACCTAAAATTACATTACTATAGATACTAATGTTACTTTCGTACTCTTCTACTATTTCCTTAATTGTAGAATTTGTACCAATCTTCATCAATACCGCAGCAAGTGCAGCTTTAGGCATTTGCATAAATACAGAATCTTTCCTGTGTTGCTCTTTGGTTACTTCACGAGCTAACAATACATCCTCAACTGTAGGCATCGTGATAGTATCACGAATTACTACTGTTTCAGGCTGTACTGATTCTGTAGAAACTTTCTCTTTTGAGAATAGGTTCTTAACTTCGCCTACATTCCAATGTAAGGCGACAAAAACAATGGCACCGATAATCATAATTAAGATTACCCAGAGCCATGCCTTATTAAAAGGCGGTCTGTCATTCATCTCCATCTTGATAATGGTTTTAAATTGTTAAACTTTATTGAACTTATCAAGCACAATACTTGTGCTCTTTTCTTTGATCTTGATAAGATGTTCTAAGGCCTTCGTGGCTCTCCGAATGTACTTAATTTCTTCATCAGTAAGTTCCATGAATTCACTTTCCTTATTGTGTTGAATTAAGTTTTTTAGATTACCTAATACTAATGCATATCTTCCACCTATTAGGTTTCGTTTGCACTGCATCCAAGATCTTGAATTCCAAACATGCTGCTTATTCATAGGCTATCACGATGTTCACGAAGCCAATCAGAAATATTCATCCAATACTTAAGTCCTTCTTCAGTACGACCCCAAGGAAACATTCCATTTAACCATATATATCCATTTCCATTCCATTCTTTGTATTTACAATCATAATTCTCTGGAAAGAAAGTAGGATAATATATTAAAGAATATTCTAAGAATTTACTTAGAACCTTAAAGTGCAACAAAGTATGTAATAGACTATACGGCATATTTACAATTAAATCATGCCTTAATTGCTGTTTTCTTTTTTTTGTTAGTTTCATAAGCCTCGTTTTATTTTTATGGCAGCTTGTTCAAAGATATTTACCCAAAATTCTCTTCCTTCAGGAGTGTATTTCCAATAGAATGCACCATTTAGCCATACTAATGGATTGTTACTACATATATAGTAAATGCTACTAAAAAAGTCAGCTTTAGTAGAAAGTACATTATTACAGTACAAACCTAATGCTTTGTTTTTTAGAAGTACGTGTAATACTACATATGGCATATCTACTAACAATCTGTGTTTATACTCCTCTCTAGTTGATTTTTTTCTTTTCATTTGATTGTATCTCCTATGAATTTATTGAAATAAATATAGTCCTTAACAAGTATAACATAATCTACTTTTAATTCATTCTCGTGTATATACGGATTGCATAATTTCAATTTGTATGTATTATCCTTGTTTTCTTTTCCTACTATTATACAATTCTTATAGGTATTCTTCATCTCAATATAATTATACACTTTCGGATGACGATCGTGTAAATATATAAGACCTAGAGTAATAATAAGAATCAATATAATTGTAGTACTAATATTATTCAGGATATAACTCCCTTTCATAGTGGTTCTACATTTAATCCAAGATGTTGCAATTTATTAATAGCAGTCTCACTATCAACAGTTAAAGTTATTTCTTCTCCTGCTTGCAGTTTAGACATCATAAGAGTATAACCAAAGTTAGAGATACCAGCAGTTGCATGTTGGTTAAATACTTTGATCGGCTCGAGTCTGTTCTTACAGTCTCCAATTTTGATTTTGATAATCTTTTCCATAATATCTGTATATTTATAATTATAAATGTTTACAAATAAAAATAGCAATACCTACTTCACAGTAGCATTTGCTATTAAGAGTTCTCCTATTAATCGAGTTAATAAAACGAATACATACAATCACGCTTGATTGTAGTGCTAGTTCAAGGATTCGAACCTTGATGGATTTCTCCACACTCCCAATGGAAATGCGCGTCTACCAATTCCGCCAAACTAGCATGTGCTACTGCTATAAAAATAACAGTAGCTAAATTAATTTTTTGTCTTGACTTACTCTTCAAACCACTCTTTAGCAGCATGATCTATACTGTAATATTTATCCAGTGTATATATAACCATACAGTCATTCCAGAATTTACTAGGAACTTTAGATATTATCTTAGCAAAGATAGTCTCGCAGTCTTTTAATGTAAATAGACGGTTAATATTTTTTCCACGTATATTAACATTGATACTTTGCATAAAAAGATTTGAGAATCTACAGGTATTCTGCATAATATTATATATATCCGCTTCAGTAATACCTGTCCATATAGGTAAACGGATGTATAGATGGTATTTTCCCATACTACTTGAATTCTTTATGTAACGATAAGCTGTATTAGTAATATAATTTCCCAAGTCAGCCTCTTTCTTAGATTGTAGTGCTTTCTCTACTTTCTCAGCATATGTTTTAGCTGCTAGCTTTGACATAAATTCATATGCCTTTGCACTGCCAGAGTTGTAAGCATTAGAGTCAAGTACAGTTTGTTGATGTAACTCTTCTTCATATATTACACCATCTAACAATATCTCTATAGCCTGCTCAGGTGTCAAGATATTGTCCCTCGTCTGGTTCTCGATTGCTTTAACCAGACTCTTAATGTGTTCCTTTGAAATACCTTGATTTATAAGGCAATCCAATGCGTAATTTGTTATTCGTTTCATATTTTGATAATATTAAATTATAGGCTTTCGCCTTACCTAAAGATAGCCTCAAATATACATTTGATTAGCGCATATACTCCTAATAAAAAAGGAGCAATACCCATAATTATCGCAATGGTTTCCCATAGAAGTTCTAATATCTCTTCTAGGATAGACTGTTTGTTGTCTTTATTCTCTTCCATATCGTTTTGAATTAAGTTGCGTTTTAAACGCCTGAAAAACTTACTCAGTAGGCTATTACTCCTCTATCATTTTGCACCTCCAATAAGGCTTAAGTAAGAAACAGGCGTCTTCAATACCTAAATAAGATATTGATTTTTTAAATAAACAATCATTTTACACCTAAAACTTATAAGGATAAGCCAATGGTACTATTAACCGTAACCGGCATTTCCATCTTAGACTTATTATAAGAAACTGGTGTTGCAAGACGTCCTATCCTAAGAGGGACCAGACTGTCTTATAGTTTTTTGTTAATTTAAAAAATTTAAAGCTAGGATTGAATAGTTCCCGCCTATCAGCCTCTCTGTATTAAACAGATAAAGTTACTACTGTTGTGGTTACTTAAATAAATCTTACAGTTTTTTCGAAGCTATTACAGTCAATTTACAACGGAATAAAGGAGTGATCAGTTCCTTCCTCTCTGTAAGTGTATAGTTAGAATACTCGTAGGTGTCTAAAAACTTATGTTATTCCGTAGCTTACGCTACTCCAAAAAAGTGCTATGTCGACATATAGCTATTGTGAGGAACGTTCGAAACAAGAGCCATATATTAAGTTGTCAACATTTTTCTCGTTTGCTGGGAATGTTAAAAGGTGTGGAGGAGGAAATAGTCTTATCCACTCACTCACACACCTATTACTTTTAACGTCTACGATTGTTACCCCCTTGATTGTTGTTTTTGTTACGCGCGTTTGCTCTATCCGCAAATTCAGAACCACCGTCGTTGTTATTTCCACGTTTACGGGCTTCTTTTTCGGCTTTCTCTTTTTCTTCCTCAAGGTAATCGTCGTACGTTTGCCACACTGCAAAACCGAACTCGTCGTCAAATTTCATGTTTTGTTTGTAGCGGTTGCGTGCTTTACGTACAGCATTTTCGACTGGTTCGTCGTCGTCGTTGCAAAGCAAAACAACTGTCACCTGGTCAAAAAGTTTAACTTTTCCGTCGTCGTCCAATATAACGTCTCCTATTTGAAAATTACCTTCTTCGTCGTCACGTGTATAGCGCATAATGTACACCTCGCCGGAAATATCACTAACCGGTACATTTTCCTTACACAAGTGAATCATTGGATAATCGCGTTCGTTTTCCTCTTTGTCCTCGTTTTCTTCGACGATTTCACGAAACATCTCAACAAGTTCCTCGTTTTCAGGAAATAACACAGTATGAAAAACGTTCGGAAACATAGATTTATTTAACACATTAGCGTTAAATATCCTACGTCCTTTAGCGTCTTTCTTTACAAGTTCTTTTTTTTCTGAACTACTTGCGGTCTCTTCAACGGCTTTAATATAAACCGCTTGCGAAACACTGGAGTTTTGCAAGTCTACCATTCTTGCGTCTACAATTCTTGTTAACATAGCTTTGAAAAGGAAGAGTTTTTACCCTCTGTTTAGATACCTACGGGTGTTCCTCCCATTACTATATCCCGGGGAGTGATTTATGTGCAGGTTTTCGTGTTCATAGAAATACCCCAAATTTATTTTTAAAAATTATTTTTTTTAGTTTTCATACACACAAAATAACTCGTAAAAAATTTTTTATATTAAAAAAATCCGTAATCTACTATCCCAAAAGGTAAGTAGTCACAAGGCATAAAATATAACGTTACATCAAAATCATTAAGTTTATAAGTAAAGGAATTAGCTTCTGTTTTAGGTTTATTTAACAATGCTTTTATAAATTCACTACTGGCATAACAGCGTATTATGTTTGGCAGTTCTGTATTTTGTTCTTCCTTTTCATGTAATTTATTAGTTATGTCATCTACTACTGTACTAAGTAATTCTTTACCTTTAATTAAGTTTATCATATCAATCTTGGTTGGTTACACATATAAAACGTAGTAAAGTAGATGGTATATCTACACATTAACAAGCATTAACTATTACATAAAAGGCAATAAGTAAATAGTTAAAAACTGTTAATTATAGTACAAGTTAGTACAACCTAAGTAAGAACTTATACGTTTATAGGGGAGTAAGAGGGGTTAGTAATTACATAGTATATACATACTAATTAACTAATAATCTACTCTTACTTTACTAATTACTTTATAATAATTATATACTATGGCAAATAAGATATTAAATACTAGTAAGAGACGACCAATTGCATATCCGGGTAAATATGTAGATGTAAACGGCAAAGACTTTTTCTTAGTAATGGAAACAGATCAAAGTAGCTGTAAAGGTTGTGCTTTCCTGAATACAGGATGTGATGCAAATAGAACCTCTTACTGTACTCAGGGTTATATTTTCAAAGAAGTAATTTTAGATTTAAATAAAAAGTAATGTACATATACGATAAAGAGTTAGCTGAGATTATTAAGAATAATATACCAGTTGAGATAAATAGTAAACAGTACTTAATTGAAGCTAATAAATCTGGCAGTTGTGATGGCTGTGCATTTGGTGATCTAACAAAGTGTCCTTCTAGAGCTGTGCACTTTTGTTGCTCAAATGGTGGGAATATCCTTAAAGAAGTGAAACATACTAAGAAATAATACGTTTATAATTACATGGAAGATAAAATACTAGAAACAGTTGTAAACAACTTGGAATATACATTTGAGAAAGATGTATTAGTTAAGCCTTTAGAACCAGTGATGGTTAAGAAAGATATCATTACACAAATTCCAACAGGTGAGAAAGATGAAGATGGATTTGAGAAGTATGAAACTAAGACAGAGACTAAAGATGTTGAATCTGAATTCTTAAAGGGTGTGGTACTTGCGTTACCTACTTGTCTAACTACTCCTGAAGAGTCTACATATAAGGTTGGAAGTACTATAGTATATAACAAGAAGTTTGCAAAAGACTTTGATTTATATAAGAATAGTCAGTTGGTTAAACCTTACGACGTGATTGCCGTAGTTAATAAATAATGGCACGTTAAATTTTTCATGATTATAAAAATTAATTGTTTAAAGGTAGCTTTCAAAGCTACCTTTTATTTTATCTATACTTTAAATGTTAAAATGTGTTAACTAAAATTAACATCGTTATTGCACCTCCGTTTTATAGTCAGTTATGGAAGACATACTAGTAGTACTGTTATGTGCTCTTATGATCACACTAGCAGTCAAAGGTTTAAATAAAAAAGATTAATAATATGAATAGTTATAAAGTAATTAAATCATTTGCAGCAGCACGTAAAGGTGATATGCTTGAGCCTAACGAAAAAGGTTTGTTGGTTCTTAATGTTCAGGATAAATTCAGTAGTAGATTTGTTGCTGTAGATGAAGATACTGCAAATGAATTGGTTGAGAAAGGTTACTTGCTTGAAATGAAATCATCTAACAATGATACTAGACTTGAAGCTATCAAAGATTTCTGTGATACAATGCTTCAGAAGTATGATAGTGATTTAGATGAAGTATTGAGCAAGTATAATGAAGGTCTTATCCCTACTTGTGTTAAAGTAGAAGCAGAGACTGTTTATTATAATATGACCAAATTGCTTGATAAAATTAAGGAATTAGCAAAATGAATAAACTGGTAAAGCAAGTCAATAAGACTGACCTTTACAAAGAATTCCTTACTTCTCTAAATGGAGTATTGCAACTTACTGACAGGGAGCTAGAACTTATGACTACTTTAGTCGAGCTAGACGTTAATTACGAAAAGCTCCCTGGTCATAGTAAGAATGTAATTAATACAGAGAATAGAAAATATATCAGACAAAAACTTGGAATTACTCCAGACAATTTAAGTCGATATATAGGGAGATTCAAAGAAAAAGGTCTGTTAGTACAAGGAAAAGTGGAGGATGAAATTACTGTTAATAAGGCAATTATACCTGAAATAATTGGTGATAGAGTTCAGATCACTTTAATATTAAGATTGAAAAATGAAACAAATTGAAGTTAAACCAGGAACTATATTCTTAGGTAAAGAATATAAATGGTATGAAAAGATTTGGTCATTTATTACTAGAAAAAAGTTAGATTATAATAAGTTTTACGTATTCGACGAAACAATGTCAATGATTGGTAATCCAAGAACATCTCGCCTAGTACTGTTAGAACCAAAGAAGAAATACTCTAACAAAGAAGTAACTAAGTTACGGTTACTTAACCGTCTAGGTTGGATAGACAGAGCTGAGGATGTTTTAGCTACTATTAATACTATCAGACCAAATACTGTAGATAGCAATAAAGGATTAAATCAATTACTTACTAATAGATTCTACAATATTAGACATCTTTCTGATGAAAAAGAATACACAGAATATATACCAGCAACTAAGTAAGAAATATAACCTACCACATCAAGTAATAGAAGTAATATGCAATCATCCTTTTATGTTTGCTAATAAGGTAATCTCAGATGAAGAAGATACTAGAACACTGATGTTCTCTTACTTAGGTAAGATAAAGATTAAGAAGAAGTATGAAGACGATAAGAAGAGTGAAAGTAAAAGACCTAAATTAGGAGCTGCGAACACGGCTAGTTGAGTTAATGGTCTATTATAAAATGTCTTATCCTATAGGCTTACATAAAGAATGTGAGATACAATTAGATGATAAAAGTAATAGGATAATTACTCCTGATGAAGAATATTACCTTGATGATCACACTTACTGTTACTTATATATGTTAAGTAATGAAGTGATAGCAAATATATATAGAAGATTAAATGAAGAAAACGAAGGCTAAAATAGTTGCATA
>OGPA01001163.1_pt1 | contig 22794 bp, 19 predicted proteins | sample 1552841 | NCBI WGS metagenome assembly OGPA01 (sample SAMEA2579916, study PRJEB22360) | human gut metagenome | reverse complement strand
TGGAAGGGCTGTTTGCTTTTGATTGATTATTATAAGATGGAACAGGATGTGTTGCGATATCGCCAGGTTTTTCCCAACGATTCCATCCATCCTTCAATTTCATCTGGTTGCGGTCGGTGTAAGTACCGTCGGCATCATATTCTTGACGGGAATAGTTATATATCTTACCACCGAGAGAGAAACCGAATACGGCATTCAGATCAATGTTTCTCCAGCTTAATGAGGTGTTGAATCCACCAAACAGTTTCGGTGTAGATGGTTTGCTGATCACAAAGTCGGCCTTTGTGTAATCATCTGTTATGACACGGCTGCCGTCTTCTGTGGTAGTGTACCATTGCGGAGCTCCGTTTTCCGGGTTTACGCCAGCCCATTCTTTTACATAGAATGCGTCACTGCTATAGCCTACCTTCAGAATTTTCGATGCTTCACCGGCAATACCTATACCACCGCCAATAATGACTTCCATATTAGGATCGTCTCCATACAGCTTTTCTACTGTATTCTTGTTGTGTCCCACGTTGGCTTCGAGGCTCCAGTTCCAGTCTTTAGTGCGGATAATGTCACCACCTATAGTAAGTTCGATACCTTTGTTACTGATTTCACCAATATTTTGCCAACGACTGGTTACACCTGTAAGACCAGATAGCGGGGTCTTGTAAAGTACGTCTGTCGTGTACTTATTATAGTAATCGAATACAATGCGCAGGCGGTTATTAAACAAGTTGGCGTCCACGCCGATACCGAATGTGGCTGTTTCTTCCCAAGTTAAGTTCGGATTGCCGACTTGGCTGATCAATGTACCCGGTATGCCATCATAGTTGGCTGAAATTGAATAAAGGGCATATTGCGGATAATAATCACCCGGACGGTTACCCATGATACCGTATGAAGCACGAACTTTGAGTGCGTCTACCCATTTTGCATTGAACCAATGTTCACGACTGATATTCCAGCCACCACTAACTGAATAGAAATTACCATAACGGGCGTCTGAACCGAAGTTGGATGCTCCGTCGCGACGAAGAGATAGCTCTGCCACATAACGGTTATCGTATGAGTAGTTTCCGCGGAAGAAGTAAGATTGAACTGCCGATTCAGTTAGGCTTCCTCCCACTTTTTCAGGTAAGGCAGTTACATCCAGCACCTCAAATCCAGGAGCGAACCCTGTTCCTATAGCCTTGATGGCTTTTCCTTGATAGTCTTTGAACTCGTAAGCCAATACGGCATCTACCGAGTGTTTGCCAAACATTTTGTTGAAGTTCAACAACTGGTTGGTATAGCGGCGGCTCGTATTGCTTTGGTATTCTTCGATACGACCATTTACGCCGGAGGCTCCATTGCTTCGCGGATCGCTATATGATTGATAATAATAATTTGTGTATTGGAAACTGTTTACTGAACGGAATGTCAACCAATCTGTAATCTTAATATCGAAATCCAAGTTACCAAGGAACTCGTAAGTCTTATAATCAGTATGATTGCCATACGAAAGATCGTTCAGGTAGTTTGTCTGCTGGCTGTTGACCCATCCTTGGTAACGGTCGGGAACCAATTCGCCATTTTCTTTATAAGGACTGTCCCACGGAAACATGGAGTACATAGATGTAACGGAATACTGTGCATCCTCTACCGTACGCATTGCTCCTGAAACAGAAGGTTTAATAGTCAACCATTTGAATGGTTTATAGTTTGAACGATAGCGGAAGGTGTAGCGCGAATAGTCGTATCCTTTTACAGCTCCCTCTTCGTCGTAGTATCCAACAGAGAAGTATGAACTAAGCTGGTCGTTTCCTCCTGAGAGTGATATGTTATAATCTTGTGTAAAGCCGGATTGAGTGGCCAGATCCCACCAATCGAAATTGGAGTTACGCAATTCCGAGTTCCAGCGAGGGAAAGCAACCATTTCCGGATTGTTGAAAGAGGCGTAGTAGTCATATAGTTCCGCTCCATTCATCATTTCCAGTTTCCCGTTGTTCAACGTGCTGATACCTAGTTTGGCAGAAGCGTTTATCTGTATCTTGCCGCTCTTGGCCGCTTTGGTTGTAATAAGGATAACACCGTTTGCCCCTTCCGAACCATAGATGGCGGTAGAAGCAGCATCTTTCAGGATAGTCATAGTTTCAATGTCCGAAGGATTCAGTAATCCGGCACCGTCTCCAACGATCACACCGTCGATTACCCAAAGTGGAGCTGTCGAACCACTTAATGTCGCTTTACCGCGTACCACAACTGCACCGCTTGAACCCGGTTGTCCGGAACCCGGGGCTACGTACACTCCTGATACCTTACCATTTAGCATGTTTTCAACTGAAGGTGTTGTAATGTCGGTCAGTTTCTCTTCTTTCAGGGTTTGCAAAGCACCTGTCAAACTTTCTTTCTTCTGAACGCCGTAACCAACGATTACAACTTCTTCCAAAGCTTTTGAATCTTCTTTCAGGTCGATCTTGATAGTAGACTGTCCGGTATAGGGGATTTCTTGTGTGATATAACCGACGAAAGAAACCTGAATGATGTCTCCGCGCTTCAAACCTTCTAAAACAACCTTACCGTCGGTATCGGATACATTACCCGTAGTTGTCCCCTTCACAATCACAGATGCTCCGGTTACTGGGCCTAGGGCATCTTCCACAACGCATGTCACTCTTCCCGTTTGTTGGGAAATACTGGTACTAGGCTCTGCTGGTGTAGTTCCTGCAAAAGTTGTCCCTGGGGAAGCTAATGTCCCCGCCAGTAGAATAAAGCTAACTAAATTTAATTTTTTTCGCATGGAAATTTAGATTAAAAATAATATTTGATGTATAAATCGTTCTATCCCATGAACCAAAACAGATTTTACTTTTTAGATTTGGCATGTAGGATTTGTGTTAAATCATAGTTCTAAATGGACTATGGTTGAATTTTTCTTAGACAATATTTTTCTTGGTGTAGCTGATGAATATTTGGTGAAGAATAAGGCTGTAGAGGGCTTTTTTCGAGGTCGTAGATAAGGAGGTGTTAAAAAACATTCTTGGGTATGTGTATATTTTTAAATAACAAAACATGATTAAATAAATATTTCATATATTTGTCACAAATAAACCATAGTCCATTTAGGACTTATCCCTGAATTATCATTTGTTTACTAAAATATCAATAGAAAATAGGAGCATGAGTTCTATTGTATCTATTATGTTGCATTAAGGCTAGAAGAAGAGTTTCTTTTTATAGTCGTTTTCGCTATTGGTATTTCTGTGTTTATTTAATTGGAAAGGTTGTTTTTTAATCTTAAGTAGGCATATTGAGGTTGTGGATTGTTGTGAGTATAAGTTTGTTAGGTATAGATATCAGGTTTTATAGTTGTTTTTTTATAAAATTCATAATCTCTGTTTCCTTTTCCGGATGGAACCATTCGATCTCCGTATCCCGTTTGAACCAGGTCATTTGCTTGCGGGCATAAACACGTGAGTTGCGTCTGATCTTTTCAACTGCGAAGTCCAAAGACCATTCCCCATCAAAATACTTGAATAGTTCTTTGTAGCCGACTGTGTTAAGCGAGTTGAGGTGACGGTGAGGATACACTTTACGTGCCTCTTCAAGCAGTCCGTCATCCATCATCTGGTCGACCCGGTGGTTGATACGGTCGCATAACTCTTCCCGGTCGCGGGTCAATCCGACTTTAATAATATTGAAAGGACGTACTTTTTTTATATTGGTACGGAAAGAGGAGTAGGGCTTTCCCGTCATCCGACAGATCTCTACGGCATGGATAACCCGTTTGTAGTTCATGCGATCTACTTCATTGTAATGAATCGGGTCCGCTTCTTTTAACTCTGCCAGGATAGGTTCCAACCCTTCACGTTCGAACTGGGCGTAGATGGCATCACGTATCTCGGGAGTGACAGTAGGGATATCGTCGATCCCTTTGCATACGGCGTCGATATACATCATGGAACCTCCGGTCATAACCACTGTCGGAGTTGTCTGGTGAAGTGTATTTAATAGGGAAATAACATCTTCTTCAAAGTTACTGGCACTGTAATAATCGGTCAACTCGAGTGTGCCGACCATGTAATGTTTTACTCTAGTCATTTGCTCCGGGGTGGGAGCGGCAGTACCGATAGGCAGGTCTTTATATAGCTGACGGGAGTCGGATGAGATAATAGGCGAACCGAAGTACTCTGCTACGCGCAGACTCAGCTCTGTTTTTCCGACTCCTGTCGGCCCAAGTAATATGATAAGGGAATTCATTTATTAAAAACGCTCGTCGTCGTATGGATTTTCCATCGGTCCGTCACCTAAGCCTTCGAAACCGCCTTTATCCAGTTCGTCGATGTCGTATTCAGAGTCACCGTAGAAGTCTTCGCCGATATCTGTTGTTGTACTTTTGGTTTCAAACTCATCGAAGTCGACCGTTTGTGCGGGAGGAAGACCGATTGATTTGCTGATCATTGCCTTGTCGAGGTCTTTGCCCGGCTCTATTTCACGGAGTTCCATAAAGAAGGCACGTTCGGTCATATAGTCGAAAACGAACATAAGTTTCTGGTGTTCGTCTTCGAGCAATTCTTCCAGACGAGTGTCACCCATTATATAGCTATCCACTTCTGATGTGGTGTCCATTTCAACCAATGTTATTTCCGTATTCTTGCTCCAGTCGTCGTCACAAATAAAGAAAGAACACATCTGATCTTTCGTGTAACCAACTGAGTCCAGGATGGCGTCATGGAGATCGAGGAAAGTAGCTTCCGCGTCAATCTTGATCTCGCGCTTGAAGTCATCTACTTCATCTGATAGAATGAGGAATCTAAATACCATAGTCTTTTTAGTTTTTTGTTGGTTCAAAAGTAGTAAAAAATATCAATACCAACATATCAACGATATAAAAAAAGAGGTCTGTGGATTCAGTAATATAAAACAAAAGGGCCGTTAACCCTGCGAGGAGTTGACAGCCCTTCAAAATTGTTTATTTTTCTTATCGTTTACTCGTCGATGGAACCTCTAACGATACCCCGTTCGGAAGTCTTGATAAAGTTTAAGATCAAGTCTCTTTCTATGCTGGGTACATATTCAGTTTCGATCGCTTTCAGCGCCTCTGTATTGTTCAGCCCGCGTGTATATAAAGTACGGTAGATATCCTGGATCAGGAATACCTGTTCGTTGGTGAATCCGCGGCGGCGTAGACCGACGATATTGATACCGCAATAAACGATCGGGTCGCGACCGATCAACGTATAAGGAGGAATATCTTTTCCGATACGTGAACCGCCCTGAACCATTACATGCTTGGATATGCGGGTAAACTGGTGAACCAGACTACCGCCGCTGACAATGGCAAAGTCGTCAATCTCCACTTCTCCGGCTATCTGGCAGGCATTACCGATGATAATATGATCTTTCAGTACACAATCGTGGGCGATATGGGAATACGCCATAATCAGGCAGTCGCTTCCGACTACGGTCTTGCCTTTCGATGCTGTACCACGGTTGATCGTAACACATTCGCGGATAGTAGTATTGTTTCCTACTTCTGCGGTTGTCTGCTCTCCGTTGAACTTCAAGTCTTGTGGAATACCGGCAATTACAGCTCCCGGGAAGATGGAACAATTGTTTCCGATCCTGGCCCCGTCGAGAATGACTGCGTGTGAATAAATGTGACAATTGTCGCCTATTACTACATCCTTTTCAATCACTGCAAAAGGATCTATCGTTACATTCTGGCCGATCTTTGCTTCGGGATGTACGACTGCTAAAGGGGATTGATTCATTGCCTTCTTCTATTATTTATTTTTTATAATCTGAGCCATAAATTCAGCTTCGCATACCAGCTTGTCGCCTACGAAGATATAACCTTTCATCGTAGAGATACCGCGGCGGATAGGAGCCAGCAGCTCCAAGCGCAGGATCAAAGTATCTCCCGGCACCACTTTCTGACGGAACTTCACTCCGTCTATCTTCATGAAATAAGTAGAATAACGTTCCGGTTCGTCTACTGAATTCAGAACGAGCAAACCACCTGTCTGAGCCATTGCTTCTACCAGCAATACACCCGGTGTTACAGGTTCCTGGGGGAAGTGTCCGGTAAAGAACGGTTCGTTTGTCGTAATATTTTTTATTCCGACGATGTAATCTCCGCCGATTTCGATGATCTTGTCGACCAACAGGAACGGGTAACGGTGAGGAAGCAACTCGCGGATACGGTTGATATCCATGATCGGTTCTGCATTCGGATCGTAGATCGGAGCCTGTACTTCGTTCAGTTTAATATCTTTGCGGATCATACGTGCCAACTGGTTGTTGATCTTATGACCCGGACGGGTAGCGATGATGCGTCCACGGATAGGTTTGCCGATCAGTGCAAGGTCACCCAATACGTCGATCAGTTTATGGCGTGCCGGTTCGTTATCGAATACCAGCGGCTTATTGTTGATATACCCCAGTTCGTGTACGTCTTTGTGAGGAATGCCTAATTCGTCAGCCAGTTTGTCGAGTGCATCCTGCGGCATCTTCTGGTCGTAGATTACGATTGCATTGTCGAGGTCGCCCCCTTTGATCAGGTTGTTCTGGCGAAGCATTTCCACTTCGCGAACGAAGACGAATGTTCGTGATGCGGCCAGTTCTGTCGGGAATTCGCTCAGGTCGTTCAGTGTCGCGAACTGATTCGACAATACGGGAGAGTCGAAAGAGATCAGTACATTTACACTGAATTTATCGTCCGGAAGAATGATCAGTGAAGAACCGGTTTCTTCGTCTTTTACTTCGATCTTATGTTTTACGATGTAATAGTCTTTCGGTGCATTCTGTTCAACAATCCCGGCTTTTTGGATTTCTTCAGCGAAGAAACGTGAACTACCATCGAGGATAGGGAATTCGGGAGCATTCACTTCGATCAGGCAGTTATCGATTTCGTAGGCATATAAAGCTGCCATCGCATGTTCAACGGTGCTGATCTGAATGCCGTTTTTAGAGAGAACAGTGCCTCTTTGTGTACTGGCCACGTTTTCTGCCAATGCATCAATAATAGGTTGTCCTTCCAGGTCAACACGTTTAATTTTGTAACCATGGTTTTCAGGTGCCGGATTGAATGTTATCTGGATATCCAGTCCGGTATGCAAGCCTTTACCTTGCATCGAGAAACTCTTGGCTAGCGTCTTTTGTTTCTGCATACGTATATTATTTATTGATTTCTTTCTTTAATTGTTCGATCTCGCGCTGTAACTGTCCCATGGTGCGGTACATATCCGGCAGACGGTTGAATATCGCACTCGAACGCATGAAGTTTTTCGCATCGATGGCAGGAGCCCCCAATACGGTTTTTGCTTCCTTAATATCGCTGATCACACCTGCCTGTGCGCCGAATACTACATGGTCGGCAATATGGATGTGTCCTGCCAGACCCACCTGTCCGCCAAACATACAATGACTGCCGATCTTTACAGAGCCGGCAATACCTACCTGAGCAGCCATTACTGTATTTTCGCCTACTTCCACATTGTGGGCGATCTGAACCAGGTTGTCCAGTTTTACACCCCGGCGGATAATGGTTGAACCCATTACTGCACGGTCGATCGTAGTGTTGGCGCCGATTTCTACATTGTCTTCCAACACAACGTTGCCTAACTGCGGGATCTTTTTGTAATTATCTCCTTCGGGAGCAAAACCGAAACCGTCCGAACCGATCACAGAACCGGCATGCAGGATACAATTGTCTCCGATTTTACATCCGTTATATATGGTTGTATGAGGATAAAGAAGGCAGTTATCTCCAACGGTAACACCGTCGCCGATATATACGTTGGGAAATATCTGGCAGTTTTTACCCAGCTTTACGTTCTCGCCGATATAAGCGAAATTGCCGACGTAGCAATCTTCTCCCAATGTAGCAGAGGCTGCAATAAAGGCAGCCGAAGATACCCCGGCCTTTTTGGGTTTAGACTGTTCTACCAAATTGAGTAACATGGCAAGTGCAGCATAGGCATTTTCAACCTTAATTAAGGTGGCAGTAATTTGTTCAGCCGGAGAAAAGTCGTTATTTACCAGAACAATGCTAGCTTCTGTATTATAGATATAATGTTCGTACTTAGGATTGGCCAGGAATGATAATGTTCCGGGTTGTCCTTCTTCTATTTTTGAGAAGTTGCTGACTCTCACTTCCGGATTGCCTTCAACGGTTCCGCCAAGAAAGTCCGCTATTTGTTGGGCTGATAACTCCATTACTTATTTTGTTAATTGTATTTGAATCGAGACTGCTCCACTAAGAATAAAGCAGTTTGCAAAAATGGTGAAAATAATTGGGATTGCCTATGCTTTGCAGGGAATAATTCCCTTATCATGCAGATATCCTGCCATTTCACGCTGTACTTCTTCTGCAGCTTTACGGGCGTACGAAGCAAAATCCTCTGATTTATCAGCATAAATGATCGCACGGGAAGAGTTGACTAACAGACCGCATTCGTCGTTCATACCATACTGTGCAACTTCATGCAGGCTACCTCCCTGTGCTCCGACACCCGGAACAAGTAAGAAATGATTTGGTGCGTATTTACGGATATCCAGGAACATTTTTCCCTGAGTAGCACCGACTACGTACATCATTTGTTCGTTTGTTGCCCAGTCCTGTGACTTTTTAAGTACTTTCTCGAACAGACGTTCGCCGTTGGCATCTTCTGTCATCTGGAAATCCTGTGAACCTTTGTTCGACGTAAGAGCCAATAGGATAACCCATGCTTCCGGATAGATCAGGAATGGTTTTACGCTGTCTTCACCCATATAAGGGGCCACTGTTACGGCATCAACCTTGATATGATCGAAGAAAGAGCGGGCGTACATTTCGGAAGTATTACCGATGTCGCCACGTTTAGCGTCAGCGATAATGAACTGATCCGGATAATTCTCATGCAGATAAGTGACTGTCTTCTCAAAGGCAAGCATACCTTTCACACCCAGACTCTCGTAGAATGCCAGGTTCGGTTTGTAAGCTACGCAATAATCGGCAGTAGCATCGATGATCGCCTTGTTGAAAGCGAAGATCGGGTCTTCTTCAGAAAGTAAATGCTGCGGGATCTTCTTTATATCTGTATCCAATCCGACACAGAGGAAGGATTGTTTCTTTTTGATGTTCTCGAATAATTGTTGCTTGTTCATCTTGTTTCGTGTCAAATAATGAAATTGTTATAATTCCGCTTCTTTCAGGCGTTCTGCATTTTCGGCAACGGTCAGTTGGTCGATGCAGGCTTGTATATCGCCGTCCATGAAAGCGGACAGATTGTAAATCGTGTAGTTAATACGATGATCGGTGATACGTCCTTGCGGATAGTTGTATGTACGGATCTTCGCGGATCGGTCGCCCGACGAAACCATTGTCTTACGTTTGTTGGCAATGTCGTCCAGGTATTTCTGATGTTCTTTATCATATATGAAAGAACGCAGGCGTGTAAGGGCCCGTTCTTTATTTTTCGGTTGGTCGCGCGTCTCCGTACATTCGATCAGGATTTCCTCGCTTACACCGGTGTTCGGATTCTTCCAGACGTATCTTAAACGTACGCCCGATTCGACCTTGTTTACATTCTGGCCGCCGGCACCTCCTGAGCGGAAAGTATCCCACTTAATTTCACCTTCGTTAATTTCAACATCAAACTCGTCTGCTTCGGGGAGTACGGCTACTGTTGCAGCAGATGTATGTACGCGTCCTTGGGTTTCGGTTGCAGGTACACGTTGAACGCGATGCACCCCCGACTCATATTTGAGTGTGCCATACACCTTTTCGCCGCTGACGGTGAAAATGATTTCTTTGTATCCGCCCGACGAGCCTTCGCTGCAACTGGAGAGAGCTATTTTCCAACCTTTTGTTTCGCAGTATTTTACATACATACGATACAGGTCGCCGGCAAAGAGGGCGGCTTCATCGCCTCCCGTTCCTCCACGTATTTCAACGATCGCGTTTTTGTCGTCTTCCGGATCGCTGGGTACAAGCAACAGCTTGATTTCTTCTTCCAGTTCCGGAACACGTGCGTTACAGGCATCCAACTCTTCGCGGGCAATTTCCTTCATTTCAGGATCTTGCTCCGTGTCCAGCATCTGCCGGGCTTCTTTTATCCCGTTTAACGTGTTTACATATTCATTGCGGGTAGTCACGATCTTCTCCAGATCGCGATACTCTTTATTGAGTTTTACAAACCGTTTCATATCGGCAATCACTGCCGGGTCGGTAATCAGTGTCCCGACTTCTTCAAAACGGCTTACCAGTCCGTCTAATCTTCCTAATAAATTATTTTCAACCATTTATCAGATTAATATATGAAGCGACCTTTTTCGCTCTCAATAATCAATTCGTTCTTATCCGCCTCTTCCACGAAGCCAACCACCTGTGCATCGATCTTGAAGCTCTTGGCTATGCTGATCACTTCTTCTGCATGTTCGGGCGACAGATAGACTTCCATGCGGTGTCCCATGTTGAACACTTTGTACATTTCACTCCAATCGGTGCCGCTCTGTTCCTGTATGATACGGAAAAGAGGAGGAACCGGGAACAGATTATTTTTCGTAACACGCTTGTTTTCTACGAAGTGCATTACCTTAGTCTGTGCTCCGCCGGAGCAATGTACCATTCCGTGGATCTGTGGACGTAGTTTATCCAATAATACTTTAATTACCGGAGCATACGTGCGGGTAGGGGATAATACCAGTTTACCGGCATCGATACCCAGTTCTTCGATTTTGTCAGTCAGTTTCAGACCGCCGGAATAAACCAACTCGTCTGGAACTGCTGCATCGTAGCTTTCCGGATATTTTTCAGCCAGATATTTGGCAAATACGTCGTGACGGGCAGAGGTCAAACCGTTGCTGCCTGTTCCGCCGTTATATTCTTTTTCGTAGGTAGCCTGTCCGTAGGATGCCATGCCGACAATTACGTCGCCACCTTGTATTTTGCTGTTGTCTACAATGTCTGCACGTTTCATACGGCAGGTTACGGTGCTGTCTACGATGATCGTGCGAACCAGATCGCCTACATCGGCAGTTTCACCTCCTGTTGCATAGCAACCGACGCCCATTTCACGCAGTTCGGCCAACAGTTCGTCTGTTCCGTTGATGATGGCGGAGATTACTTCTCCCGGGATCAACAGTTTATTTCGTCCGATGGTGGATGAAACAAGGATATTATCGACAGCTCCTACGCACAATAGGTCGTCGATGTTCATGATCAGTGCATCCTGTGCAATACCTTTCCACACAGACAGGTCACCGGTTTCTTTCCAGTACATGTAAGCCAGGGATGATTTTGTTCCGGCTCCGTCAGCGTGCATAATGTTGCAGTATTCAGGATCACCGCCTAATATATCGGGGATGATCTTACAAAATGCTTTAGGGAATATTCCCTTATCGATGTTCTTTATTGCATTATGAACATCTTCTTTTGAAGCGGATACACCGCGCAGGTTGTAACGTTGGTCACTCATTGTTTTTACGTATTTGGCCGCAAAGATACTATTTTTTTATCTTACTTATCTAAGTTTTAGCACATCTCCTTCTTCAGGAACGTAATCTTTGTCTTTTTTATTTATCTTATACAGGCTCTTGATTTGTATTCCGTATTTCTGGGAGATGCTGTGCATGGACTCTCCGATTTGTACAACATGGTCGTAATTAGGCTTGTCTGCCTTCTTTTTCTTTTTTTCCAGGTAGACGATATCATTCTTTTGCAATGGGAAATCTTCCGGGACTTCGTTGTACTTCTTAATGTCTTTGACCCTAAAACCCAGGCTTCCGGCAATTTGTTCAAAACTATCGTTGCTTTTGGCATACACATAAAGCAGGCCGTTTGTTTTATAGATCGTATAACGGGCTAACTGTTTTGCCGTCTGGCTTGTCTTTTGGGTGGTTGTTTTGCCGCCTTTAGCCGAGTCATAACGGTAAAGCTCGTAATCTTCGATTACTTTGATCAGTTTGTTGGCATAAGCACGGTCGGTTGCATAACCGCATTTCTGCAATCCTTTGGCCCAACCTTTGTAGTCTTTGATATTTAATCGGAACAGGGATGCGTAACGAGGCCGTTCAGCCAGGAAGCGGGAATGGTCATCGTACGAATCTTCCACCCGTTTATATTTACGGAAGCACTCTCCGCGCAGGTCGTCGTCATGATAGACACGTCCGCCACGCCAGTCGGAATGACATTTAATGCCGAAATGATTGTTTGAGCGCCGTGCCAGGTCGCTTTGTCCGGCTCCGGACTCAAGCACTCCCTGTGCCAGTGTGATACTGGCAGGTATCTTGTATTTTTTCTGATGTTGTATAGCCAGGTCACTGTATGTTTTTATATACTTTTCGTAGGAAGGGATTTTACGCTGGGTAGCAGCATCTGCGAATACTGTAACAAAAAACAATAGACAAAAAATTCGTATCATTAATTTCATAAAAAGAGTCCTCTAAAGTATTTATTTTCGCAAAGATAATGAAGCTGGAGATATTTCTCTTCTAAATAATCTATAAAATACTCGTCTATATTTTGCTGATTTTGGCAAGGAAGTCATAATGCTCTCCCTCTTTTATCATCTCTGCTTTGAAGCCATTGTTGGCCGCATGCAGGCTGAGCGTTTGAAAATCGATGTATAGCCAGTCGAAGCTGCCGCCTTTGGTGTTTTTGTATTGCATGCGGAAATCTACTTCGCCATAATAATCGTCTTCAGGGTCAATATCGAGGTTGCCGTCTTCGTCTTCGAATAAATAGCGTAGGTCGGACGAGTCCATCAACACGCATCCTCCCGGAGCGAGCAGTCTTTTTATTGTCCGGAAGAATTCCGGCAGGTTGGCTATTTTACCTATGATCCCCGAACCGTTCATCAGTAACAAGATCGTGTCGAATGAACCGGTGAACTGTTCATTGAAGAAGTTTTGCAACGCAACCTCTTTCACTCCTCTTTTTTGCATAGTCTCTACGGAGAGCGGAGATATATCGATCGCTTTCACCTCTTTACCCATTTCCTGCAAAGCGAGCGAGTGGCATCCGCTACCGGCACCAACATCCAATATCTTACCCGTACTCATGCGAAGGGCCTCCTGTTCTGTTTCCGGCATTTCCTCAAAACTGCGGAACAGTTGTTTTACCGGGATTTCATCTTCATCGAACATAGAAGAGAATACACGAAGTTTTGTCGCTTTTCCGTTTGCGAAATAATCGGCGATTGCCGCGCCCATCGGGTCTTTATCGGGTGTGAGTAGGGGTATTTGCATATCCTGAGATGGATTTATTTATAATTTATCCGGCAAAGATACAAATTTACTATCTTTGTTTATCTAATATTTTGATTGTATGAAGGAAATCAGACTGGAAACGAAAATAACAGTTTATCCGTTGAACGAAGTTCCGGATGAAGAGTTGCCTTTGGTTCATGCCGCGTTGAAAGCGACAGAACAGTCGTATGCACCTTATTCTAAATTTCATGTGGGTGCGGCTGCATTGTTGGCGGACGGAACGATTGTGACGGGAAGTAACCAGGAAAATGCGGCTTATCCCTCCGGCTTGTGTGCCGAACGGGTCGCTTTGTTCCATGCCGGACATCAGTATCCGGATATTCCCGTGGTAGCCCTGGCGATTGCTGCGGCAACGGGAGGAAAGCAGGTGGAAAGTATTTCTCCCTGTGGTGCTTGCCGGCAGGTTTTGCTGGAAACGGAACAACGATATGGCAAATCGGTGAAAGTATTGCTTTGCGGAACGAAAGAGGTAATGGTCGCTCCGAGCGCAGTTTCGCTTTTGCCTCTTTGTTTCGGAAAGGATAGTCTTTAGTCTGTTCCTGGGGGATTATGTAAAGGTTTTGTTTCATATAGGTGAAACACTTGTTCCATTACGGAGAAACACTTGTTTCATAATAGTGAAACTACAGGCAGATAAGCTGTTTTTGCATAGTTCGGTAGAGAAAAGAAACGGGACAAGAAGTAATACCTCTTGCCCCGTTGTATTTTAAATCGGTTTTCAGGTCAGATACCCAAAGAAGCTTTGATCTGATTGATCTTTTCTTCGGCAGCTTTTTCTGCTTCCGGCAGATCTTCGAGGCTCTTTACTTTTGAATGAACTTCACAGTAGAATTTAATTTTCGGCTCTGTTCCTGAAGGACGGATAGATACTTTTGTATTGTCTTCAGTAAAATATTGCAGAACGTTGGAAGTTGTCGGCATATCCAAAGTGATTGTTTCCTTGTCGATATAACTGTAACCTTTCAGGGAAGCATAATCGTAGAACAAAGATACTTTTGAACCTGCAATTTCCTGTAATGGGTTTTCGCGGAAGTTCTTCATCATTGCTTCGATTTCTTCAGCACCGCTTTTTCCTTTCTTTACAACAGAAATACCTTTTTCTTTTGAGAAACCGTATTGTACGTAGATATTCTGCAGCAACTGGAACATTGTGATGCCCTGGTCTTTTGCCCATGCAGCAATTTCAGCCAGGATAGCACATGCAGAAACCGCATCTTTATCGCGAACGAAATCTTCGCAAAGGAAACCGTAGCTTTCTTCACCACCACCGATATAGTTTTTCTTGCCTTCGTTTTTCTTCATTACATCGGCAATCCATTTGAAACCGGTATAAACATCATATAATTCAACACCGTTGCGTTCAGCGATCGTACGGATCAGTTCTGTTGTAACGATTGTTTTTACAATATATTCTTTACCGTTGATCTTACCCAGTTCTTTCCAACGGGTAATCAGGTAATAAACGAACATCAGAGCAGTCTGGTTACCGTTCAGCAGTACCCATTCGCCTTCGTTGTTCTTAACGGCAGCACCTACGCGGTCAGCATCCGGGTCGGAAGCCAGTACCAGGTCGGCATCTGTTTCTTTTGCTTTCTCAACAGCCATTGCCAAAGCAGCCGGCTCTTCCGGGTTTGGAGAGATAACAGTTGGGAAATCGCCGCTTACCACATCCTGTTCGGGGACATGGATTACGTTTGTAAATCCGAATGCTTTCAGTGTATCCGGAATGATACGTACGCCTGTTCCGTGGATCGGAGTGTAGACGATCTTCATATCGTGGTGACGTTTGATAGCTTCCGGTGAAAGGGAGATTGTTGTCAAAGCGTCGATATACAGATTGTCAATTTCTTTACCGATGATTTCGATCAATTCCTTATTGCCTTTGAATTTGATGTCGCTGGCATTGCGGATCTTGTTTACTTCGGCAATCGTGTTACGGTCGTGCGGTGCGATCATCTGTGCGCCATCGTCCCAATAAGCCTTGTAACCGTTGTATTCTTTCGGATTGTGGGAGGCTGTCAGGATAATACCACTCTGGCATCCCAGTTTACGGATGGCAAAAGACATTTCCGGAGTCGGGCGAAGATCTTCAAACATGTATACTTTGATACCGTTAGCAGAGAAGATATCTGCCGAGATTTCGGCAAACTTGCGGCTGTTGTTGCGGCAGTCATGGCCGATAACGACTTTGATCTGGTCAAGTCCTGAAAATTCTTTTTTCAGGTAGTTTGACAACCCTTGTGTAGCAGCACCTACTGTATAAATGTTCATACGGTTGGTTCCTACCCCCATAATACCTCTTAAACCTCCGGTTCCGAATTCAAGATCTTTGTAAAACGATTCGATCAGATCGGTCGGGTCTTCGTTGTCCAATAAAGCCTGAACCTGCGCTTTTGTTTCGGCATCATAACTTTTAGTAAGCCAGCTTTGCGCTTTGCTTCTTACCATTTCTAGCAGTTCGTTGTTTTCCATACCCAAATATCTTGCATTTATTATATATGTTATTTCCTGATTTATCGAGAAAACAAAGATACAAATTAATTGATTTAAACAATGGCTCGCGTCCTTATTTTCAAGAAAAAAGAAAAGTTCTTTTTTACCATGTAAACGGATATGTATAAGATGTTTGATTTCTACAGGCGTCTGTTACGACCAGTTTTAATGTATGTTTTCCTCTTGTCAGTCGTTCCTTATCGAACTGATAAGTGATGACAGATTTGTTATTCATTTCAAAAAGAACGAATTGTCCGTCTATTTCACCTCGATAAGTCTGTACACCGCTCAGGTTATCCGACAGTCGGAATGAGATCGTTTGTTTACTAATCCATGTAGCCGGATTGAGTGGTGTAACGGTTGGAGGGATAAGGTCTTGCCCGAGTGTATAGGTGCCCATTTCTTTGATATCGGCATCTATCCATCCGTTACGGTAAACGCCTCCTGTCCATGACCGGCGTCCGTTTTGTATACGTATGATGCCGTATTGTTGTTTGTTTTCAAGCGTATCGCTTTGTAAGCGTAAGGAAAGTTTAGCCGATTTATGCAAGGCGACCGGTTTGTTATGCAGCGTATGTGTGGCTCCGAGAGCGGTGCTGTCTTCTTTTACCGAATAACGGAAATACAAATCGTCATAGAGATTTCCCTTGGGAATGGTCAGGCGAATGCCTTTGGCCCCGAAACGGTTGTCGCTCCACCAATGGAATAATTCCGTATTGTCGGTATCGATTTCCGGAATGGGTTGTTCTTTTCCTTCTATCCGGATGGTCAGTTGTGTCGAATTACCGAAAGCGTCAGCCACCCGGTAGGTGAGGTGATAAGTGCGCGGTTCGTCGATGGTCAGTATTCCTTGTTTGATGCTTTCGATAAAGCGGAGGCGGTTACCCGGATCGACAAAACTCTTTATATAGAATGAACGGTGTTCTTTCCACTCTTCGAAGTCGGTAAAGCTGTTCAGGTAACGGGTTTCATCGAAGGCGAAACGATTTAAGTCGCTTCGATAGATAACCTGACTGTCGGTCGTCAGTGTGATATCTTTAATTCCATATATATTGCTGGTGTTATCCATGTAATCGTATCCTTTTATTGCAAGGCCGATTTCTCCCCAGGCTTCGATTTTTCCTGTCAGTGTTGGTTTGCTGTTTTTGGGTGTCACGGGTTTGAGCTCCAGTTTTCGACGGCTACCGTTTACTACACCTTTGCCAGGCATGGGATAAATCATAATCCCCTGTATTTGTGGAGGACGGGTGTCTTCTATCAGGTCTTTGTAGTATTCAATAGGGTCCATCGGTTCTTCTGTTTCTGTGTCGCGCACTTCAAAATGGAGATGTGGGCCTCCGGAGCCTCCGGTGTTCCCACTCAGGGCTACGATTTCTCCTTCTTCTACCGGCAATTCGTCCGGTGTCAGCGTCAGGTTTACATTAAAGCTTTCCTGCTCGTATTGTTTTTCCTTGAGATAAGCAGCTATTTTTGGGGAGAATTTCTGCAAATGTCCGTAGACGGTCGTTGTTCCATTGGGGTGAGTGATGTATAGCCCATTTCCATATCCCCATGGACTGACAGAAATGCGTGAAACATATCCGTCTTGTACAGAGTGGATCGGTTTCCCTTCCACACCCTGTGTTTTAAAATCTATTCCGGAATGAAAATGGTTGCTTCTCAGTTCTCCAAAGTTTCCACTTAAAAGAACAGGGATGTCTAATGGTTTTCGAAATTCTTGCGCGTTCGCAGTGGCGGATGTAATTCCGGCTAAAAGGCAGATTCCTGCCAGTATATGATGTATTTGCATATCCTCATTTAATTCAATCTTCGGTAGGCAAAGATAGTAAAAAGTCGGTAATAAGGGGTAAGTGATCGCTATAGCCGCCTTCATATTTGAAACCGTAATATGTACGTGCGGGACGTTTGCCATGCCAGGTTTTATCTTTGGTGAACAGGAAGTCAGGTGCAAATATCCGTATGCTTTCGGGGATGATATGCATTCGTGAGTCTTTCTTAATAAGGTTGCCCGATACAATGATCTGGTCCAGTTGACTCCATTCTCCCTGATATTTGTGTGTTCCGGGGAAGTTTAATGTGTGTGGATTTGCAAAAAGATTATAAAGGGTGGATGTCTCAGCTTTTGTGCAGACAGACATGGCCCCCAACACCTCGGTAATACTGGTGTTTTCCGGTGTGTCGTTGAAGTCTCCCATAATAAGTAACTGGGGTGTTGTGCGTGTCTGTATCAGGGAGTCGCAAAGGTGTCGTAAGGTGCGGGCGGCATCGAAACGATCTGCTTCGCTTTCCTTTTCACCCCCGTAGCGGGAGGGTAGGTGGCAGACGAATACATCCAGTGTGTCTGAGGTCAGAACCTTGCCCCAGACGTGAAGGATATTGCGGGTATATTTATGTCGTTTGCGGGTGAAGACGACCGGTTGTTCTTTATGTCCTATGTATCTGAACTTGTCCTGCTGGTAAAGAAGTGCCGTATTAATGCCCCTGATGTCGGAGCCATGTGTCATACAATAGTGATATTGTTGCAGTTTGAGGGGTGTTCGCTTGAGCAGATGGATCAATACAGAGTCGTTTTCTACTTCGCAGAGCCCGACTAAGGCGGGCGTACTCCATTCTCCGGCAGCACTGATTACTTTAGCTATCTGTTGGAGTTTATGGTAATAACGTCCGCGTGTCCAATGGCGGTTGCCGGTTGGGAGAAAATCATTGTCGTTCTTATTCGGATTGTCTTCGGTATCGAACAGATTCTCGACGTTATAACTCATTACTCTGAAATCGAGCTGGGCTTCGATTGGCAGCGTAATGAATAATAAAACGTAAATGATGATAGTTAAGGTTTTGATCATATCTAATTATTTTTATTTGTCTTCTTTCTCCTTGGGAACATATTCATAAGCTCCGATATCCGGTCCATCGTTTGTCAGACGGTTAACGCCATTGCGGTCGATAGGATACTTCTGTGTGATAAAGAGGTCTGCCTTACCAACACCGGGTGTTGTCTCTTTGTCGGGACGGAAATCATACATATATTTATTTTTATCACCGCCGGTCATTCTGTATTCCATCTTGTTTGTATCTTTTCCTGTGACAAAGATGACATCTGGAAACTTGTCGTCTTTTATCTCCTGTAGTTTGATTACACAGTGATTAAACTGATAGTTCAATTTACCATTCAGCGGAGTGGCTTTGAGACTGATAACCAGTTCTCCGTTCGTCAGGTCTTTAGCTGCAGAGTGATTGCCATCGATGATGCAGTTGTCGAAATAGGCTTGTTCCAGACTGTAGGACATGCCACTATCTTTGGGATATTCATCCTGTATGGTTAATGTACCGCCGGTTCGCTGCTTTAAAGTCATGTAGTTGGCTATCGTACAATGTGTGAAACTGTATTTTCCTCCTGCCAATAACACCACATCTGCTGTTGCATTCGTAAATTCACTGTTTGTAGCTTCTATATTACAGTTGATTGCTTTGAATGCAAAGCCGTCCATATTGGTGATTTGTGAATTGTTGATCTTCAGCTTAGAATTTTCCGGATCGGAAGCTTCACACAAAATACCATTGTTCCCGTTGCGCACTATTACGTTATTAAATACATTACCAAAGCTTTCCGGTTTGAAGGTAATACCTTCCCATTGTCCCGGTGTGCGGTCGTAGGGTAATAGATCGTTCAATATGAAATCAAGGCGGTCGCCGCGGAATGTGATCGGTTTTTCGATTGTTCCGTTGGCTATAATTGTTCCTTTGGAGATTATTTTTGCTTTGTCGTGCATGTAGAAAGTCGCTCCTTCTTCAATATCGACAGTTACACCATCGTCGATCGTCAGGCTGTCATATATAAGGTAAGGACGTTCTGCCGTCAGTTTGGTGTCTTCTGTCAGTATTTCTCCTCCCTTTATCAAATGAACATCTTGTCCGCATGCTTCCAGCAGAACAGATTGTTTTATTCCGTTGAAGAAGAATATGATTGAATCCTGGACTAATAACGGTTGGTCTTTTCCGTTGGGGTTGACTGTAACCTCTACAAAAATGTACATGCTGTCTTTTGCAGCTACTCTGACATTATCGAAGTTGTCTCCTTTACGGCCATCTACATTAATTCGGAATCCACTGGTGGCTGGCGATGCTTGTAATACTTTCTCGATGTTTAGTGGTTGGTCGTTCCTGTTGTAAACCATGAATTGTTTCGTTGCTGAACCAATAGTCGTGAATACGGTATCGAATGATAAAGTATCTGTCGAGAAACTCAACCGGTGGTTCGGATTGGTCGAATAATTTTCGTCCAGCCCGTCGCATCCTGCCAACAGGTTGAGTAATATGGTACATACTATGAGCAACGGCGCGGTAATTTTTTTCATTTTCTCTGAATGTTAAAATATATGCCTTTGTGTTCTTGTTTCTCAATAAACAAAATATTTATAAAGAAAGTTTTCAGGCATTAACATAAAAAAAGAGGAAAAACACGGTCAAAGTGTTAATCCTCTTTCTATAACGTGAAATATTAAAGTTTATTTTGCCGGGATGCTTTTTAATAATTCCAAAAGGTGAGCCCACCATAAACCAACGGTTTTAATTTCGATCCGTTCGTTCGGAGAGTGAACATCTCTTAATGTCGGTCCAAAAGAAATCATATCCAGGTTAGGATATTTTTCGAGGAACAGTCCGCACTCCAATCCGGCATGGATCGCCATGATCTTAGCGTCTTTATTAAACAGGCGTTTGTAAGTATCCTGTGCTACTTTCAGAATTTTGGAATCCGGATTTGGAGCCCATCCCGGATAACCGTCGCCATGAGTGACCTGGGCGTCTGCCAATAGGAAAGTGGAGGCTACCTGGTTAGCAACAGCTATTTTACAAGATTCGATAGAGCTACGCTGGCTGGTACCTACGACGATTGTATTGCCTTCTTTCATCTTGACAGATGCCAGATTGGTAGATGTTTCTACCAGGCCTTCGATATCGTGGCTCATACCGATCACGCCGTGCGGGCAAGCATGCAACGAGTAGATCAGTTTCCTGGTCGTTTCGTTGTCGATACGTGTTTCCGGTTGATCGGCCGATTCCATAACCAACTGTACGTTGGGATCGACATGTTTCAGCTCGTTTTCGATGTCTGCTGCAAAATGGTTCAGCATAACACGTACCTTTTCTTTATCTTCCGGATACAATCCGATAACGGCATGTGCTTCGCGAGCGATGGCGTTACGCAGGTTTCCGCCGTCAATAGAGCATAATGTAAAGTCGAATTGTTGTTGCAACAGGAACAGGAAGCGAACCAGGATCTTATTGGCATTGCCCAAACCTTTGTGGATTTCGCCGCCTGAGTGTCCACCGTTCAGACCTTTTACATCGATACGGAAATATTGCAGGTTAGGAGAAGTTGCGAGCGGTTCATAATGGAACACTGCCTGTGTATCTTTTCCACCGGCGCAGCCCATAAAGATTTCACCTTCGTCTTCGCTATCCAGGTTCAGTAGGATTTCGCCTGTCATAAAACCTTTTTCAAGGGCTTTGGCACCTGTCAGACCGGTTTCTTCATCTACTGTGAACAGGCATTCGATCGGGCCGTGTTCGATATCATCGGAAGCCAGGATAGCCAGTTCGGCAGCAACACCGATACCATTATCGGCACCTAAAGTGGTTCCGTTTGCACGTAGCCAGTCGCCATCTACAATAGTTTCGATCGGATCGTTGTCGAAGTCATGAACTGTTCCGTTGTTTTTCTCACAAACCATATCCATGTGCGATTGAAGCACGACAACCGGGAGCTTCTCTTTTCCGGGTGTTGCAGGCTTCGACATCAGGATATTTCCGGCTGCATCTTTTTTTATAGCGATTTTATACTCTTTTGCGAACGATTCCAGATATTGGATCATTTTGCCTTCCTTCTTTGAAGGGCGGGGCACTTGTGTTACCTGGTGGAAGAACTTCCAAACGATTTCAGGCTTTAAGTCAGTAATCTTCATAATGTTACAATATATTATAGTTATTACTATATAGTTAATAATGTGATCGTTTTCTGAGTTGTGTATGAAAAAAAGTAGAATTAAATACCAAAAAGATACTTTATAATCACTTAAACTCTTATATTTGCGTCCACAAATATAGAGAAAATGCTTACAACGATATTGCTTACGGTCATAATTCTTGTTATTTGTGTTGTGTTACTTGCAGTAAAAGTGATATTCAAGAAGGGGGGAAGGTTCCCGAATACACATGTCGGAGGTAACAGAGCACTGGGTAAAAAAGGTATACATTGTGCCAAAACACAAGATCGTGAACAAGCGAAGCAAAAGAATCTGTATGATAGAGTGAAAGAAATAGAAGAATAAAATAAGGATTTAATTTACACTTTATGAAGAACATTAACTACGTAATTAATGGTGTGCTCGCGGTGGCTGTCGTGATATTGTTCATAATGCAATTTTCCGACAAGAAAGAATCAACAGTGACAAAAACATTTGCATCTGGAGAAGGTGATTCCATAAACTTACTTCCTATTGCTTATGTCAATGTAGATTCACTTTTGCTTAATTATAATTACTTCAAGGATCTGAATGAACAGCTCCTGAAAAAAGAGGAAAATTCACGTGCTAACGTTACCCAGCAGGCACGTAACCTGCAAACCGAAGTACAGGAATTCTATCGTAAAATGGAAAATAATGCATTCCTTACCCGTGAAAGAGCTCAGCAGGAACAGGAACGCTTGATGAAGAAAGAACAGGAATTGAAAGATCTGGATGCAAAACTGTCACAGGATTTGCTGATGGAGCGCCAGAAGCTGAACGAACAACTTCGCGACACTGTAGTTTCTAAATTGAAGGTGTATAACAAGGAAAAAGGATATCAGGTGATTTTCAGTAACACCGCTGAAGATAATATTTTGTTAGCCGGAGACTCTTATGATATTACCAGCGAGCTGATCGACTTATTGAATAAAAGTTATTCAAGTGGAAAGTAAGTAAAAACTAAAAATATGATATAAAAAAGCTGTTGCAGTATTGTAACAGCTTTTTTTATGTACTTATTGTCTAGTCCTAAAATATCGTTACACCTAACAAAGTAACGAAATGGAAAAGTTAG
>OGPA01001159.1_pt1 | contig 22857 bp, 19 predicted proteins | sample 1552841 | NCBI WGS metagenome assembly OGPA01 (sample SAMEA2579916, study PRJEB22360) | human gut metagenome | reverse complement strand
CGCCGAGGCAATGTCCGCCGCTGAAAATATCATCCAGGCGAATCCGGATGTCAATGTGTGGCTTTGCTATAATGACGAATGTGCAATCGGCGTATATGAATTCTACAATGCATCCGGCAGAGATCAGAGCAAGGCTGTGATCGTCGGAGCGGACGGCAATAAGGATGTGCTTCAGGCGATCATTAAGGGCTCCGCAGTGCGCGGAACGCTGAGCCAGACGCTGAATGTGAAGTGCGATAAGATTTTCAGCGCTGCCGATATCCTGATGGAATCCGGCGACGTGAAGACAGCACAGGATACAGCGGGTTACGATTTGTTCACACCGATCAACATCGAGAATGCGCAGGCAGAGTTAGACGCCACATCCTGGAGATAGGCACAGTATGAAAGGCGGGGGGGGGCAAAAACCGCCCGCCCCGCTAACCGGTAATACTAGGTAAGGAGAAAAAGCTTTCAGTGTAGAGAAAACAATCTTATGTTATGCAGCAGCGTTCAGAGCGGCCTCAGATGCCCAGCCATCGACGAAAGCGGTGACGACATCATCCCAGCTGCCGGTACCGGCGGCGTAAGCGGTCAGAGCAGAACCAACACCGTTCTTCCAGTTCTCGGAAGGCATGGTGGAGAAGTTCCAAGCCACAGGGGTCTTGCCGGCGGCGGTCATTTCCTTATCGGCCTTGACGAAGACGTTGGGGGACTCGACAGCATTCTTGAAGGGGATAACGAAGCCCATGTCGTTAGCCATGGCCTTGGTGCCCTCGTCAGAGGAAACGCACCAGTACATGAAGTCGAGCGTTGCGTTGATGTCGTCCTCGCTGGCTTCCTTGTTGACGCACCAGTAGTTCTCAGTGCCGGTGCACAGGCCCTGGTTGGCTTCATCGCCGACGCCAATGTAGATGGGCAGCATGGTCAGATCGTCATCGGTGAAGGGCTTGCCGTCGCCGACGAGGTTGGTGTACTCCCAGGAACCGTTCTGGTAGAAAACGGCCTCTTCGTTCAGGAACTCGTTGCGGCTGTCGTCGCCGGTCTTGCCAGCCAGTTCAGTAGGATCGCAGGTGGAGTTGTTGATGTACAGGTCGAAGATATTCTTGTAGTTGTCGAGATAGGTGCCCTTGATGGCGTCGGTGTTGTCGATGCCGTCCTCCTGATACTCAAAGTAGATGGGCAGGTTGGCCAGATGGGTCTTGTAGCGCCAGTCAGAGGAGCCGTCCATACCGGCGGAGGTGAAGGCAGAGAAGCCCAACTCGTCCTTGCGGGCGGTGATGTCCTCGGCCACCTTCTTCAGGTCGTCGAAGCTCTTGATGTCGTCAACGGTGTAGCCGGCCTTCTCCAGCAGGGTCTTATTGGTGATCAGGCCGTAGCTCTCGATAACGTAACCGATGCCCAGCATCTGGTCGCCGTCTTTCAGGGCGTAGGTATCGCTGGTCAGATCGCCTGCGATCTTGGTGCCGGACAGGTCGTAGCAGTAGTCCTTCCAGTTGGCCAGGCCGACAGGTCCGTTGACCTGGAACAGGGTGGGCGCATCGCTCTTGGCCATCTCGCTCATCAGGGTGGTTTCATACTGGCCGGAGGCGGCAGTCACGACGGTGACGGGGACACCGGTCTCCTCGGTGTACTTCTTGGCCAGGTTCTGCCAGGCTTCGTCCTGCTCGGGCTTGAAGTTCAGGTAGTAGACCTTGCCGGCTGCATCAGTGGTCGCCTCGGTAGAAGCGGCAGTGGATTCAGCCTTGGATTCGGTGCTGGTACTGGTAGAGGAAGCAGCCGTAGAGGAGCTGCCGCCGCAGCCTGCCAGCAGACCCGCAGCCATAGCAGCTGCCAGAGTCATCGAGAGTGTCTTTTTTGCGTTCATGTTTTTTCCTCCTTCTTAAGAAAAACAATGATTTGCAAGGGTGTTGATTTATTTCGTCGGAAACGTTTCCGTTTCGGATTGATCTTATAATACACCTTTCCGGCGCAATAATCAATCGTTTTTTGCGATTTACTGCAAAATCGGCCTGATGCACAAATTTGCACCCCCTGTTTTTGTGGAAAAGTTCCAAAAATAGTGACAAATTTAGCGGAAACGATTCCGTAGCCGCGCGACAATCTTTGAGAATTGCAGGAAAACCCCTCTATAAATTATTTTTCACCAAAATATTGACACAGCAATTATGTCATGTTATACTTTCTTAGATTTTGAAAGACGAATCGAGTTTGTAAGAGTTTTTCAAAGCAATTTACCTACGGACCGCCCATCGGGGGCTAAGGCCATACGGACAGCCGGGTCCACTGCCGATCGGCAACTTTGGTTGCCTTATTGATTGAGTTAAAAGCTCAAATTTTATAAGTTGGTTCCTTTACAACCATGAAATTGCACGTTTTGGTGTGCAGACTTGTGAAACGGTCAATAAAGAGTAGTAAAAGTGTAATTGCTATATAGACTCTGACACGCTCAGCCTTTTTGAATCATGCAGGACGCTCTCCCGGTGTAACACCGGGGGTATTCGGCCTGTGCAAAAATACGCTGGATTCAAACGCAAGTCTGCACGTATGTGCACGGCTTGCGTTTTTTATTTTGCAAGGGGACCGCGAACGGAGGTAAAAATGAACGGAGAAGCAAAGCGCACCCGGCTGGACCAGCGCCGCGCACCCATCCATGAAGCGCTGGAAAACTTCCGCCGTATGCGCGTCGTGCCCTTTGACGTGCCGGGCCACAAGCGCGGGCGCGGCAACCCGGAGCTGACCGCGTTTCTGGGCCAGCAGTGCGTCGGCGTGGACGTCAACAGCATGAAGCCGCTGGACAATCTCTGCCACCCGGTTTCGGTCATCCGCGAGGCCGAGGAGTTGGCCGCCGATGCGTTCGGCGCGGCACACGCCTTTTTAATGGTGGGCGGCACGACCAGCTCGGTACAAAGCATGGTGCTGACCGCCTGCAAGCGCGGGGATGAGATCATTCTGCCGCGCAACGTGCACCGCAGCGTGCTGAACGCGCTGGTGCTCTGCGGTGCGGTACCGGTCTACGTCAACCCGGAGGTGGACAACCGCCTCGGAATCAGTCTGGGCATGAAGCGGGAGCAGGTGGCCAAGGCCATTGCCGAACACCCCAACGCCGTGGCCGTGCTGGTGAACAACCCCACCTACTACGGTATTTGCAGCGACCTGCGCGCCATTGTGCGGATGGCCCACGACGCCGGGATGCTCTGCCTGGCCGACGAAGCCCACGGCACACACTTCTATTTGCGCGGCAGGGCCCACTTTTCTTTTTTGGCGGGGGCCTGCCTGTCTCTGCCATGGCGGCGGGCGCAGATATGGCCTCCGTCTCGATGCACAAGAGCGGCGGCAGCCTGACCCAGTCCAGTCTGCTGCTGACCGGCCCCAATGTCCACGCGGGCTATGTGCGGCAGATCATCAACCTGACCCAGACGACGTCCGGCAGTTACCTGCTGATGTCGAGCCTTGATATTTCCCGCCGCAATCTCGCATTGCGCGGGCGGCAGGTGTTCCATCAGGTGGCCGATATGGCCGAGTACGCCCGCGAGGAGATCAACGCCGTGGGCGGGTACTATGCCTTCGGCAAGGAGCTTTGCAACGGAAACTCCGTTTTTGACTTTGATACGACAAAACTCAGCGTCCACACGCTGGACATCGGTCTTGCGGGCATTGAGGTCTATGACATCCTGCGCGACGAGTACGACATTCAGATCGAGTTTGGCGACATCGGCAATATACTGGCTTATCTCTCCATCGGTGACCGCCCGCAGGAGGTCGAGCGCCTTGTCAGCGCACTGGCCGAAATCAAACGCCGCTACCACACCGACGGTGCGGGCCTGTTGAGCCAGGAGTACATTGACCCCGAGGTCGCCGCCAGCCCGCAGGAAGCGTTCTACGCCCCCAAGAAGAGCCTGCCCCTGCGCGAGACCGAGGGCAAGGTGTGCAGCGAGTTCGTCATGTGCTACCCACCGGGCATCCCGATTCTGGCCCCGGGCGAGCGCATCACCGCTGAAATTTTAGACTATATCGAGTACGCCAAGGCCAAAGGCTGCAGCATGACCGGACCGGAAGATCCCGACATTCTGCGCCTTAACGTGCTGGCCTGACAGGGAGGTTTTACAATGGAAATGTGGTTTTCGGAGTTTCATACCCCCGATGTCAAGCACAGCATCCGGGTCAACCGCCAGCTTTACTCCAAGCAGAGCGACTATCAGCGCATCGACATTTTTGAAACACCGGAGTTTGGCCGCGTGCTGACGCTGGACGGCAACGTCATGCTGACCGAGCGCGACGAGTTCATCTACGACGAGATGATCACCCACGTGCCGATGTCGGTACACAAAAACGCCAAGGATATTCTCGTCATCGGTGCGGGCGACGGCGGCGTTGTGCGGGAGCTGACCCGCTATGACCGCGTGGAAAGCATTGACCTTGTGGAGATGGACCCGCAGGTCATCGAGGCCTGCCGCGCCTACCTGCCCGGCAACGCCTGCCGCATGGATGACCGCCGCGTACATATTTATTACGAAAATGCGCTGAAATTCATCCGCAAGTGTGAGGATGAGTACGACTTAATTATTGTGGATTCCTCCGACCCGTTCGGCCCGTCGGAGGGGCTGTTCACCCGCGAATTTTACGGCAGCTGCTTCAACGCCCTGCGCGCGGACGGCATCATGGTCAACCAGCAGGGCAGCCCGTTCTATGCCGAGGACGCTACCGCCATGCAGCGCAGCCACCAGCGCATTGCCAGCACCTTTCCCATCAGCAAGGTGTATCAGGCGCACATCCCGACCTTTGCGGCGGGGTACTGGCTGTTCGGCTTTGCCAGCAAAAAATATCATCCCATCAACGATATGGACGCCGATGCGTGGAACGCGCTGAACATGCGCACCCGCTATTACACCTCCCGGCTGCACGTCGGGGCGTTTTATCTGCCCGCTTTCCTTGAGGAAATGCTGCGGGAAGTGGAGGAACACTGATGCTGCATCGCAATGTTGAAAATTTCATCGGCTGCGACAGCAGCTACCGCACGGCCAGTATCGTTTTGTACGGTGCACCGTTTGATTCCACCACAAGCTACCGCCCCGGTGCGCGCTTTGGCCCCGCGGCCATGCGCCACGAAAGCTACGGTCTGGAAACTTACAGTCCCTATCAGGACAAGGACCTGACCGATGGGAATGTGTTTGACAGCGGCGACCTGGAGCTGTGCTTTGGTTCCAGCGAGAGTGCCCTTGTAGACATTGAGTCCCGCGCGGCGGAAATTCTGCGCGACGGAAAGCTGCCGCTGCTGCTGGGCGGCGAGCACCTTGTCACGTTGGGCGCGGTGCGCGCGGCGGTGCGCAAATATCCCGATTTGCATATCGTACATTTTGACGCCCACGCCGATCTGCGGGACGATTACCTCGGCGCGCAGCTGAGCCACGCCTGCGTGCTGCGCCGCTGCCATGATTTGGTCGGCGACGGGCGCATCCACCAGTTCTGTATCCGCAGCGGTGACCGGGAGGAATTTCAGTTCGCCGCGCGGCACACCGATATGCACAAGTTCGACTTTACCGGCCTGACCGAGCTGACCGACTGGCTGTGCCAGACCGATGTGCCTGTCTATCTGACCATTGATTTGGACTGCCTCGACCCGTCGGCCTTCCCCGGCACGGGCACGCCCGAGGCGGGCGGCGTCAGCTTTTTGCAGCTGCTTGGGGCCATCCGCACCGTGACGAAAGCGAACATCATTGGCGCGGACGTGAACGAGCTGGCACCCATGCTCGACCAAAGCGGCGTTTCCACGGCCACGGCCTGCAAGGTGCTGCGGGAATTGCTGCTGGCATTGGAAAAGTAAGCAGCCATCCCTGTAGGGAGCGGCGTCCTCGACGCCCCGCGGAGGGGACAAGACCCCTCCCTACCTTCTCAACCTTATCGGGGGAGAGGATGTAGGGGCGGATTTCCTATCCGCCCGGGAAAGCTGCCGCTGCCACAAACGGGCACGGGCGAACCATGTTCGCCCCTACAAAACATCCATACACATCATACAATAAAAAAATACAAAGGAGTTCCATCATGAGCAAAGTTCTTGTTATCGGCTGCGGCGGCGTGGCAAGCGTCGCCATCTCCAAGTGCTGCCAGGTCAGCGACGTCTTTACCGAGCTGTGCATCGCCAGCCGCACCAAATCCAAGTGCGACGCGCTGGCCGCCAAGCTGGCCCCCACCACCCGGACCAAAATCACCACCGCGCAGGTCGATGCCGACGACGTCCAGCAGCTGTGCGACCTCATCAACAGCTACAAGCCCGACCTCGTCATGAATATCGCCCTGCCGTATCAGGATCTGACCATCATGGACGCCTGCCTGGCCTGCGGCGTAAACTATATGGACACTGCCAACTACGAGCCGGAAAACACCGACGACCCCGCGTGGCGTGCCATCTACGAGAAGCGCTGCAAGGAGGCCGGCTTCTCCGCTTACTTTGACTACAGCTGGCAGTGGGCGTACAAGAAAAAGTTTGAGGACGCCGGCCTGACCGCGCTGCTGGGCTGCGGCTTTGACCCGGGCGTGACCCAGGCCTACTGCGCCTACGCCGCTAAGCATGAGTTCGACACCATCGACACCATCGACATCCTCGACTGCAACGGCGGCGATCACGGCTATGCATTCGCCACCAACTTCAACCCCGAGATCAACCTGCGCGAGGTCTCCGCCCCCGGCAGCTATATGGAGAACGGCAAGTGGGTCGAGATCCCGCCCATGAGTATCAAGCGCGAGTACAACTTTGATCAGGTCGGCCAGAAGGATATGTACCTGCTGCATCATGAGGAGATCGAGTCCCTCGGCAAGAACCTGCCCGATGTCAAGCGCATCCGCTTCTTCATGACCTTCGGCCAGAGCTACCTTGACCATATGCGCTGCCTGGAGGACGTGGGTATGCTCTCCACCACGCCCATCAACTACAACGGTCAGGAGATCGTGCCCATCCAGTTCCTGAAAGCGCTGCTGCCCGACCCCGCCAGCCTCGGTCCCCGCACCAAGGGCAAGACGAACATCGGCTGCATCTTCACCGGCAAAAAGGACGGCAAGGACAAGACCTACTACATTTATAATGTGTGCGACCATCAGGAGTGCTACCGCGAGGTCGGCAGTCAGGCCATCAGCTACACCACCGGTGTGCCCGCGATGTGCGGTGCGCTGATGATGCTGACCGGCGAGTGGACCAAGCCCGGCGTCTACACGGTGGAAGAGTTCAACCCCGACCCGTTCCTCGACGCGCTGGACAAGTATGGCCTGCCCCGCAGCGAGAACCATGATCCGGTTCTCGTGGACTGATGGCACAGTTCGACGCACGGCCGCCGTTTGCGGCCATCGACGGCGCAGTGCCGTCGGAATTTTCCGCCCTTCCCACGCCCTGCTACCTGCTGGATGAAGCTGCCCTGACCCGCAACGCGGAGATTCTGGGCGGGCTGGCCCGTCGTACCGGGTGCAAGGTGCTGCTGGCGCAAAAGGCGTTCAGCAACTACGATTTGTACCCGCTGCTGGCACCGCACCTCGCAGGCACCGAGGCCAGCGGCCTGTTTGAGGCGCGGCTCGGCGCGGAGGAAATGCCCGGCAAAGAAGTGCACGTTTTCTGCGCGGCCTACCGCGCAGATGAAATGGACGAGCTGCTGCGGTACGCTGACCATATCGTCTTCAACTCGCCCGCACAGCTGTCAAAATTTGGCCCCGCGGCCAAGACGGCGGGCAAAAGTGTGGGACTGCGCATCAATCCCGAGTGCTCGACCCAGGACGGCCACGCGATTTACGACCCCTGCGCCCCCGGCAGCCGTTTGGGCACGACCCGCGCCCAGTGGGACGCGGCAGCGGCAGAAAATTCTGCCCTGCCCGGGCTGTTGGACGGCCTGCACTTTCACACTTTATGTGAGCAGGACGCCGATGCGCTGGCCGTGACGCTGGACGCAGTGGCAGAGAAATTCGGCGATTTGCTGCCAAAAATGAAGTGGCTGAACTTCGGAGGCGGGCATCACATCACCCGCCCCGGCTACGACATGGCCACTTTGGAAAAATGTATCCGCCGCGCCCGGAATGACTGGGGCGTGACGGTTTATCTGGAACCCGGCGAGGCCTGCGCCCTGAACGCAGGGTATCTCTTGACCCGCGTGCTGGACGTGGTGCAAAACGGCGATACGACGATTGCCATCTTGGATGCCAGCGCCGCCTGCCATACACCAGACGTGATCGAGATGCCCTACCGCCCGCCGCTGCTAGGGGCAGGGGAACCCGGCGAAAAGCCCTGCACTGTGCGGTTGGCCGGGCCGACCTGCCTTGCGGGAGATGTCATCGGTGATTACAGCTTTGACGCTGTGCCTGCCGTGGGAGATCTGCTGGTGTTCGGCGATATGGCCATTTACACCACCTGCAAGAACAACACCTTCAACGGTATGCCCCTGCCCGGTATTTACGCCCGCAAGCCCGACGGCACTACGCGGAAAATCGTGACGTTCGGATATACAGATTTCAAATGTCGGCTGGGAAAATAAGCTGCGATAACTGCAAAGCGCCCACCGGCAGGCCGTTGCTGCGCCGTATTATCTCGCATTTTCGCATATTTTGCCACAAAAGAAGCTGCTCACTCCGTAGGGAATGAGCAGCTTCTCACTTTTAAGCCTGCCTTCAGGGCTTTTCTTTCATTATGGGTCATCCGGCACCGGCATTGGCTGACAGGCAGGGGTTATGCAGCGGTCACTCCTTTGCTTCGCTTGGATGGGGGACAGGGGGCATTTTCGTGAACAGCGCTTTCAGCGCCAGCGGCGTGGCGACGCTGGAAACCACGATCAAAAGGATGACCGCCGTAAAATAAACAGGCTCGACAACACCGACCTCAAGGCCCTTCTGGGCCACGATCAAGGCGACCTCGCCGCGGGTCATCATGCCGACACCGACTTTAAGAGAGTCTCCCAAGTTGAAACGGCAGGCTCTGGCCGCCAGTCCGCAGCCGATGATTTTTGCCAGCAGGGCAACGAGAACGAAGCAAACACTGAACAGCAGAATCTCCGGCGTCAGTCCGCTGATGTCGGTCTTTAAACCGATGCTGACAAAGAAAATCGGCGCAAAAATCACATAGTTGCTGATGTCGACCCGGCGCTCCACATAAGCGGCGTCGTGCAGCGTACAGAGAACGATACCGGCAATGTAAGCGCCAGTAATATCCGCAATGCCAAAGTATTTCTCGGCAATATAGGCCATTGCAAAGCAGAATGCAAGGCTGGCAATCGTTATGCGCTGCGTATGGGGATTGCGGGAATCCAGCCACTTCATGGCGCAGTGGAACATATAGCCGATACCAACGGCAACCAGAAAGAACAGCGCGGTCTGGACCAGCACGCCGCCGATGCCGGTGCCATCACCGGAGCTGGCACCCAGCACACAGGTCAGCACGATAATGCCGATGACATCATCAATGACGGCAGCGCTGACAATGGTAGTGCCAAGGAAGCTCTTTAAGTGGCCCAACTCCTGCAGCGTTGCCACCGTGATGGACACGCTGGTTGCGGTCATAATCGTGCCGATAAACAATGCGCGGAAGAATTCCGGGCTGCCGATTGCCGAAAAGCCGTAGAATGCGCTGTAGAGCAGCGTGCCGCCCATCAACGGTACAAGCACACCGATGCAGGCAATCAGCGTGGCAATAGGCCCGGCCCGCATCAGTTCTTTCAGGTTGGTGCCAAGTCCTGTGGAAAACATCAGCAGCACAACACCGATTTCAGCAAAAACGGAGATCGTGTCGTTGATCTGCACCAGATTGAGCAGACAGGGCCCAATCAGCAGACCGGCGAGAATTTCACCGACCACCTGCGGGGCCTTGCACTTGCGGGCAACCAGGCCAAAAAACTTGGCGCTCAGAATAATAATTGCCAAATCACGGAAGATGGAATACATACATGTCATCTCTCTCAATTTACTGTAATCCATCCTTGTTATAGCACTTCTGCCAGATTTTTTCAATAGCTGAAACCGCCTTTTGGAGTTATCGTCGGATATTGTATAAATGTGGTAAACTGTAAGTCAAAGACAAGGCAAAGCACTTGCAATAATGTCCGTAGTATGATAAAATTCCAACTTGGAAAAGTTATAATATAGTTTACTTCATGGCTTACTGCGTCCGACAGGGTTCGGCGGCAAGCGGTGTACAACCTATATAATAAGGAAGGGAAGCGCATGTTCCATTTTTCAAACAGGCATCACCACACAGGAAAAACGTCAATGAGCAGGGCAAAAGTGTATGGTCTGCTTATGGCTTTGGCTATGCTTTTTATGGCAGGTCTGTGCGCCTGTTCCGCACAGCCGCACTCTGCGGCAGAGACTGCGCCGCAGACGATTGTGGTCGGCATTGATGTGTTTGACCCTTACAGCTATCTGGACAGGAACGGGCAGTTTGCCGGCATCGACGTGGAACTGGCGACGGAAGCGTTTTCACGACTTGGCTATACGCCGGAATTCCGGACGATTTCATGGCCGGACAAAGACAACCTTCTCAGCGACGGAACGATCGACTGTATCTGGTCATGCTTCAGCATGAACGGGCGGGAAACCAAGTACCAATGGGCTGGTCCGTATATGTACAGCCGTCAGGTCGTGGCTGTTCGTGCGGACAGCGATATCCAGTCGCTGTCCGATCTGGCCGATAAGCGCATCGGCGTACAGGCAACCACAAAGGCGGAGTCGCTGTTTCTCGGCGAAATTTCCTCTTTGCTGCCCGAGGTCAAGCAAGTCAACAGCTTTGAGACGACAGAGGATATGTTTGCGGCACTGCGCAAAGGCTATGTAGATGCCGTCGCGGGCCATGAAGCACTGGTAGCCAAGTGGACAAATCCGGATGAAAGCAGTTACCGTGTGCTGGCAGAGAGTCCTTACAGTTCCGAACTTGGCGTTGCCTTCGCAAGGGACACCCATGAGGATTTGGCTGTGCAGCTGACCCAAACTCTGGAAGATATGAAGCAGGACGGAACGATTGGCCGCGTTGCAGAAAAATTCGGACTTGATGCAGAGAAAACTGTGTGGGGGGAACAGGGAAAATGAATGAGAAAAAGCAGTCCGGCAAAAAAAGACTGTTTTTGCTTGTGTTAGTTGCGTTCGGCATTGTACTTTGGATCACATTCACGAATCTGAACCGAATTGCACTGCGTCATACATTGGATGAAACGATTGGTTTTGTAAAGATCCGCTTAGAGCAGTACGAGACTGATGCGGCCAACGACCGCGTGAAAAGCCTTGTCCGCCTGCTGGATAAAACGGTAAGCCTTGGCAACGAAATGACGCTGAAGGAGGGTTTCGGCACGCAGGACCTGGACTCTTTTGCAGAGGAACAGCGTCTGACCGGTGCGCTTGTATTAGATGAAAACCTGAATGTTGTCATGCAGACCACAAAGGGCGGCAACGCCATGCCGCTGTGGGAGAAGCTGATCGACAGCCCCTATGTACACAATATCGTTGACTATCCAAAAAAGACATACTCGACCCGTCTGGAAGAAAATGGGACACTCTATGATTTTGCCGCGGTGGCACGCGCGGATGCACCAGGTATCCTGATTACCTATATACAGAAGGACAATGAGGATATTGGGGATTTGACGGTGGATTCCCTGTTGAAAGATTTTCCGTTGGAGCTTGGCGGCATCGCTACGATCACGGAGAACGGCAGGGTCATCAGCAGCAACAGCAGCAAACAGGTAAACAAGGCAATAGAGGACTGCCAGGAATTATATAACGGAACCTTCGATGCTGCGGAGGATGGCATTGTGCGCCTGAACGGCAATCAGGGCGTCTGGTACGGCAGCCGGGAAAATACCGAGAACTATGCGCTCTTTGTGTTTTTCCCGGCATCTCAGGTGTTCATGACGCGCAACATTGTCTGTGCATCCTATCTGGCCATAGCCGTAATGGTCTTTTTAATGGCACTGCTGTGGCAGACCAAAATGGAAAAAGACGCGCTGCGGCAGCACCAGAAACGTACCGGAATTATCACAGCGCTTGGCACGGCATATACGTCCATTTCACTGGTGGACTTGAAGAAAAACACCGTTGAAATCGTCAAGAACGCGTCCGATACGGTCAAGAAGCAGAAGCACTTTGCACTGAAACGATCCGTACAGCAGGAGCAAATCGAGAAAATTATCGCGGAGCCATACCGTGAGGAGTATCTCGCCTTTGCGGACATGACGACAGTGGCCGAACGTCTGAAGGGTCACACCTCTTTGGCTCTTACGTCTCAGACTGTCGACAGAAAATGGATCCTTACGCTGATCACACCGCAGCGAAAAGACGCGGACGGCAACGTAACAGCCGTATTGGTTGCCACCCGCGACGCTACCGAGGAAAAGCGGCGGGAGCAAAAGCAGGAAGATGCCCTACGCGATGCACTGGCGGCGGCGGAACACGCCAATAAGGCCAAAACTGTATTCCTGAACAGTATGTCGCACGATATTCGCACCCCGATGAATGCCATTATCGGGTTTACGGCCCTTGCCACGGCGCATATTGACAACATTGACCTTGTCAAAGAGTATCTGAAGAAAATCAGCGTATCGGGCCAGCATCTGCTCAGTCTGATCAACGATATTCTGGATATGAGCCGTATCGAAAGCGGCACGGTTAAACTGGACAACACAGAAGTCCACCTGCCCGATGTGCTGCACGACCTGCGCACGATCATTCAAGGCAATATCAGCGCCAAACAGCTTGACCTTTACATCGACACGCAGGATGTGCACCACGAGGATATTATCACCGATAAGCTGCGCCTGAATCAGGTCCTGCTCAACATCGTAGGCAACGCTGTCAAGTTTACACCGGCAGGCGGTACCATCAATATCCGCGTTGAAGAAAAGCCGTCTGCCCGCAGTGGGTATGCGACCTTTGTTTTCAGCGTGAAAGATAACGGTATCGGTATGTCGAAGGACTTCCAGGCGCACGTTTTTGACTCTTTTTCACGGGAACAGACTGCGACAAGAAGCGGCATTCAAGGTACGGGTCTTGGCATGGCCATCTCGAAAAACATCGTAGATATGATGGGCGGAACCATCGCCGTCAAGAGCGAGCAGGGAAAGGGCAGCGAGTTTACGGTCACCCTGGACTGCAAGGTTTGTACGGAATCGGTGAAATATCCGCCGATTCCGGGCCTGAAAGGCGCCCGTGCACTGGTTGTGGATGATGATGCACAGACCTGCATGAGCGTAAGCAAAATGCTGCGGGAAATTGAGATGGAAGCCGACTGGACGACCTCCGGCAAGGAAGCTATCCTGCGCGCGAGGGAGGCGCACAATCAGGGTGCGGAGTTCAAGGTTTACATCATTGACTGGCTGATGCCGGATATGAACGGCATTGAGACGGTGCGCAGGATCCGTAAAGTAATCAAACCCGGCACGCCGATCATCATATTGACGGCCTACGATTGGGCCGACATTGAGGACGAGGCCCGGCAGGCCGGTGTCACGGCGTTTGTTTCCAAACCGCTGTTTATGTCGGAACTGCGCGATGCACTGACACACAAAGTGGTGTCGGGCAGGCAGCCCCTTCTGCCCAAGCACGGCGACTATATGGGCAAAAAGGTGCTGTTGGTCGAGGATAACGAACTGAACCGCGAGATTGCAACGGCCATTCTGGAAGAAGCCGGACTGAAAGTGGACGCCGTTGAGGACGGCACGGATGCCGTGGCCAAAATGAACGAGGCTGCGGAGGATGAGTATGATCTGATCCTGATGGATATTCAGATGCCCAAAATGGACGGATACACCGCCACCCGGGAGATCCGTACATTGAGCAGCAATAAAAAGGCAAACATTCCCATTGTGGCCATGACAGCCAACGCTTTTGAGGAAGACCGCCAAAAAGCATTCAAAGCAGGGATGAATGCACATATTGCAAAACCGATTGATGTGAACATCCTGATGGGAACACTGGATAAAGTTTTCAAACAGAATTCGTGATCGCGTTTAAATAGCGTACAAAGGATCTGTACGGCAAAGTAAAAAGCATATACAGCTGCGTTTATGGAGAACGGCCTCTCGGCGGTTCGCAACGCGATGCTGTATATGCTTTTTTTCATGCGCAATCTGTCAGCCGCCCAGCTCCACCATGCGGCGGATGCAGCGCCCGGCTCCCTGCATGACGTCCTGCGGCAGGGTGATTTCCTCGCCGCCGCTGCCCTGCAGGCAATGGTAAATGTCCATCAGGGTGGTCAGTTTCATGTTCATGCAGGTAAGCTGCACGGCCAGCGGATAGAACCGCTTTTCCGGGCAAGCATAGGAGAGGTGCTCCACGATGCTGTTTTCCGTGCCGATGATGAACTCTTTGGCATCGGACTTTTCTGCATAAGCCATAATGCCGGTGGTAGAGCCAACATAATCAGCCTGCTCCACGACCTCGGGGCGGCATTCGGGATGAACCAGAAGCAGCGCCTCCGGGTGGGCAGCGCGGGCTTTGGCTACATCTGCTGCCGAACATACGATATGGCGCGGGCAGCCGCCGTGGTAAAAGGCAAACTGCTTTTCCGGCAGCTGCTTTGCTACATAGCCGCCCAAATTGGGATCTGGGATGAACAGAATCTTATCGTTTTCCAGCGCACTGCAAATTTTCAGCGCGCTGGAGGACGTCACACAGACATCGCAGGCCGTTTTCAGCTCCGAAGTTGTATTGATGTACGCCACCACGGCGTAGCCGGGGTACTGCTTTTTCAATTCCTGCAAGGTCGGCAGATCAAGCTGCTCGGCCATAGGGCAGCCCGCCATGGGGTTGGCCAGCCATACAGTTTTCTCCGGGCTTAAAATTTTGCAGGTCTCGGCCATGAAGCGCACACCGCACATGATGACCCCGTCAGCGTTGGTTTTGGCCGCCTGCACGCTCAACCCGTAGGAATCGCCGGTGTAATCGGCGACTTCTAGCACAGGCTGGCTCTGGTAGGCATGGGCCAGAATGCAGATATTCTTTTCCCGTTTCAGGCGCAGTATCTCCTGCTGCAGTTCATGGACAGTCATAATTATGCCTCGTTTTCTTTCTTCAATGCTCCCACGGTTGCAGCGGAGCCAGAAAACCGTGCTCTTTCAGTTCTTTTTCGATCAGGCTCAGCCTGTCCGGAGTGGCTGCCTCCACCAGATGATAGTGGTAGCCGTCGGTGGCGGTGGACAGCACCGTGGAGGAACTGTCCTCAAACGATTGCAGAAATTCCCGCACGTCCTGCCGGGAACGGATGTCCATCTCGGCGGTGATACGGCCATAGACCCGGTGGCTGATGCTGATATTCTTGACCCGGCCGCCACAGTCCACAATCAGGTTCAGCTCCTGCCCGGTTCGGTCAGATGTGTGGCGCACCTTGAACTCCCGTGTGCAGCCGGCGGGCTGATCAGGCTGCTCCAGCACATAGCCGCGTGCAGTGGAAATGATCCCGGGGTGTGATGCCCGTATGACCGCCAGATCCTGCACGATGACCTGACGGCTGACGCCGTAATGGGTAGCCAGCGTGCGGGCGGCAATAGGCGCTCCGGCATGGGCAAGCTGCTGCAAAATGGCGGCGCGGCGCTCTGCGGTGGTCATATCAGGCCTCCTCCGCGGTAAGGGGGCGCAGATGCTTCATGGAAAGATCCAGAATGGGGGCCGAATGGGTCAGGGCGCCGCTGGACACATAGTCAATGCCAATGTCCCGCAGACGGGCAATGTTTTCCCGCGTGACATTGCCGGAGCACTCGGTCTTGGCGCGGCCTGCAATCAAAGTCACAGCCTTGCGCATATCCTCGTTGCTCATGTTATCCAGCATGATGATATCCGCACCGGCTTCCACGGCCTCTTTGACCTGTTCCAGCGTTTCAACCTCCACCTCGATCTTGCGGACGAAAGACGCATACTGCCGGGCCATCTTGACGGCCTTCGCCACGCCGCCGGCAGCGCCGATGTGGTTATCCTTCAGCAGAACGCCGTCGGACAGGCCGGTGCGGTGGTTGCTGCCGCCGCCAACGCGGACAGCGTACTTTTCAAAAATGCGGTTGTTGGGGCTGGTCTTACGGGTGTCCAGCAGGGTGATGCCGGTTTCCTCCAGCAGGGCAGACAGCTGATGGGTATAGGTGGCAATGCCGCTCATTCGCTGCAGGTAGTTCAGCGCAACGCGCTCACCGGAAAGCAGGGCGCGTATATCGCCCGTAACAACAGCCAGCTTCTGGCCGGGCTGTACGGTATCGCCGTCCCGGCAGAAGAATTCCACCTTGGCGCCGGGGTCCAACAGCGTAAAGACGCGGGCATAGACCGCCAGACCGGCAACAATGCCGTCCTCCTTGGCAATCAGATCTACGGTGCCGGGGCAGGCGTGGGGCATGACGGCGTTTGTGGAAACGTCCTCCTCCGGAATATCCTCCCGCAGCGCTTGCAGCAGCAGCGGGTCTATATGCAGCAGCTGGGTGATCTCATTCATGGTTTTTACTCCTCTCAATAGCGGTCAGAACCTCCTGCCGATACGCGGCAAACAGCGGTTCCTGTTCACGGTATGGGGCCAAATCGGGCTTATCGCCTGTAAAGACAGGCGGTTCTCCGTATAGTATATCATCTGCCGCGCGTTGTGCAAAGACCAAAGATTCCAGCAGGGAATTGCTGGCCAGCCGATTGCGTCCATGCACACCGTTGCAGCAGGTCTCGCCGCAGGCATACAGCCGGGGCAGTGCTGTGCGGCTGCTCAGGTCCGCCGTGATGCCGCCCATAAAATAATGCTGGGCCGGTACAACGGGGATCGGTTCATGGATGGGGTCGTACCCCTCCTCCTCGCAGCGCTCCAGAATGTTGGGGAAATGCTCACGGATAGCCGCCTCACCGATGGGGCGCATATCCTCCCACACATGGTCGGTACCGTCCTTTTCCATCTGTGCGCGGATCGCTGCGCTCACCACGTCGCGGGGCTGCAATTCGTTGGTAAAGCGGTTCCCGTTTTTATCCAGCAGCAGCGCACCCTCCCCGCGAACCGATTCCGAAATCAGAAAGCGACGGCCTTTTTGGTGGCTGTACAAAGTCGTGGGGTGGATCTGGATATAGTCCAGGTGCTCACAGGCAACGCCGTGGCGCAGGGCCATGGCGATGGCATCCCCCGTGATGTGGGGGAAGTTGGTGGAGTTTTTATACAACCCGCCGATGCCGCCGCAGGCCAGCACCACCGCCCCTGCCCCGATGGCTCGCGGTTCGCCGTCCGGGCCGGCAGCAATGACACCACCGCAGGCCGAGGCGTCGGCAAAGAAATCCAGCAGAGTCGTATGCTCGCGCAGTTCGATGTTCTCGCAGCGCAGGACCTCGTTCAGCAGGGTCTGGGTGATCTCGTGGCCGGTAATATCCTCATGGAACAGAATGCGCGGGCGGGAGTGCGCTCCCTCCCGGGTAAAGCGCAGAGCCCCGTGGTCATCCCGCGCAAAGCGGACGCCGCGGCGCACCAGATCCCGGATGATCGAGTTGGAGGAACGAATCATCAGGTCTACTGTGGCGGGGTTGTTCTCGTAATGGCCTGCCCGCATCGTATCATCAAAAAAGGAGCGGTAGTCTGCCTCGCCATGCTGCATGCAAATGCCGCCCTGCGCAAGGAAGGAGTCGCTCTCGTCCGCTTTCTGCTTTGTAAGCAGAAGAATGCGGTACCGTGCAGGCAGATTCAGGGCGCAGTAAAGACCCGCAGCGCCGGTGCCGACGATGACTACGTCAAAATAGTCATCCATATTAGCCATTTTCATGTGGTTTCCTCGGTTTCTTCTGTAATTCCAACTTTGACAGTATAGCATCGTTCATTACATGTGTCAAGACACATGTAATGATATATAGTGACGCCCCGCCATGTGCAATAAACTTCGGCATAAAAAACAACAGGAACACTGCTGTACACTGCAATGTTCCTGTTGTTTTTATTAGGGCAATACCGCATAATTCTAAGTACCGATACGGCGAGCGAGGCACGGCATCTGCTAAGCCAAAAGCGCAGATAATACTTTGTGTATTATCGAGCATTTTGGCAACGCAGATGCCGTGCCGCAGCCGCCGGAGCGGTGCTTAAGCCGTAAGGCGGGAATTATGCGGTGTTGCCTTAGGTTGGCCGCTGCAAAGCGTTACAAATCGTTCCGCAGCTTTACGGCACTCCGTTCGGCGATGCACTGCTTTAAGGCGTTGATCATCTTGGCTTCGTCCAGCGGTTTGGCCAGGTGAATATCCATGCCCGCCAGACGGCTGTCCATAATATCCTCGGAAAAAGCATTGGCGGTCATGGCAATGATGGGGATGATTTCCGCGTCGGGGCGGTTCATGGCGCGGATGGTTCTGGTGGCGTCCCAGCCGTTCATACGCGGCATCATAATATCCATATAGATTACGCCGAAACAGCCGGGTGCGGACTTTTCAAACAGCTCTACAGCGCACCGTGCACAGCACATGGGTCACATTGCCGGCCTCGTCCCGTTTCTTTGCAATGAAGCGCAGAGAATGCCAGCTTCTGTCGCACATGCGGTATTCTGTGGAGATATATTCTTCGCTTTTCAGTCTTTCCGCAAGGGTGAGCACATCTAGGAAACGGCGGACCAGGTCGCGGTATTCGGGCACCACAGTGGCATCGCAGAGCTGATACAGCTTCTCCGAGGCACAGCCGTTGTTTCCGGTCAGGCGGTGCGTCGTAAGAAAACTGTCCCGGAAAATGTGTTGCCGCGGTAAGTTGACGGGCGACCAATGGTCGCCCTACACACGCAATAAGGCAAAAATGCAATTTTTTGACGGTCTGATATACTATATAAGGTCTACTGCAACACACCGCAAAAGGCAGCCCGCCCTCCTCCTTATAGTTCGCTAAAGTTACATTTAGCGAACTTGTACATTTCTCTTTTACGGGAGGCTTTTGCTTCCCGATGCCCCCTGCTCCCGTCATCTCGTTCTCCCTGCCGATGACTTTTATTTCCGCTTTACATGGGCAGCGCAACGGTAAATACGGTTCCTGCCCCTTCTGCCGGCTCATCCTGTACTGTACCGCCGTGCAGTGCTGCAATTTCCCGCACCAACGCCAAACCCAGTCCTGCGCCGCCCATTTCGCGGCTTCTGGATTTGTCCACACGGAAAAACGGTTCAAAGATGCTGGTTCTGTATTCATCGGGAATACCGCAGCCGGTATCTGCAACGCGCAGTATTGCTTTGCCGTTTGACCGGCTGATCGTAATCTGCACAGAACCGCCCGGCTGATTGTACTTGATTGCATTTTCCACAAGGTTGAACAGCATACGGTAAATCAGGGCATCGCTTCCGATAATATGAATATCCTCACATTCCTGATGCAAGGTGATCTGCTTTTTCTGGGCCAGCGGCGTCAGATCCGTCACAATTTCATCTGCCAGCGGCGCAAGCTCAATGCAGTCATCCCGCGGAACGGCCTGCAAATTGCTCATTTCCAGCAGGGTCCGTACAAGCGCCGATAAACGGGCTATCTGCTCTGTCTGAAAGTGTACCAGCTCTGCGGTTTCCGCGTCCGTATTCATGTGATCTTCGGCGAAGATTTCCAGTTTTGCCTGCATGATGGCCAGCGGTGTTTTCAGTTCATGGGCTGCATTCCCGGCAAACTGTCGCTGTAGGTCAAAGGAATGGGCCAGGCGATTCAGCATTTGATTGACAGATTGACTTAGCTGCCGAAATTCCGCAACGGTATTTTCTTCCAGCCGTACATCAACCAGATTATCCTGATCGACCTTCTCGGCCTGCTGTGCCAGCTCTTTCAGTGGTTCCAGCGCTTTGCCGCTGATAAAATAAGCAATCGCTGCGCTGAACAGCGTCACCACTGCCGTAATGTACCACCCTTTGCGGCCAAAAATCGTCTTTGTATCGTAAACCTCTTGCGAGAATTGCACCAGAAAGTCTGACATCTGATCTTCGGGGATCTCTATGGTCAGATCCTCCCCGCCGTCCTGTTGATATTGTAAAACGTACCCGTTCAGATTGTCCATACCGGAGGCGCCGGAGCGATACAGCAACAAGTTCAGGCAGATGCAGGCACCCGCAATCAGTAATGCCGTCATAAGTGTGATGCGCCATTGCAAAGATAATCGCTTCATTGCTCGCTCTCCCCCACTTCATAGCCTTCTCCGATGCGGTTTCGGATAGGATCATACCCCAGTGCCGTGCGCAGCTTTTTGCGCAGCGCCGAGATATGTACCCGAATCGAGTTGCTGAACGCATCTACGCGGCCGTCCCAGACATGTTCCATCAATTCCTCCTGACTGACAGGGCGTCCCTGATGCAGAAGCAGATATTCCAGAACACTGCTTTCCTTGCGGGTCAGTGGAACAGGTTGACCGTCCACCATAGCCACCCGGCTCTTGGTATCAAAGCTCAGTCTGCCGCATCGCAGGCAAACATTGCGCTGAATAAACTGCCGCCGTGTCAGGCTGCGGACGCGGGCTTCCAGTTCGGCCAAATGGAATGGCTTGGCCAGATAATCATTGGCGCCGGCGTCCAGGCCTTCCACCTTGTCCGCAATTTCACTGCGGGCCGACAGAATCAGAACCGGCGTTTCCAAATCGGTCTTTCGCAGTGTGCGCAGAACTGTCATTCCATCCACTCGGGGCAGGTTCAGATCCAGCAAAACAAGGTCATACTGCTCTGCCGCCAGCATTTCCAGCGCGGTTTCCCCATCACCACAGTCATCTGTTTCATACCCTGCACGGTGCAGCTTTCTGGCAACGCTTTCCCGCAGGGACGGCTCATCCTCAACCAGCAGCAAACGCATAATAAACGCTCCTTATATAAACTGTGTTTCTGTTTACTACCATTATAACAGCTTTTGCTAAAATCTGCGTTAATTTTTTCTTAGCAGAAAATTTATACCCGTTGTGCTATACTGATCTCATCAAAACAAAAAGGAGGATCGAAATGTTGAGCAAAAAGGCAATCGTTCAGGTGCTTTTTCTGCTGGCTGCCGTTATGATGATCGGTTACGGGGCATGGCGCGGTGAGGCGGGCACTGTCTTTACGAAAGCAATTCGATTATGTATGGAGTGTGTTGGCATTGGATAAGAATCGTTCGCATTTTCTGGCCCGTTTCCGGGGACTGATCCAGGCAGGTGCAGCACTGCTGACAAACATCCACCTGCCGAATTTTCTCAAAGGAACGCTTTATCAGGGCAAGGGGAAATATCTCTGCGTTCCGGGCCTGAACTGTTACTCCTGCCCCGGCGCTGCGGGGGCCTGCCCTATCGGGGCCTTTCAGGCTGTGGTCGGGTCGTCAAAGTTTCGGTTTTCCTATTATGTTACCGGCATTTTGATTCTGCTGGGCGTGCTGCTGGGGCGCTTTATCTGCGGTTTTCTCTGCCCGTTCGGTTGGCTGCAGGAGCTTTTGCATAAGATTCCCTCTCCCAAGCTGTCAACCAGACGCCTGAAACCGCTGCGCTATATCAAATATGCGGTACTGCTGATCATGGTCGTACTGCTTCCGGCTGTTATTGTCAACACATCCGGCATGGGGGATCCTTTCTTCTGCAAGTACCTGTGTCCGCAGGGCGTACTGGAGGGCGCAATTCCGCTTTCTCTTACAAACGCGGGCATACGAGCTGCTTTGAGAAAGCTGTTCAGCTGGAAGTTCTGCATTCTGCTGGCAGTTGTGGTAGGCAGCGTGGTTTTTTACCGCCCGTTCTGCAAATGGCTGTGCCCCTTGGGGGCGGTCTATGCACTTATGAATCATGTATCCCTGTTTCAGATGCGCGTTGACCGCGATACATGTGTTTCCTGCGGTGCCTGCGCAAAAGCGTGCCCGATGGATGTGGATATTACCAAAACACCAAACCACGCGGAGTGTATCCGCTGCGGTAAGTGTATAAAGTCTTGTCCGACCAAAGCGATCTGCTATCAGTACGGTTTCGGCGACAAGTCAAAAACAGAAATCAAGGAGAATTGACAATGAAACGTTTTTTTGCATCGATCACAGCCCTTCTGATGCTGCTCTCCCTCGCTGCCTGCAGCAGCACACAGACAAGCACTGCGGCAGCTTCCCAGCAAGCATCTACTTCTGAGACGGGCAAGTCTGAAAATGAGCTTATCGCAGAGGAAAACGATATTCTGGCGGCAAATAACGCCCTGTGGGAAAAGGTTTTTGCCTCCATGGACAAGAATGTTACCGACACCACACTAAGCAGCAATTACGGTGATATTCTTATGAATGCGTTGGATCATGCGAAGGACCAGTTCACCGATGAAGAATATGCTGCTTTAAAGGCCGATGCGGACAAAATCCGTGAGATCGAAACACAGATCGCAGCACTGCCGCAGGATGAAGCTGCCAGCCAGTCTATGACGCAGACGGCCAGCACATTCCCGCAGTTTGAAGGAAAGGATTTGGACGGCAACAGCGTAAGCAGCAGTCTTTTTGCCGATAATGCGTTCACCGTTGTAAATTTCTGGTTCAGCGGCTGCAAGCCCTGTGTGGACGAGATGGACGACCTTAACGCATTGAATCAGCGCATTCAAGAGCAGGGCGGCGAGGTAATCGGTATCAACACAGAAACCCTTGATGGCAACGCGGACAACATTGCCGCTGCCAGACAGATTCTGGAACAGGCCGGGGCTGCATTCCGCAACATCTATTTTGACTCTGCCAGTGATGCCGGTAAGTTTGCCCTCGGCATTATGGCCTTCCCCACCACCTGCGTTGTGGATCGTCAGGGCAACATCGTTGGGGAACCGATTATGGGCGGTATTGATAAAGAGGATAACGCTGCCACACTGCAAAAGCTGATCGATGAGGCTCTTGCGCAGTCGCAGCAGTAAATAAGAAAATAGCTTAGGCAACACCGCATAATTCCCGCCTTACGGCTTAAGCGCCGCTCCGGCGGCTGCGGCACGGCATCTGCGTTGCCAAAATGCTCGATAATACAC
>OGPA01001149.1_pt1 | contig 22995 bp, 17 predicted proteins | sample 1552841 | NCBI WGS metagenome assembly OGPA01 (sample SAMEA2579916, study PRJEB22360) | human gut metagenome | reverse complement strand
GGCGGCCGTGTTTCCCTGATCATCGGCTTCATCGTTGTTGCGATCGAAGGCTCCATCGGTATTGTTATGGGCGGTATCTCCGGCTACTTCGGCGGCTGGGTGGATAACCTCATCATGCGTATCGTGGACGTTTTCTACTGCCTGCCCTCCATGCCCATCATCATCATTCTGGGCGCTGCCATGGACGCCATGCGCATTGATTCCTGGACCCGTATGATGTACCTGATGCTGATCCTCGGCTTCCTGGGCTGGCCCGGCATTGCCCGCTTGGTCCGCGGCCAGATTTTGTCCCTGCGCGAGCAGGAGTTCATGACGGCAGCTGAAGCCTGCGGTATCAGCGCATGGCACCGCATCTTCCGCCACCTGATCCCCAACGTTATCCCGCAGCTGATTGTTACCTGCACCATGAGCCTTGGCTCCACCATCCTGACGGAAGCCACCCTGTCTTTCCTGGGTCTGGGCGTTAAGTACCCGTTTGCATCCTGGGGCAACATCATCAACGATGTCAACAACGCTTATGTTATGACCAACTATCTGTTCATCTGGGTCCCGGCCGGCATCTGCCTGCTGATCACGGTTCTGGGCTTCAACTTTGTGGGCGATGGCCTGCGCGATGCCTTTGACCCCAAGATGAAACGCTGATGAAAGGAGACACACACGATGGCTAAACAACAGGACGGTTACCTTTCCGCCAAGGAGTCGCGGCGTATCTCCAAAGAAAACCGCCGCATTACGGACCAGTACGAAAAACAGCGCAAGCGCAAGAATGTGCCGGAATCTGAGTATCTGACCCAGATGAAGAACCCGGAAAACGCTGTTGAGTTTGATAACCTGCACACCTATTTCTTTACCGATACCGGCGTGGTAAAAAGCGTGGACGGTGTTTCGTTTGAAGTTCCCGTGGGCAAAACCGTGGGCGTTGTGGGCGAATCCGGCTGCGGCAAATCCGTTACCAGCCTTTCGCTGATGCAGCTGCTGCAGCGCCCCCAGGGCCAGATCGTTCAGGGCGAGATCCGCCTGAACCTGGGTAATGGCAAAGCCTATGATGTTGCCAAAACTCCCGGCACGGTCATGCAGCACCTGCGCGGCAACTATATTTCGATGATCTTCCAGGAGCCGATGACCAGCCTGAACCCGGTGTTCCGCATCGGTGCTCAGATCGATGAAGTCATTGCTCTGCATGACGGCGAAGGCAAGAGCAAAGAGGACATCAAAAAGCGCACCGTTGAAATGCTGGAGATGGTTGGCATCGCCAACAGCCAGGGTGTATATGAGATGTACCCGCATGAGTTGTCCGGCGGTATGCGCCAGCGTGTCATGATCGCCATGGCATTGGCCTGCAACCCCAAGGTTATCATCGCCGACGAACCCACCACCGCACTGGACGTGACGATTCAGGCCCAGATCCTGGACCTGCTGCGCAACCTGAAGGACCGCATTAACTCCTCCATCATGCTGATCACCCATGACCTGGGTGTGATTGCCGAGATGGCAGATTACGTTGTTGTCATGTACGCAGGCCGCGTGGTGGAAAAAGGCACCGCTCAGGAGATTTTCGCAAACCCGGCTCACCCCTATACCATCGGCCTGATGGCTTCCAAACCGATCGTGGGCAAAAAGGTGGACCGACTGTACTCCATCCCCGGCAAGGTGCCCAACCCGGTCAATATGCCCAACTACTGTTACTTTAAGGATCGCTGCGAGATGGCTCTGCCCTGCTGCGATGGTGAATACCCCTGCGAGATCAGCCTGTCCCCCACGCACAAGGTCAGCTGCTACCGCTACTATGAAAATAATCGAAAGGCGGGTGAGTGACGATGGCACAGGCAGAAAACGCAAAAAAGCTGGACTATACCCCCGTCACCTATGATGATCAGTATATTCTGATGGTCAACCAGCTTAAAAAATACTTCCCCATCAAGGGCGGCCTGATGTCCCAGACCGTGGGTCATGTCAAGGCTGTCGATGGCGTTACCTTCAACCTCAAGCGCGGCCATACCATGGGTCTGGTCGGCGAATCCGGCTGCGGAAAGAGTACGATCGCGGGCATCCTTGCGGCAAAGAACCGCGGATATGCGGGAAGCATCACCCTGGGCGGCGTGCCGCTCTCGGAAGTCAATGAGACGGATCTGATGAAGCACGTTGTTCTGGTCCGCCACAACAGTTACTTATTTAAAGGAACCGTAGAAGAGAACCTGCGCATGGCGAAACCGGATGCGACGAAGGAGGAGATGGAGGCGGTTCTGCAGAAAGTCAATCTGCTGGGATTCTTACAGACACAGAATGGACTGCAGACAGAGCTTCTCGAAAAAGCAGGAAACCTCTCCGGCGGCCAGTGCCAGCGTCTTGTGATTGCGCGGGCGCTGCTTCGGAGCGACAGTGCGGTGTATATCTTTGATGAAGCCGCATCGAATATTGATGTCGAGAGTGAAGAGCTGATCATGAATGTGATTCATGAACTCGCAAAGACGAAAACGGTATTGCTGATTTCCCACCGCCTTGCGAACGTCGTACAGTCAGATCAGATTTATTTCCTGAAAAACGGTACCATCTGCGAGCGTGGAACGCATGCGGAACTGATGGAACAGAACGGCGCATACCGGCATCTGTACGACAGCCAGATGGTACTGGAAAACTATGGAAAGCAGGGGAATGCATGATGAACGAGAAGAAAAATACAGCAAAACGCAGAAGCGCCCTCCGGATTATGGGAAGCCTGATCGGGCTGGTGAAGCCATTGCTTCATATTATGATGGCGGCAATTATTCTTGGAACAATGGGATATTTATGTGCGATCTTCCTGACGATTCTGGCAGGACAGGTCATCGTGCATGGCTTACTGACGGGCGCGGCAGGGACGAGCCTTTCGGTGCAAAACATGTGGCTTGTACATACCCCGGTAAAAACGATACTCACGGTGATGATCGTGAACGCGGTGCTGCGCGGCATTCTGCATTATGCGGAGCAGTACTGCAACCACTTTATTGCTTTTAAACTGCTGGCGATCATCCGCCATAAAGTGTTTGCAGCTTTGCGGAAGCTCTGCCCGGCGAAGCTGGAAGGACGGGACAAAGGAAATCTGATTTCGATTATCACAACCGATATCGAACTTCTGGAAGTATTCTATGCGCATACGATTTCCCCGATTGCGATTGCAGCATTAACTTCTCTGATTATGGTATGCTTCATTGGAAGATACCATGTTCTGGCAGGGCTGCTTGCACTTGCGGCGTATCTGACGGTCGGCGTTGTGATCCCGATGTGGAACGGAAAGCGCGGAAGCCAGAAAGGAATGGAGTTCCGGACAGGCTTTGGCGAGCTGAACAGCTTCGTGCTGGATTCCCTGCGTGGCCTCGACGAGACGATTCAGTACGGACAGGGCGAAAAACGGAAAGAGCAGATGTCAGAGCGGTCGAAAGAACTGGCTTCTGTGCAGGAAAACTTAAGCCGCATGGAAGGCTCCCAGCGGTCTGCCACCAACATGGTGATTCTTCTGGCATCGTTCGGCATGCTGGCACTGACGATCTATCTTTACACGAAAGGCGGGATTGGATTTGAGGGAGTCCTGACCTGCACAATCGCGATGATGGGTTCCTTCGGCCCGGTCGTGGCGCTGTCCAGCCTGTCGAATAACCTGAATCAGACGCTGGCAAGCGGCGAGCGTGTGCTTTCCCTTCTCGAGGAAGCGCCGCTGGTGGAAGAAATTCCGGGAGATGCGGCATCCGGCGGTGACCACGCATTTGTAGGAGCCGAGGCGCAGAATGTAACATTTGCCTACGAAGACGAGACGATTCTGGATCAGTATTCGCTGAAACTGGAACCGGGAAAAATCACCGGCATCCACGGCGCGAGCGGTTCCGGAAAATCGACGATCTTAAAACTTCTGATGCGCTTCTGGGATGTCCAGACGGGGCGCGTTTCCGTGGACGGAGCCGATGTCCGCGAAATCCCGATGAAGCATCTGCGCGATATGGAAAGCTATGTGACGCAGGAGACACATCTGTTCCACGATTCGATTGCGAACAACATCGCTATTGCAAAACCCGGCGCGACGCGGGAAGAAATTATGGAGGCGGCGAAGAAGGCGTCCATACATGATTTCATCATGACACTGCCAAACGGCTACGACACCGAAGTCGGAGAACTCGGCGATACGCTGTCCGGCGGAGAAAAACAGCGGATCGGTATCGCGCGGGCATTCCTGCATGACGCATCCATGATCCTGCTGGACGAGCCGACATCGAATCTTGATTCCTTAAATGAAGGAATTATTCTGAAATCCCTAAAAGAATCGGCAGAAGAGAAAACCATTGTGCTCGTATCGCACAGAGTGTCCACGATGAACGTCGCGAATGTGGTATATAAAATGGAAAATGGCCGGATTTCCTGATTTTACGGCACTTGACAGAGAAAAGACGATGTGCTACACTAACAGTCGTTAAAGAAAAGACAATTAAATATCGATGTGTAAGGTGTCGGACATACGTGTCCGGTGAAAAGGGAAGCAGGTGTGAATCCTGCACGAGCTCGTCACCGTATTTTGCAAGCAGAGGAATGATCCACTGGGAAACCGGGAAGGAGATCGATGCGCTGGAGTCAAATCCTGAAGCAATGAGCCGGGAGACCTGCCTTTCGCAGTACAGGAACGTTACGTTCGTGTCACGAGGAACTGGCAGTACAAAACAGGAAAGCGGACATTTGCCCCACAGCGGGTGAAATGGTTTTCTTTGTGATGAAAATACTGGAAGCCCCTCGTTGAAAAACGAAAGGGCTTCTTTCTATTTACGCGGGCAACGAGCCAAAGTCCGTGCTTGCACGAGACCTTAGCGACTGCCGCGATAACTTGAGAAACTCGCGGAGCGTGTTTCTCATAGTTTGAAATGTAAAACGTCCCCGATATTGGTTGTTGCAAAGATACCAGCAAATGGGAGGAAAACAAAAATGAAAAAGAAACTTGTAGTCGCTTTAATTTCAGCAGCTATGGTAACATCTATGCTCGGCGCATGCGGAAGCAACAACACATCCAGCAGCAGCGCAAGCAGCACAGCAACAAGCAGCGTAAGTGCATCTTCCGCATCTGAGGAAGACACCACAGCAGCAAGCAGCAGCGTAAGCGCATCTTCTGCATCTGAAGAGGTATCCGCAGATGCAGACCAGGAGGCAGCAGATAAAGTGGCAGCTCTGATTGACGCAATTTATGTACAGGAAAGAAATGATAACACCGACGAGCAGTGCAAAGAAGCAAAAGAGGCATGGGATGCCCTGACAGACGCACAGAAAGAACTCGTAGAAGGCGAGAACGCAGATCCGGATTACTTCGGAAGAGACACAGGTGATGCATCCAAGGATGATCCGTTAAACGGAGACGAGATCGGCGAGAATGAGCTTCTGGTTGTAAGCTTTGGTACTTCCTTCAACGACAGCCGTGCTGAGGATATCGGAGGCGTTGAGAAAGCTCTGCAGGCTGCATATCCGGACTGGTCCGTAAGACGTGCCTTCACCGCACAGATCATCATCAACCATGTACAGGCCCGCGATGACGAGAAGATCGACAACGTGGATCAGGCACTGGAAAGAGCCGTAAGCAATGGCGTGAAGAACCTGATTATCCAGCCGACTCACCTGATGCACGGAGCAGAGTACGATGAGCTGAAAGAAGCAGTAGATGGCTACAAGGATAAATTTGAGTCCGTAACCATCGCAGAGCCGCTGCTTGGCGAGGTTGGAAGTGACGCTACCGTAATCAACGAGGACAAACAGGCCGTTGCAGAAGCAATCACGGCACAGGCAGTAAAATCTGCAAATTATGACAGTCTGGATGCAGCAGCAGAGGACGGCACTGCTTTCGTATTTATGGGACATGGTACTTCCCACACTGCAAAAGTAACCTACAGCCAGATGCAGACACAGATGGATACTCTTGGATACAAAAACGTATTCATCGGAACCGTTGAGGGCGAGCCGGAAGAGACCGCTTGCGAGAACGTGATCGAGGCAGTAAAAGCAGCCGGATACAAGAAAGTAATTCTTCGTCCGCTGATGGTTGTTGCAGGTGACCACGCAAACAACGATATGGCAGGCGAGGATGAGGATTCCTGGAAGAGCCAGTTTGAGGCATCCGGTGCATTCGATGAGATCGACACTCAGATCGAAGGTCTTGGAAGAATCGATGCTGTTGAGCAGCTGTATGTACAGCACACCAAGGCAGCTATGGACGGCAACGGCGTTCAGGACGATGCTGAATAATTAGGGGTTGTATTCCGAACGTAAAATAGAGTAAAATAAGATCCGGCAGTACGGCTGAAGAGACTCAGTGTGCTGTCGGATTTTAAGTTGAGCGGATGAAAAAGATCCGCTTCAAGGTGATACAAGGAGGAAATTTATTATGAGAAAAAAATTAGCAGTTCTTTTTCTTGGAGCAGCACTGACTGTATCCATGCTCGGCGCATGTGGCGGAAAGGATGCAGCGTCATCTTCTGCACCTGCAGTATCTGCGTCTTCTGCGGCAGACGCATCTTCCGCTTCTGTACAGGATGCATCTAAGACAGAGAGCAGTACATCCACATCAGATGTTTCGGCAGAAAGCGCATCGGCAGAGGAGACTGCAGGCGAAAGCAGCGCATCAGAGCTGGAAGACGGTACGTATACGGCAGATTTCAATACAGACAGCAATATGTTCCATGTCAATGAAGCAAAAGAAGGAAAGGGTGTCCTGACGGTAAAAGACGGAAAAATGACCATCCACGTCAGCCTGGTATCCAAAAACATTGTCAATGTCTTTGTGGGAACAAAAGAAGAAGCGCAGGCAGATGGTGCAGAGCTGATCGAGCCGACCACAGATGAGGTAACGTATTCTGACGGAACCACAGATGAAGTGTACGGCTTTGATATCCCGGTAGAAAAACTGGACGAGGATTTCAATGTTGCGATCATTGGTAAAAAAGGAACCTGGTATGACCATGTAGTCAGCGTATCCAATCCGGTACCGCAGGAGTAATCCGGGAAAAAACAAAAAGATATCCACAGAAGGTGAACCATTTTGCACCGTCTGTCCACAGAAATTGTGGACAGAGAGGGGAAAAACGGTTCCCTTTGTGGATATCTTTTCTTATTTCTCCGGAAACAGTTTGCGGAACAGAAAACGGATGAAGGGTCCGCAGTATATGAGCTGCCAGAAGAAGGCAACCGGAAAATTTAAGAACGTGGTCTGGAGCCAGACAGCGACAAATTCTTTTCCGGCATTTTTAAACAGCAGCGTTGCAATAAAACTCATAATCGGACACATAATAGCAATAATCATAATGGAAATTGCCAGCGTGATTACGATCGGACGATCCTGCGGTGTTACCATGCAAAAAGCTAATTTGTGAGCCAGATGATCCACGAGGAAAAACTCGAGGATAAAAGCGGCCGGCCACATGATTATCATCTCATGAAACGCCATCAGAAAGACCTGATTTGTCATTCCGCCGATGTTCATGGAAATGTTGTAGCAGATCATGGCATAGACCATCAGAAAGGACATCATGAGGGTAAATACAACGTTTTGAAATTTTGTTTTTGGCATCGATTGTTCTCCTTTTCTTTGCAATTTTGAAAAATGGGCGCAAAAAAGACACATGTGTTGTTCGTTAACCAAGCAATGCACTTGTGCCGTTTCCAATCTGATACCAATCTTTTCTGCAATTTTTAATTTTGAACCGTCGATTATTATAACGTCTCCGGCGGCGTTTGGCAAGAGGAAATTGAGAAATTTTTTGAAAAGATAGATAAACAAGAAAATTCGATGCGTGCTGGAAGCACGGTTTGGCGAATGGTGCGGGGAACGGCACCGGCGGGAAAAAGAATGGATTGCGAAACGGGAGCGGGATTGCTACAATAGAACATAGTGAAAACAAAGAGAAAACGCAAAAGGAAATCAATATTATGTCAGAGATCAGAAAAATCGAAAACTTTGCGGCGCCGGAGCTCGACGTGTATGCGCGTCTTTCAGAACCGCAGTTATTGCACTATTATGAACCGCAGCCAGGCCTTTTTCTTGCGGAGAGTCCGCGTGTCATCGAGCGTGCGCTGGATGCCGGATATGAACCGGTTTCGTTCCTTGCCGGAAGCGCAGAGCTTGCCGCAAACGAAGCACTCTTTGCGCACTGCCCGGACGCGCCGGTCTATACAGCAGAGACGAAGGTGCTGGAACAGCTCACAGGCTTTGCCCTCACGCGCGGCATGCTCTGCGCGATGCACCGCCGCACGCTTCCGGCTATGGAGGAAATCTGCCGGAATGCCCGCCGCGTGGCGATTCTGGAAAATGTCGTGAACCCGACGAATGTCGGTGCGATTTTCCGTTCTGCCGCCGCGCTTGGCATCGATGCCGTGCTCCTCACATCAGGCTGCAGCAACCCGCTGTACCGCCGCGCCATCCGCGTGAGCATGGGAAATGTCTTCCAGGTCCCGTGGACCGTGCTGCCAGGCGGCAGTTACTGGCCGGAGCAGGGAATTGCTGCACTGCAGGAACTTGGATTTTATACTGTTGCGATGGCATTAAAAGAAGACTCCGTTCCGATGGATGATCCGTCGTTAAAAACGCATGAAAAGCTCGCCATTCTGCTCGGAACCGAGGGTGACGGACTGGCAAGTGATACGATCGCTGAAACAGATGCAACCGTGCTGATTCCGATGACACACGGTGTGGATTCACTGAACGTCGCTGCGGCGAGCGCTGTCGCATTCTGGGAGCTGGCGGGAAGAAGATAAAGATGTTCCGTCGGTACCGGAGATTAGGGAATAAAAATAGGATCAGAGATAGATTTTCGGGATGCATATTTTGATACATCCCTTTTTGAATTTACGAATTTTGAAATTCCTTCCGATACATCTGCGGCGTACATCCCACTTTGTTTCGGAACTGCCGGTTGAAGTTGGAAAGGTTGCGGAAACCATTGTCGTACGCGATTTCGGACACACTCCGCGTCGTACTGCGCAGCGCCTCGCAGGCGGCTTTGATCCGAAGCTGTGTCAGATATTCAACGGCCCCGAGTCCGAAGGTCTGCTTAAAACAGCTCATAAAATAGCTTTTGCTCAAATGCGACAGCCTGGCAAGTTCCTCTATGGTAAGCGGGTCGGCGAAGTGCTCCTGGATATAGGCGAGCACAGGCCGCAGGTTTTCAGCAGCCGCAGGCATGGCGGGACGATCGGTGCAGAGTTCCGGCGATGCGGCGAGCAGATAGAAGAAGCGGAGCAGCTCACTTTTCAGCAGAAGATCGGAGACAGCAGAGTTTTCACGGATGCAGCGGAAAATCTGATGGACGGATGCAGAAAGTGCAGTATAACCGGAATGTTCGGGTGAAATCGGTGCCTGGATGCGGCGCCGGGCGGAGAAAAACGGCTGCAGAATTTCCGTGTAGCTGCGGTCGTCATACCCCCCGATCAGCATATTCTGGTGGAAAACAATCGTATCATAAAACATCGACTCCTGCTCGGCGGGCAGAATGGCATGTACGAGGTTCGGCTGAATCAGAAAAATATCACCGGCATGCGCCGTAAGCAGACGGTCCTCATACTGAAAATACCCCGTTCCGCGTTTGATATAATTCAGCTCCATCTCCCCGTGCCAGTGCAGCGGTACGCCGGGAAAATAGTCGGGCATCCGGCAGTCATAATAACTGTAGGGAACCTGCATGGAGCCGTGCTGGCGTTTTTCTTTCGCAGCAGAAAGCATCATAAAATCCTCCTCCAAAAAGCATGTCCGTAAAATGCCGGAAATGGCAGAGCGTGGCATGGATAAAATCAGTTAATGTTCACTCAGCAGTGAAACACTTGCTGTTTCGCTGCGTAAGAAAGTGATTCAGGTGTGAGCAGCCCTCCTTTTGCGAAGCAAAACTTTAAATGAGGGGTGCGAAGGTTACAGTTCGCTGGGTACCAGTGAACTGTAACTAAAATCATAGAATAGTATTAGAATGAAATAGGAAATTACTGGTATTTCAGCGGATACAGTAGTAATATATCATATAGAAACACTTGCTTCAACGACGAAAATACAGCAGAAATAAGAGCGAAAGAGGGAAAGAAAAAATGTCAAAATGGTTAGATAACGCAGTATTTTATGAGATTTATCCGCAGTCCTTCAACGACACCAACGCCGACGGAATCGGAGATTTCCAGGGTATCATTGAAAAATTAGACTACATCAAGGAGCTGGGCTGCAACGCCATCTGGATCAACCCGTGCTTCCTGTCCCCATTCGGTGATGCAGGATACGATGTCGCAGATTACTGCCGCGTTGCACCGCGCTACGGAACGAATGAGGATCTGAAGAGAGTTTTCGAAGAGGCACACAAACGTGACATGCACGTTCTGCTCGACCTGGTTCCGGGCCATACATCTGTTGAGCATCCATGGTTCAAAGAATCCATGAAAGCAGACCGCAATGAATTTACAGACCGCTACGTATGGACCAATAACGTATGGGAAGCACCGGAAGGAATGGGAAGCCTGCGCGGCATTTCCGAGCGTGACGGCGCCTGCGCCATCAACTTCTTCTCCAACCAGCCGGCCCTGAACTACGGCTTTTATCAGCCGGATCCGGAAAAACCGTGGCAGCAGTCCTTTGATGATGAGGGACCGCAGGCAACGCTGGCAGCGATGGAAGATGTCATGAGATTCTGGCTGAACATGGGCTGCGACGGCTTCCGTGTCGATATGGCGGGCTCCCTGGTAAAGAACGATCAGGAAGGCAAAGGAACCATCCGCCTGTGGCAGCAGGTACGAAAATTTCTCGACGCCGAGTTCCCGGATGCAGCCATGGTATCCGAGTGGGGCGAGCCGGACAAATCCTTACAGGGCGGCTTCCACATGGACTTCCTGCTTCACTTTGGACCGTCCCATTACAACGATCTGTTCCGCTGCGATGAGCCATTCTTCTCCAAACGCGGAAAAGGAGATATCTCTGAGTTTGTAGAGACCTACAAAACCAACTACAATAAGACCGCACAGAAAGGCCTGATCTGCATCCCGTCCGGAAACCATGATATGGACCGTCTGGCACGCCGTCTGCAGGGGGATGAGCTGAAAATTGCTTTCGCTTTCCTTCTTTCCATGCCAGGTGCGCCGTTCATCTACTACGGTGATGAAATTGGTATGCGCTACGTCGAAGGCCTGAAATCCGTTGAGGGCGGATACAACCGCACCGGTTCCCGTTCTCCGATGCAGTGGGATGACAGCACCAACGCAGGATTCTCCAGCGCACCGGCCAGCGACCTCTACATCACCATGGACCCGGGCAAAGACCGTCCGACCGCCAAAGCACAGATGGCCGATCCGGATTCCCTGTACCACGAAGTTAAAAAACTCATCCAGATCCGCCAGAGCAGCAAAGCACTCTTAAGCCGCGGAACCATCGAGTTCGTTTATGCAGAGAAAAACCAGTATCCGCTGGCATACGTCCGTGAGGCTGAGGGTGAAAAAGTCCTCGTCATCATCAACCCATCCGACAAAGAGCAGTCCTTCCCATACAGTGCAGAGCTGAAGGATGACCTCTACACGATCGGAGGAAAAGCAGAATCCAAAGACGGAACCATCACCATCCCGGCACAGTCCGCAGGATTCTATCATATCTGATCGAAAATAAAAATGACAGGGAGATCCAATCGAATTTTTTCGGAGGATCTCCCTGTTTTTAAATATGATACACTCTCAGCTCATGCAATGCCCTGGTCGCTGCAATATACTGCGCCTGCATCATCATCTCCCGTTTCTCGTCCTTTGGGAAAATCGAGAACACCTGATCAAACTCCAGCCCTTTCGCCAGATAAAATGTGGTAACCGTCAGTCCTTTCTTAAAACTGGAGCTGTCACGGTTCAGCCAAGAAAGCCGCTTCTCACAGTCAAAATCTTTTTCCGCCAGAATCTCCCGTAAAATCAAATAAGCCCGTTCCGCCGTCTTCTCATCCGGTACAATCACCGCCGCCGTCTCATACGTTTTCTCCTCTGGAAATAGCGTATCCACTGCCTCCCGCAGAGCCGCCTCAAGATCCGTGACATCCCGTTCCAACACCGGCATTCCGTGCCGTTCAAACAGCTCCAGATCCGTCACGCCAATGAGATTTGCCGCATACGACGCAATTTCCACCGTATTCCGGTAACTCTTCCGCATCTCAATCCGCCGCAGATCCTTCCCGAAAATCCCCGGTAAAAACTGCAGTACATCCTGCTGCTGATCCGCCATCGTCTGCGCCCGGTCGCCGAGAATCGTCATCTTACAGGAAAATATCCGCCGGATAATCAGATACTGGAGCCGCGAATAATCCTGCATTTCATCAATCACCAGATGCTTAATATTCGAACGCTCCGCCTGCCGCGACAGGCGGTACTTCAGATACAGGACCGGATACACATCCTCATACCGCAGTTTCCGCTTCTCCAACGGCCGCCGCGGCAGCGTCTGATATCCCTCTTTCTTCAGAAAACGATTGTAGAGAACATAAAAATCCATCGTCTCATACATCTTCCGGAATTTTTCGATGAGCGGAATCCGCTCCTCCTCCGGCAGATCCCGGTTCAGCAGCGTCTCGATCTCGTCAATAAACGTCTCCGCCACCGCATCCATCCGCGAGAGCAGCGGAATATCCGCAAACTTGTCATAAAACAGCGTAATAATCTCCGATTCTGACTTCACAAACGACTTATACGAAACGTCTGAGAAATTCATCAGCTCGTCCTCAAGCTCCAGCGCAAATCCCTCCATCTGGTCCACAAACGCCTGTGACTGTTTTAAAGCAAACCGTTCTGCGGCTTTTGGATCCCGCATCTCCCGCTCAATCTGATCACAGCGATCCTCACAGTCCGCCGCCGTGTCCTGTAATTTGCGGTAAGCAAAGAGATCAAAACTCATCTCCTGAATATTCTCCTCACCGAGCTCCGGCAGAATATGTGAAATATAATCCGAAAATACCCCGTTCGGCGATAAAATCAGAATATTCGAAGACTTCAGATTCTGTCTGTCATGATACAAAAGGTAGGCAATCCGATGCAGCGCCACCGATGTCTTGCCGCTTCCCGCCGCTCCCTGAATTACCAGAATCCGGTCCTTTGTATTGCGGATGATCGCATTCTGTTCCTTCTGAATTGTGCGGATAATATTCTTCAGCTGTACCTCGCCGTTGCTGCCAAGCTCCGCCTTTAAAATATCATCATCAATTTTCACATCACTCTCAAATCCGTAAATCATCTTTCCATCCCGGATCTTATACTGCCACTTGGAACAGATTTCCCCTGTCATCTCGCCGCCCGGCGCCAGATAGGAAGCCGGCCCGCGGTCAAAATCGTAGAAAAGACCGCTGACCGGGCTTCTCCAGTCGTAAATCAGCGGCAGCTCGCCCCGCCGCCCCGCAAAATTGCCGATGCCGATATAGAAAATTTCCGGCTCATCATCCCCGTCATAGCAGAAATCCACACGCCCGAAGAACGGAGAATCCAGCATTTTCCGGAAGCGGCTCCGCAGAAGAAGCTGCTCCTGATTCGCATTCACCTGATGCAGCAGTGCCTGCTGATTGTCGTAATCCTCATATCCGTACTGGTCCATCTCGGTATAGTTCTGCCAGTAATAATCGTGCATATTTTCAATCTCTTTCTGTCCGTCCAGCAGAGACTGGCTGATCTCGGCAAGACGCGCCTGCAGCTTTTCCAGCACAAAAGAAAGATATTCCTGTCCGTTTTTCTGGTCTGTCATAAAAGGAAACCTCCTCTTAAAAATATAATGTCGAGTGCCGGAAAACCCGGCTGATCTTATCAGTATAGCAGACAGGCACGTTTCCTGCAATTCAAACATAAAATAAAGAAAAATCCCCTTTGAGGTGCCGCTTTTCTTGGAACCCTTTTTAAAACCACTGTCTGCACAGGAAGAAAAAAGCTGTCTGGATGCGTATCAGAGGGGCGATACAAAAGCCAGAGACATTCTGGTCGAGCGGAATCTGCGCCTGGTCGCGCACGTTGTGAAAAAGTATCAGGGCCTGCCCGATGATCTCGACGATCTGATTTCCATTGGAACGATCGGCCTCATCAAGGCGGTGATGACATATGATTCGAAAAAAGGAAACCGGCTGGCCGCATACGCCGCCCGCTGTATTGATAATGAGCTGCTGATGTATCTTCGGAGCAAAAAGAAAACGGCACGGGAGATTTCCCTCTACGAGCCGATCGGAACCGACAAGGAGGGAAATGAGATCCATCTGCTCGACATCGTGGAGGGCGGCGGGGAGGATATCGCGGAACAGTACAACCGGAAAGAGGACGCGGTGCGGCTGTACTGTTATCTGGATTCGGAATTAAAAGAGCAGGAAAAACAGGTGCTTCTTCTCCGGTATGGCCTTGGCGGAAAAGCAGAATACACACAGAAACAGGTCGCTGCCCGGCTCGGCATCAGCCGTTCGTACGTGTCGCGGATCGAGAAGAATGCAATTGAAAAGTTGCGGTTACGGTTTGCCGCTTCGTAAATGCTTGACATTTCAAACGGACTGCTTCTATAATAAAGGGTAAGGAAATCAGGTGCAGAAAAGGTTTCCTTATCCTTACTTTTTCGAACAAAAATCAAAGATAATATCTTCCCGGTGTTCTTGCCGGACATTTTCCCAAAATGAAAAATAAATAGGAACTATACGACCTGCTACTGAAAGAAAAGGAGGTTTTCTTTGTATTGCAGTGTATTATCAGCCACCGTCTCGGGCATGGAGATGATTCCGGTGCAGGTGGAGGCGGATGTCAGTGACGGCATGCCGCAGTTTACGATGGTCGGCTACGTGAGTGCCCAGGTAAAGGAGGCGCAGGACCGCGTGCGGACAGCCCTCAAAAACATGGGAATTTCCCTGCCGCCGAAACGAATTACGATTAATTTATCCCCGGCGGACGTCCGAAAAGAAGGATCGCGTTTCGATCTTCCGATTGCAGCGGGCGTTCTGATGACGCTCGGCCGGATTCCGCCCGGGTCACTCCGGAAAACGATGGTGCTCGGCGAACTCGGCCTTGACGGCCATGTGCAGGAGATCAGCGGTGTATTTCCGGCAGCGGCGAAGGCGCGGGAGCTTGGATGCACAACGCTTCTTGTTCCAGCCGGAAATGCCGCGGAAGGGGGTCTGGTCGGTGGGCTTCACGTCGTTGGAATCCAGAATTTACAGGAGCTTTTGAACTACTGCTGTGAAGGGAAAATGCCGTCGCTTCCGTCTATAGAAAATCAAAAGAAGGAGGACGGAAAAGAGCCGGACTTTTCCGAAGTGCAGGGCCAGACGGCGGCGCGGCGGGCGGCGCTCATCGCTGCGGCCGGATTTCACAATCTGCTGATGCTGGGGCCGCCGGGCAGCGGAAAATCCATGATCGCAAGGCGGATTCCGACGATCATGCCTCCGATGTCTGAGGAGGAGCAGATGGAAGTAACGCGGATCTACAGCATCGCCGGAATGCTTGCCAAAGGAGAGGGTGTCCGCCGGGAGCGGCCCTTCCGTGCTCCGCATCACACGATATCGCCGCAGGCTCTTGCAGGCGGCGGAAAACAGCCGTCCCCGGGCGAAATTACGCTGGCACACCGCGGCGTTCTCTTCCTTGATGAACTCCCGGAGATGACGCGCACAACCATTGAGATCCTGCGCCAGCCGCTCGAGGAGCACCGGATTGTGATTTCCCGTGTCAGCGGAAACTATGTGTTCCCGGCGTCATTTCTGATGGTGGCGGCAATGAACCCCTGCCCCTGCGGCTTTTACCCCGACTTATCGCGCTGTACCTGCGCACCCGGCGACATCAGCCGGTATCTCTCGAGAGTCAGCCAGCCGTTCCTCGACCGCATGGATCTCTGCGTGCAGGTGGAAGCACTTTCCTACGAGGATCTGCACGGCGAGGGGCGGTGCGAATCCTCGGCCAAGATGCGGGAAAAAGCGACGGCAGCGGCGGAAATTCAGGCGGCGCGCTACCGGCAGGAGTCGATTCATTTCAATAGCGAACTGAAAGCAGGCCAGATCGAGAAATACTGTATTCTGGAAAAGGCAGCGGAAGAGCTTTTAGAGGATGCCTTCCGCCGCCTGCGCCTCAGCGCGCGTTCCTACCACGGGATTATCCGCACCGCGCGGACAATTGCGGATCTGGACGGGGCGGTCAAAATCGGCGTGCCGCATATCAGCGAGGCGATCTGCTTTCGGAGCGCCGACAAAAGTATATGGAGGATCTGACGTATGGCGATGGAAATCTTTACAGTCGGCCGCGGGCAGGAGGGCTATCCGGAGCGGCTTATGCCGTTCGCGGACATGCCGTCCCGCCTTTTCGTGCGGGGCGCGCTGCCGGCGGATGAGCAGAAAACAGCGGCGATTGTGGGCGCGCGGATATGTACGGCGTACGGAAAGAGCCAGGCGGCCTTTTTCGCGCAGGTGCTGGCGGCAAACGGCGTGGCGGTGATCAGCGGACTGGCGTGCGGAATCGACGCGGCGGCGCACGAGGGGGCACTGCGTGGAAAGGGAAAGACGTTTGCCGTGCTTGGCTGCGGCGTGGATATCTGCTATCCGAAACAGAATTACCCGCTGATGCGGCGGATGCTGGAAAACGGAGGCGGTGTCTTAAGCGAATTTCCGCCGGGCGCAGAGCCGCTTCCGTGGCATTTCCCGATCCGCAACCGCGTGATCAGTGCGCTGGCAGATGTCGTTCTGGTAATTGAGGCAAAAGAGAAGAGCGGCTCGCTCATTACGGCGGACTACGCGCTGGAGCAGGGAAAAACGGTATTTGCCCTGCCCGGACGGACAACGGATGCGACAAGCCGCGGCTGCAACCGCCTGATCGCGCAGGGAGCGGAAATTGCGATTTCACCCGAAACGATTCTCGAGGAGCTGGGCGTGAAAAAGGCCGGGACAAAAAGAGCCGCACCGCGTCCGCGCTATGGAAAAGAGGCGGAAATGGTTCTGAAAACACTCGCGGCAGAACCGCAGAATCTTGCACAGCTTGCCGGCAGCACCGGAATCCCGCTGCAGGAGCTGACCGGTATTCTGCTGGCACTCGAAATTGACGGCGTTATTGCGGAAAATCCGCCGGGCGTGTACATGGCGTTATCGTAAAAGGGACGAGGAAAAGAAAGGTTTTGTGATATTCCGCCCGGTGTACAATTATAATAGAAGAAAAAGAAAAAAGGGGGCTCTTCTGCGCCGCGTGCATGTCTGAAAAAGGAAAAAGAAAAGAAAAAAATCAGGAAAAATCGTTAAAAAATAGAAAAAATCCTGTTATTTTGTCGGGAAACATCGAAAAATGGTACATTTTAAAAATGGAAAACACTTGCAAGAAAAAACTTTTTGGTGTATAGTCAGTGGAAGTTACGACTAATTTAGGAATTATTCTGGAATTTGTAATGATGCAGAACTATGCGATATGAAAAACGCAATATAGATCTGGACAGTTATAAAAATATGTATTCAGGAGGCATCAGAGGTGGCAAAATATCTTGTAATAGTGGAATCACCGGCAAAAGTCAAGACGGTGAAAAAGTATCTCGGGGCAAATTACGAAGTTGCAGCATCTATGGGCCATGTGCGCGATCTGCCGAAAAGCCGGCTTGGAATTGATGTAGAACATGACTTTGAACCAAAATATATCACCATCCGCGGAAAAGGAGAGCTTCTGGCATCTCTTCGAAAAGCCGCAAAAAAAGCAGATAAAGTTTATCTCGCAACTGACCCTGACCGCGAGGGAGAGGCAATTTCCTGGCATCTGTCGATTGCGCTGAATCTCGATGAGAACAAGATGCGCCGCATCACCTTCAACGAGATCACAAAATCAGCAGTCAAAGCGTCGATCAAACAGGCACGCGACATCGATATGAACCTGGTGGACGAGCAGCAGGCGCGCCGCTGCCTCGACCGTATGGTAGGTTATGAAATCAGCCCATTGTTATGGAAGAAAATCAAACGCGGACTTTCCGCCGGCCGTGTGCAGTCCGTTGCACTGCGCATCATCGGCGACCGCGAGGATGAGATCAATGCGTTCATTCCGAAAGAATACTGGACACTGGAAGCAGATCTGAAAATTCCGGGCGAGAAGAAACCGCTCGTTGCAAAATTCCACGGCAAAGGCAGTGAAAAGATGGTGATCGAGACGAAAGAGCAGCTCGATGAAATCTTAAAGGGACTGGAAAATGAGACCTTTACCGTATCCGAAGTGAAAAAAGGAGAGCGTTCCAAGAAAGCGCCGCTTCCGTTCACCACGAGTACCCTGCAGCAGGAAGCATCGAAGGTGCTGAACTTCTCCACACAGAAGACGATGCGTCTGGCGCAGCAGCTCTACGAGGGCGTGGAAGTAAAAGGAAAGGGAACGATCGCTCTGATTTCCTATCTGCGTACCGATTCTACACGAATCAGCGAGGAGGCCGATGCGGCAGCACGTTCCTTTATCCAGGAGCAGTACGGCACAAAATATACCGCAAGCGGGGACACGACGGAGAATAAAAACAGCAAGGCACAGGATGCGCACGAGGCCATCCGTCCGACCGATGTGACGAATACACCGGTAATGGTAAAAGAATCCCTGCCAAGAGATCTGTTCCGCCTGTATCAGCTGATCTGGAAACGCTTTGTGGCAAGCCGCATGCAGCCGGCCGTCTATGAGACAATTTCCGCACGGATCAATGCAGGAGAGTATCTCTTTACAGCAGCTTCCTCCCGTCTGGCATTTGATGGTTTCATGTCCGTTTACACCGATCCGGATGAGGAAAAGAAAGAGAAAAACGCCGCTGTCCGGAGCCTGGAGGCAGGAACGGAGCTGGCACTGGAAAAGATGGATCCGCAGCAGCACTTCACACAGCCGCCGGCACACTACACCGAGGCTTCCCTTGTCAAAACACTCGAGGAACTCGGCATCGGCCGTCCAAGTACGTACGCGCCGACCATCACAACGATCATCAACCGCCGTTACGTGGCAAAGGAGAACAAGAACCTTTACATGACAGAGCTCGGCGAGGTGGTCAACAACATGATGAAAGAGGCATTCCCGAGCATCGTGGATGTCAACTTTACGGCAACGATGGAAGCTCTGCTCGACAGGGTTGGAGATGGAAGTGTTCCGTGGAAGACAGTAGTCGAGAACTTCTGGCCGGATCTCTATGAGGCGGTCACAGAGGCAGAAAAGAACCTCGAAGAAGTTAAGGTAGAGGATGAGGTGACAGATGTCATCTGCGAGAACTGCGGCCGCAACATGGTGGTCAAATACGGCCCGCACGGAAAATTCCTCGCCTGCCCGGGATTCCCGGACTGCAAGAACACGAAGCCGTATCTGGAAAAGATCGGTGTTCCGTGTCCGAAGTGCGGAAAAGAAGTGATCCTGCGCAAGACGAAAAAAGGACGGAAATATTATGGATGCGAAAACAATCCGGAATGCGATTTCATGTCCTGGCAGAAACCGTCTGCCAAGAAATGCCCGCAGTGCGGCGGCTATATGCTGGAAAAAGGCAATAAGCTGGTCTGCGCGGACGAGCAGTGCGGCTATGTAGAAGCACGCGAAAAGAAAGACGAAGACTGAGAATGACAAAGCGGTCTGTACTGGTGAAAAACTGGTGCAGGCCGTTTTTTTGCTTATCGAGGCGGAAAAACAGGAAGATCTGAAAAAATTTAGCATGAATTTTTATAAAATTTATAGTTTTCTGAAAAATATATTGATTTCCGGAAAACTACATGATAGAATGAGCTTAGTTTTAAGGGTTGTCTGAAAAAGGCATCAGTGTGCATTTTTTTCGGCGGATACGCCAAAAAAATGCAGAAAATAAAGAAAGGAGAAGAACATGAGCGTACAACTGCTGGATAAAACCAGAAAAATCAACAAACTGCTTCATAACAATCACTCCACGAAGGTCGTGTTCAACGATATCTGTGAAGTCCTGATGGAAACGTTAAGTTCCAATATCCTGGTGATCAGTAAAAAAGGAAAAGTGCTGGGCATCAGCCTTTGCCCGGGCGTGGAAGAAATTACGGAGCTGATCGAGGATAAGGTGGGCGGTTATGTCGATGCCGCATTAAACGAGCGTCTCCTCGGCGTACTCTCCACAAAAGAGAACGTCAATTTACAGACCCTCGGCTTTGAGCGGCCTGGTGTAGAGCGCTACACCGCAATTATCTGCCCGATCGAGATCGCCGGAGAACGCCTTGGTACCGTATTTATGTACCGCTGCACCCCGCAGTACGATATCGACGATATCATCGTCAGTGAGTACGGCACAACCGTTGTCGGACTGGAAATGATGCGTTCCGTCAACGAGGAAAATGTGGAGGAAAACCGCAAGGTTCAGGTGGTTAAATCCGCATTCAACACGTTGTCCTTCTCCGAACTGGAAGCCATCATCCATATCTTTGATGAACTGAACGGGGATGAGGGCATTCTGGTTGCAAGCAAAATTGCAGACCGCGTCGGCATCACAAGATCCGTCATCGTAAATGCCCTCCGCAAATTCGAGAGCGCAGGCGTCATCGAGTCCCGTTCCAGCGGTATGAAGGGAACGTATATCAAGGTATTAAATGATTATATCTTTGATGAACTCGACGAGATCAAAGCAAGAAAGAACCTGAAAGGAAAGGGCGATGCCCATCCGGACGAGGCGAAAAAATAAAAAAGTGGAATGTAGAAAAGAATCGGAGCCGTTTAAGAATGGCGCCGTTTCTTTTTGTGCAAAAAAGCATTCGTGGAGCGGAAAAAAATGGTATCATTCCCGTTTTTAGGAATAAACTATAATTAGATTCTAAAGAGAGTATAAAATATGAAAAAGTTGCCAAAATAAGAAAAAACGAGAAAATAAGAGAAATTAAGAGCTATCACGAGAAAAAAAAAGAGAATTACAAAATTCATGCATTTGCGAAATGAGGTGGAAAACACTATAGTAAGAACCATCAAGTAGCACTCGAATGAACTGAGTGCTAATAAATAAAACTGAATGAAATCTTGAAGGAGGAAACATAAATGAAGTTAGTACCTTTAGGTGACAGAGTTGTATTAAAAGAGTTAAAAGCAGAGGAAACCACAAAATCCGGTATCGTACTTCCGGGACAGGCACAGGAGAAACCGCAGCAGGCTGAGGTTATCGCAGTAGGACCTGGAAAAGTAGAAGACGGCAAAGAAGTAAAAATGGAAGTTGCAGTCGGAGATCAGGTAATCTATTCCAAATATGCAGGAACCAACGTCAAACTGGAAGACGAAGAGTACATCATCGTAAAACAGGATGACATTCTGGCAGTTGTAAAATAAAGAATAATCAAGTAAAAATCAGGAGGCATGACAATCATGGCAAAAGAGATTAAATATGGAGCAGAGGCAAGAAACGCTCTTCAGAATGGTGTAAACCAGCTTGCAGATACCGTACGTGTAACCCTTGGACCGAAAGGAAGAAACGTTGTTCTGGACAAACAGTACGGCGCTCCGCTCATCACAAACGATGGTGTTACGATTGCAAAAGAGATCGAGCTGGCAGACGGCTTTGAAAACATGGGCGCACAGCTCATCAAAGAAGTTGCTGCAAAGACCAACGACGTAGCAGGTGATGGTACCACAACCGCAACCGTTCTGGCACAGGCTATGGTAAACGAAGGAATGAAAAACCTGGCAGCAGGTGCGAACCCGATCGTTCTTCGTAAGGGAATGAAGAAAGCAACCGATAAAGCTGTTCAGATCCTTGCAGAGATGAGCCAGCCGGTAGCAGGCAAAGAGCAGATTGCAAAAGTTGCAGCTGTTTCTTCCGGAAGCGAAGAAGTAGGCCAGATGGTAGCTGACGCTATGGAAAAAGTTTCCAAAGACGGCGTTATCACCATCGAGGAGTCCAAGACCATGCAGAACGAGCTGGAGCTGGTAGAAGGTATGCAGTTCGACCGTGGATATATCTCCGCTTACATGTGCACCGATATGGAGAAAATGGAAGCCGTTCTCGACAATCCATATATCCTGATTACCGATAAGAAACTGTCCAACATTCAGGAAGTTCTTCCGCTGCTGGAGCAGATCGTACAGAGCGGCGCAAGACTGCTGATCATCGCTGAGGACGTAGAGGGCGAGGCTCTCCAGACACTCGTGATCAACAAACTGCGCGGAACCTTCAACGTAGTAGCTGTCAAAGCACCGGGATACGGCGACAGAAGAAAAGCAATGCTCGAGGATATCGCAATCCTGACCGGCGGCCAGGTGATCTCCGAGGAAGTTGGTCTGGAATTAAAAGACGCTACTCTGGAAATGCTCGGACGTGCAAAATCTGTTAAAGTTCAGAAAGAGAACACCGTTATCGTTGACGGTGCCGGCGCAAAAGATGCCATCGCAGCAAGAATCGGCCAGATCAGATCCCAGATCGAGGAGACCACTTCTGAGTTCGATAAAGAGAAACTGCAGGAGAGACTGGCAAAAATGGCAGGCGGCGTAGCTGTGATCCGTGTAGGTGCAGCAACCGAGACCGAGATGAAAGAAGAAAAACTCCGTATGGAGGATGCTTTAAATGCAACGAGAGCAGCCGTAGAAGAGGGTATCATCGCAGGCGGCGGTTCTGCATACATCCATGTAACAACACAGCTTGCAGAGCTGATTGACAGCTTGGACGGCGACGAGAAGATCGGTGCAAGAATCGTACAGAAAGCACTTGAGGCTCCTCTGTTCCACATCGTAACAAACGCAGGTCTGGAAGGCGCTGTTATTGTAAACAAGGTTAAAGAATCACCAGTTGGTGAAGGCTTTGATGCTTACAACGAGACTTTCGTAAATATGATCGAAGCAGGAATCCTGGATCCTGTTAAGGTTACAAGAAGCGCATTACAGAATGCAAACAGCGTTGCATCTACTTTACTGACCACTGAGTCTGTAGTAGCAACTATCAAGGAGCCGGCACCAGCTGCTCCGGCTGCACCTGATATGGGCGGAATGTATTAATCAGAAATATAGAGCCATAGAGTCCTGTGGTAAGATAGAATTGATAGTCCCATTGTTCATTGTTAATATTTGAACAATGGGGCTTTTTGTTGTTGA
>OGPA01001134.1_pt1 | contig 23273 bp, 39 predicted proteins | sample 1552841 | NCBI WGS metagenome assembly OGPA01 (sample SAMEA2579916, study PRJEB22360) | human gut metagenome | reverse complement strand
CCAATATCTAATACCGTACCCACCATAATTCGTACCATATTATATAAAAACCCGTTACCATATACATCAAAAATCAACCAATCTCCATCACGACGCATGTGCATATAATAAACTGTACGCACAAAATTTTTCACAGTACTTCCCGCTGAACAAAAGCCTTGATAGTTATGAGTTCCTTCCAATAACTTGCATGCTTGCAGCATTAAATTATCATCCAGTTTGCCAGGATAACGGTAAAAATACTGATTGCCAAATACAGTTATTTCGTCACTGTTCCAAACCTTATACTGATAATGCTTTCCCAAGGCACATTTTCTGGAATGGAATTCCAGACTTACTTCTTCTGTAGATAAGATATAGACATCCTGCGGTAAGTGCTGATTAATAGCATTTGCTAGCTTATCTACAGGAATTCTTGATTCTGTATAAAAATGTACCACTTGTCCCAGGGCATGCACACCGCTATCTGTTCTGCCAGCACTATGCACCCTTGTCGGTTCTTTTAACAGCCCTCCAATAGCTTCTTCCAATACTTCCTGCACAGTAGGAATATTATCCGGATCCAATTGTGCTTGAAATCCATAATATCGGCTGCCATCATACTGAACCACGGCTTTTATATTACGCATATTTCCTCCATTAAATAAATCTGCTTGTAAACGCACCTACCACCATTCCAATGCATAAAACAGCAGCCACATAATCTCGTTTGGTATACTGCAACGCTTTTAATCTGGTTCGATTTTCTCCGCCATGATAACAACGAGCCTCCATAGCCATGGCCAGTTCATCAGCTCGTTTTACCGCATTTAAAAAGAGCGGCACCAGCAAAGGAATCATTGCCTTGGCCCTTTGAACCAAATTTCCACTTTCAAAATCAGCACCACGCGCAGTCTGTGCTTTCATAATCTTTTCCGTTTCCTCAATTAAAGTAGGAATAAATCGCAATGCAATTGTCATCATCATCGCAAGTTCATGGGCAGGTACTCCAAAACGCTGAAATGGTTTAAGTAAATGTTCTATACCATCTGTTAATGAAATAGGCGTTGTAGTTAACGTTAATATTGAAGTTACACTAACCAGTAAGATTAATCTTGTCCCCATAAAAATTGCCTGATGGATACCTTCTTTTGTAATTTTGAAAATTCCAAATTGCCACATTATCTCACCAGGTGTCATAAACATCTGTAAGATTACAGTTAAACTCACGATAAAGATGATTGCTTTTATACCTCGAAAAAAGAATTTTACAGGAATTTGCGATGTCAAAACAACAACAACGGACAACAACAACATAAATCCCAATCCAAAAAAATTATTGACAACAAATAAAGATATCATATATATCAAAACCGCTATAATCTTTGTACGAGGATCCAATGAATGCAAAAAAGAATGGCCAGGCAGATACTGACCTATTGTAATATCTTTTAACATGGATTCCCCCCCTTACGCTCTGATAAAGCAGTCAAAATTTCTTTTTTTACTTCATTGACATTAAACAAATCAGTGCGAACATGGAATCCACGCTCTTTTAGATGCAACAACAATTTTGTTAAAGTAGGAACACCCACACCAATCTGTTCTAGTTCAACTGGATGAGAGAAAACCTCTTGCGGCGTTCCGCTTAACTTAATTTGCCCATGTTCCATAACAATCATCTTTTGTGCATACCGAGCAATATCGTCCATACTATGTGAAACCATAACAATCGTCATTCCCTGCCGATGCAGCATTGCAATCAGTTCCAGAAATTCCTGACGACCTTTGGGATCCAAACCAGCCGTAGGCTCGTCTAAAACCAAATATTGGGGCTGCATAGCCAATACGCCTGCAATTGCAACTTTTCGTTTTTCTCCTCCACTCAATTCAAAAGGGGATTTGTTACGAAATTTTTCATAATCTAAATTTAATAATTCCATTGTGTGCTGTACACGTTCTTTTATTTCTTGCTCTGACAAACCCAAACTACGTGGACCAAAAGCAATATCATTTTCCACAGTTTCTTCAAATAATTGATATTCTGGATATTGAAAAACCAGTCCAACCTGCATTCTCAATTCTTTTAATTTTGCCCTGGATTCCTTTTGATTGATATCCACGCCATTCACTAAAACTTCACCCTCAGAAGGCTTCAGTAAACCATTTAGATGCTGAATAAGGGTGGATTTACCCGAACCTGTATGACCTACAATCCCGAGAAATTCACCCTCATCTATTTTCAAACAAATATCCTGAAGCGCATGGTTTTCTGTTGGTGAACCTTTTTGATAAATATAGGTTACATGCTTCACTTCCAAAGACATAACTCTGTCACCATTTCCTCTATTGTCATGATATCTGCTGCAATATTCTTGTTTTCTTTATGTAACAATGCTGCCAATTCCGCAATAGGCGGAATATCCAGCTGCATTTCTTTTAACAAATCAACTTGTGTAAATACTTCTTTCGGTTTTCCCGACAACACAATTTTTCCATGTTCCATTATCACAACACGATCAGCTTGAACTGCTTCTTCCATAAAATGTGTAATATTAATGACTGTCAAACCTTCCTGCTTATTCAGGTAATGTATTGTGTCCATCACTTCTTGCCGCCCAATAGGATCCAGCATGGCAGTTGGCTCATCAAAAACAATATACTTCGGCCGCATAGCAATAATCCCGGCAATCGCAATACGCTGTTTCTGTCCACCTGATAATAAATGTGGCCCTTTATCCTTAAACGCAGTCATTCCCACTGCATTCAAAGCTTCATCTACTCTCTGACGAATAATCGCAGGTTCTATTCCCATATTTTCCGGGCCAAATGCAACATCTTCCTCAACAGTGGTAGCGACTAATTGGTTGTCTGGATTTTGAAATACCATACCTACCATTTGCCGTATTGTCCATAAGTCTGCTTCGTTTGCTGTATCGACAGCGTCAACTTCAACTGTCCCGGCAGTTGGTAACAAAAGAGCATTTAAATGCTTCGCCAATGTAGACTTACCGCATCCATTATGCCCTAACACAGCAATATGTTCTCCTTCATGAATTTCCAGAGAAACATCATCCAATGCTTTGACTTCTTCTTTTGTTGATTCTTTGTAAAAAATATGTGTTAAATGATCAATCTTAATCATTGTTATATTTAGGAAACAGTAGAAGTCAGGAATTTGGTTCCTGACTTCTATGCCCTTCTCCTTATACCAATTCTACAATAGCCATTGGTGTGCCATCACCACGACGGTATCCTGCTTTTACTACACGAGTATAACCACCCTGACGATCTTCATATTTTGGAGCAATTTCGTCAAACAATTTTTTAGCTACATCTTCTTCAGTTAAATAAGCCAAAGCCTGACGATAAGCATGCAAATTGCCAGCTTTACCTAAAGTAATCATTTTTTCAACAATTCTTCTTACTTCTTTTGCTTTCGCTTCAGTTGTTTCAATCTTACCATACTTTAATACAGATGTAGTCATATTTCTTAACAGCGCACGACGCTGAGAACTATTACGTCCCAAATTTCTATGAGGCATTCCGGTTCCTCCTTTACTACAAAATTCACTTTTATTCTTCAGTGGATCTTAAGCCTAAGCCCAAAGCTTCCATTTTTTGCTGAACTTCTTCCAGGGATTTTTTACCCAGATTACGAACTTTCATCATATCGTCTTCTGTTTTCTGTGTTAATTCAGAAACAGTATTGATACCAGCACGTTTTAAACAGTTATAGGAACGAACAGACAGATCTAACTCTTCGATAGTCATATCCAAAATCTTATTCTTTTCCTCTTCCTCTTTTTCGACCATAATTGGAACATGATCCATACCATCGGTCAAGCCTACAAATAATTTTAAATGATCACTTAAAATTCTTGCAGCCAGACTAACTGCATCATCAGGTTTGATGCTACCGTTACTCCACAATTCAATCGTCAGCTTATCATAGTCAGTCCGCTGACCAACACGAGTATCTTCCAGATAAAAGTTAACCTTGTGAATAGGAGTATAAATAGAATCAATCGGAATAGTTCCTATTGGCTGTTCTTCTTTCTTATTTTTTACAGAAGAAACATACCCACGGCCGCGTTCTACTACCATCTCAATATATAAACGACTGTCATCATCCAAAGTAGCGATATGTAAATCCCCATTTAAGATTTCAATCGCTTCCGTTGTGATAATATCCTCAGCAGTTACTTCTCCCGGCCCATTGGCATCAATTATGATAATCTGAGGTTCATCAGTATCTGATTTTAGTGCCAAGGATTTGATGTTTAAAATAATGTCTGCGACATCTTCCACTACACCAGGTACAGTAGAAAATTCATGCAACACACCATCAATTTTAATAGATGTAACTGCTGTCCCCGGTAAAGAAGACAGTAAAATACGTCTTAAGGAGTTCCCCAATGTTGTACCATAGCCTTTTTCTAATGGTTCAACAACAAACTTACCATAGGTGTTATCGTCGCTCATCGCAACACACTCAATATTTGGCTTTTCAATCTCAATCATATTTCAACCTCCTACTTATACTCAGTATAACCTAAGAGTAATGATTATCAATTATTTGGAGTACAACTCAACAATCATCTGTTCTTCAACTGGTATATCAATATCTTCTTTGCTTGGCATTCTTACAACTTTAGCAGACAGATTGTCTACATCTAATTCTAACCATGCAGGAGGATTTTTAGAACCGAAACTATCAGCCAATTCTTTAATCAAAGCAGAACTTTTGCTTGCTTCTTTCAACTGAATTACATCGCCAACTTTTAATTCCATAGATGGAATATTTGCTTTTTTACCATTTAAAGTAAAGTGGTTATGGCGAACAAATTGTCTAGCCTGATTTCTGGAGGATGCAAAACCTGCACGATAAACAATATTATCAAAACGAGTTTCTAATAATACTAACAGATTTTCACCTGTAACGCCTTTTTTACGTTCAGCTTTATCAAAATAGGTTTCGAATTGACCTTCCAGTACGCCATAAATACGACGAGCTTTTTGTTTTTCTCTTAACTGCATGCCGTATTCGCTTTGTTTACTTCTGCGCTGACCATGCTGGCCAGGAGCATAACTTCTTTTTTCCATTGCACATTTGCCGGAGTAGCAACGATCACCTTTCAAAAACAGTTTCACGCCTTCTCTACGGCACAAACGGCAAACAGGACCTGTATATCTAGCCATTCCTCTATTGCACCTCCTAGACTCTTCTACGTTTTGGTGGACGACAACCATTATGAGGAATTGGAGTTACGTCCTTAATCATACTTACTTCCAAACCAGCAGCCTGTAAAGAACGGATAGCCGCTTCTCTACCAGCGCCTGGGCCTTTTACATAACATTCAACTTCTCTTAAGCCATGTTCCATAGCAGCTTTCGCAGCTACATCTGCAGCAGTCTGTGCAGCGTACGGTGTACTTTTTCTGGAGCCTTTAAAGCCCATTCCACCAGCACTAGCCCAAGATAAGGCATTACCATTCATATCAGTAATGGTAACGATTGTATTGTTAAATGTAGATTTGATATGGGCGATACCCTTATCAACATTTTTACGTTCTCTGCGTTTTACACGAGTATTAGCAGTTTTTGGTCTAGCCATTTAACATATCACCCCTTATTTCTTACGTTTTGCGCCTACAGTTTTGATTTTACCTTTACGTGTTCTTGCATTTGTTTTTGTTCTCTGGCCTCTTACAGGCAGACCTCTACGATGTCTTACACCGCGGAAACAACCGATTTCAGACAGACGTTTGATGTTCAGAGAGATTTCACGGCGCAGGTCACCTTCAACCTTCATTTTGCCGATGATGTCTCTTAATTTCTGTACTTCTTCTTCAGTCAGATCACGTACTCTTGTGTCAGGATTGATACCTGCTTCTGCGATAATTTTTTCAGAAGTAGCTTTGCCAATACCATAGATATATGTCAAGCCAATTACGACTCTCTTTTCTCTTGGTAAGTCAATACCAACGATTCGTGCCATTTGATGCACCTCCCTGAAAAGCTCTATTTATAAAATTAACCTTGTTTCTGTTTATGTTTTGGATTTTCGCAAATTACCATTACTGCACCTTTACGGCGAATAATTTTGCATTTTTCACAAATTGGTTTTACAGAAGTTCTTACTTTCATTACTTATACCCTCCTTATAGGAAATAGGAAGTATCTTATTACTTAAACCGATAAGTGATCCGGCCACGGCTCAGATCATACGGAGAGAGTTCCACTGTTACTCTGTCCCCCGGCAAAATTTTAATAAAATTCATTCTGATTTTACCAGAAACATGAGCCAAAACCTTATGGCCATTTTCTAATTCAACCTGAAACATTGCATTTGGTAGAGGTTCTACTACTGTACCCTCTACTTCAATAACATCCTTAGACATATGAGATAGCCTCCTTACGTTATACCTTTTCCATTTATAGTTCTGTTAAAATCAATGGGCCTTCTTCTGTTACTGCAACAGAATGTTCAAAATGAGCAGATAACTGCTTATCATTTGTAATTACTGTCCATCTGTCTTTCAAAACAGAAACATTATGAGTACCGACATTAACCATTGGTTCAATGGCTAAACAATAACCATCTTTAAGCTTCGGTCCATGTCCCGGATTCCCATAATTAAGAATTTGCGGTTCCTCATGCATGGCACGACCAATTCCATGGCCACAGTAATCTCGTACCACAGAAAAACCATTGTTTTCCACATGAGTCTGCACAGCATAGGATATATCGGAGAGCCTGTTTCCAATAACGGCCTGCTCAATCCCTTTGTGCAAACTTTCTTCTGTGACCTGCAACAATTTTTCTGCGGTTTCAGAAATTTCCCCAATTGGCAACGTTTTGGCTGCATCACCATGATATCCATTTAAAATCGCTCCGATATCAATACTGATAATATCACCATTATTTAACAGATCTAAACTTGGAATCCCATGTACTACAACATGATTAACGGACGTACAGATTGATGCCGGAAAACCACGATATCCCTTAAACGAAGGAACCGCTCCCTGGGATATAATGTAATCTTCCGCAATCTGATCCAGTTCTTTGGTACTAATACCCTGTTTCACCGCTTTAGCAAGTTCTTCATGCGTTCGCGCTACAACTTTACCTGCATCACACATATATCGAATTTCTCTAGGAGATTTCGAACGAATCATAACTTAGTTGCTTCCTAAAACAGAACGAATATTAGCTAATACATCTTCCATAGATTTACTACCATCTACAGAACTCATAATGTCCTTGGATTGATAGTATTCAATTAATGGTGCAGTCTGCGCTGCATACACATCTAACCGATTACTAACAGTTTCAACCTTATCATCATTGCGTTGGTATAACTCGCCACCGCACTTGTCGCAAACGCCTTCCACTTTAGGAGCTTTATTTATAACATGGAATGTAGCGCCACAGGCTCTGCATACTCTGCGGCCTGTCAATCTATCAACCAAAAGCCCTTTGTCGACTTCAATATTGATAACACGATCCAACGCCATTCCCAGTTCTTTTAAAATTCCATCCAGTGCATCAGCCTGTTGTACAGTTCTTGGAAATCCATCCAGCAGAAAACCGTTTTTACAGTCATCTTCTGCCAGACGTTCTTTCACAATGCCAACCGTTACTTCATCAGGAACTAATTGACCTTGTTCCATATAGCTTTTCGCTTTCAAACCCAATTCTGTACCATCTTTTTGCGCTTTACGAAACATATCGCCAGTAGAAATATGAGGAATCTGGTATAATTCAACCAATTTTTCCGCTTGTGTACCCTTTCCGGCACCGGGAGGCCCCATCAGTATTATTTTCACTGTAAATCCCTCCAAATCAACTATTTCATAAAGCCTTCATAACTACGCATCAGTAAAGAAGCTTCCAGCTGTTTCATGGTATCTAATGCAACGCCAACTACAATCAGCAATGCTGTACCACCAAAATACAATTCCAAGTTCGTCAGCCCCATAATAATAGCTGGCAGAACTGCAATTGCTGCTAAGAAGATCGCACCGAACAGTGTAATTCGTCCCATTACTTTTGCAATATAATCAGAAGTTGGTCTACCTGGTCGTAAACCTGGAATAAATCCACCGTTTTTCTTAATGTTTTCAGCCACATCTACTGGATTAAATGTAATCGCAGAATAGAAGTAAGTAAAGAACACAATTAACAGTGCATAAAGAATATTATAGAAGATGCCAGATGCATCAAAAATTCTTGTAATTGTTACTGCAACACCGCTGTCTGGGAAGAAAGAAGCAACAGTACCGGGGAACATCAAAATAGACATTGCAAAGATTACCGGAATAACCCCAGCAGAGTTTACTTTAATTGGAATATGTGTAGACTGTCCGCCATACACTTTACGTCCCACAACCCGTTTTGCATACTGTACAGGAATTCTTCTCTGACCTTCCTGAATTGCTACAACAGCAACAATTGCTGCCAAAGCAATAATTGCGAACAATAATACAATCAAAAATCCGATTGCCCCATTCTGTGTAATATAATTATACAGGTAGAAACAACCAGAAGGAATACGAGAAACGATACCGGCGAAGATAATCAAAGAAATCCCATTGCCGATTCCTTTTTCTGTAATCAACTCACCAATCCACATTAAGCATGCTGTACCAGCTGTTAATGTCAGCGCAATCAGAGCAATGCTAGCGAAAGAAGAATCAATTAACGCTCTCCGGAACCCGAAGGAAACGCCGATCGCCTGAATAAAGGCTAAAACAACAGTCAAATATCTGGTATATTCAACAATTTTTTTACGATCTTCTTTTGCCAACTGTTCTAATCTTGGAATAATAACAGTTAACAGCTGCATGATAATTGATGCATTAATGTACGGAGTAATACTCATCGCAAAAATTGAAAAGTTCTTGAACGCACCACCAGATACCATATCAAAGAACCCTAACAATTTTGCCTGATTTGCATAATCTGCAATAATACTTGTATCAATATTTGGTACTGGAATATGTGCCCCAATACGGAAAACTAAAAACATCATCAACGTAAAAAGTATTTTTTTACGGGTATCTTCAGCTTTTACTGCACTTTTGAGAGTTGATAACAAGTTAAATCACCTCTACTCGGCCACCAGCTGCTTCAATTTTTTCCTGCGCAGATTTACTGAAAGCATTTGCTTTTACAGTGAATGCTTTTGTAACTTCGCCATTGCCCAGGATTTTAACGCCACCGTTTTTCACCTGTTTTACGATGCCATTGTCAAACAACAATTCTGGTGTAATTTCAGTATTCGCCTCAAACCGTTCCAAACGATCCAGATTTACTTCTGTGTATTCTACTTTAAATACCGCATTTGTAAATCCTCTTTTTGGCATACGACGCTGTAATGGTGTCTGACCACCTTCAAAAGCTGGACCTTTTCCGCCACCAGAACGAGCTTTCTGACCTTTATGACCTTTACCGGCTGTTTTACCTAAACCGGAACCAATACCTCTACCCTTACGCTTTGGAGCCTGTTTGGACCCTTCAGCAGGTTTTAGCTCATGGAGTTTCACTTAAAAACACCTCCTATATTAAGCTTATACTTCTTCAACACTTACTAAGTGATTGACTTTTGCAATCATACCTCTGATAACAGCTGTATCATCCTGCACTACAGAACTATTTGTTTTCTTGAGGCCGAGGGCTTTTACAACATTTCTTTGTCTTTCAGATGAACCGATTACACTTTTCACCAAAGTAATTTTTAACTGTGCCATCTCAGAATCCCCCTTAACCTAAGATTTCCTCAATGGTTTTTCCACGCAGTTTTGCAACATCTTCTACTTTTTTCATAGCGCTTAAGCCCTGCATAGTAGCTTTTACAATGTTCAAACTTGTGTCAGAACCCAGAGATTTTGCTAAGATATTTTTAATACCTGCTAATTCTACAACCGCACGAACGGAACCACCGGCAATAACCCCAGTACCTTCAGAAGCTGGTCTTAACATTACACGGCCTGCACCGAAACGACCAACGATTTCATGTGGAATAGTACCATTTACTACAGGTACCTCAATCAAATTTTTCTTTGCATCCTCGATGCCTTTACGGATTGCTTCAGGTACTTCGTTTGCTTTTCCCATACCAACACCAACAATACCGTTTTCATTACCTACAACAACCAGAGCACTAAAGCTCATACGGCGACCACCTTTTACAGTTTTCGCTACACGGTTAATCTGCACAACTTTTTCTTTTAATTCATAGTTGTTAGCATCTATTCTTGCCAATACCTTTCCCTCCTTCGCCATTGATTAGAAGTCAAGACCGGCCTCTCTAGCTCCATCAGCCAGAGCTTTGATACGACCATGATAAAGGTTACCACCCCGGTCAAAAACAACCTTATCTATGCCTTTTTCAAGTGCCTTTTTCGCTACAGCTTCGCCAACTGCTTTTGCAGCATCTGTTTTAGTACCGTCAACTTTTACATCTAAAGTAGAAGCTGATACCAGTGTATTTCCTACAGTATCATCAATGATCTGTGCATAAATATGCTGTGTACTTCTAAATACTGCTAAACGTGGTCTTTCTGCTGTTCCCTTGATTTTATTTCTTGTTCTCCAGTGTTTTTTCTGGCGAATCGCTCTTCTAGGGGTTTGCTTAATCACGTTACTTCACTCCTCTCATTGGAGCTGGCCCTCTATCTAGAGGAACGGCTATTATTTACCGCCAGATTTACCAGCTTTCAATTTAACAACTTCACCTGCGTAACGAACCCCTTTACCTTTATATGGCTCTGGTTCACGTACAGCACGGATATTTGCTGCCAGGCTACCAACTTTTTCTTTATCAATCCCTTTTACAACGATCTGTGTAGGGCTAGGAACTTCAATTTCCATTCCATCTTCCGGGTCAAATTCAACAGGATGGGAATAACCAACCTGCATCACCAATTTTTTACCCTGCAGCTGTGCTCTGTAACCTACACCGACCAATTCCAAGCTTTTGGAATAACCCTGAGTTACCCCAACAACCATATTATTTAACAGTGTACGAGTTAATCCCCACAGAGCGTTTTTGCTTTCATCTGGGCAAATAACTTTTACCTGGCCATTTTCCTGTTCCAGGATCATATCAGGATGTAACTGTTTTTCTAACTGACCTTTTGGACCTTTTACAGTCACATAATTACCTTCAGCAATTGTTACTTCTACACCGTCAACAATGCTAATAGGAAGTTTACCAATTCGGGACATTTTTGCACCTCCTGAACTACCAGTTTTTTATCTTACCATACGTAGCAGATAACTTCTCCGCCCAAACCAAGTTTACGCGCTTCTTTATCTGTCATGATTCCTTTAGAGGTAGAGATAACAGCGATCCCCAAACCACCTAATACTTTAGGAATCTCGTCTTTTTTGCAATATACTTTCAAACCAGGTTTACTAATACGTTTCAAGCCAGAAATAACTTTTTCGCGATTAGGACCATATTTCAAGTATACACGGATAATACCCTGTTTTCCATCTTCAATTTGCTCATAATCTTTGATGAAACCTTCATTTTTCAGGATTTCAACTAAAGCAATTTTGGTTTTGGAAGCAGGAATTTCTACTTTCTCGTGCATAACCATATTTGCATTACGAATTCTTGTTAAAAAATCTGCAATTGGATCTGTCATTACCATTTACAGCGACCCCCTTCCATACATTAGGTTTTACCAGCTGGATTTTGTTACACCAGGTAGTTGGCCTTTATAAGCTAATTCACGGAAACATACTCTGCAAAGACCGAATTTACGCATATATGCATGTGGACGTCCGCAAACCTTACATCTATTTACTTCTCTTACTTTGTATTTAGGTGCTCTGCGCACCTTCATGGATGTTTTTGCCACAGGATTACCTCCTACTCAATTAACTTGCGAATGGCATACCCAGAAGTTTCAACAGTGCTCTGCCTTCTTCATCAGTTTTTGCTGTTGTTGCAAAAACAATTTCCATACCTCTGAGTTTATCAATTTTATCATATTCGATTTCTGGGAAAATCAACTGTTCTTTTAAACCCAGGCTGTAATTTCCCCGGCCATCGAAAGATTTTGGAGAAACGCCTCTGAAATCACGAACACGTGGCAGCGCTACATTCAGCAGTCTGTCAACGAACTCATACATACGGTCGCCCCGCAGAGTAACTTTTACACCGACTGGCATACCTTCTCTTAATTTGAAACCAGCAATAGATTTCTTTGCTTTGGTTACAACAGGTTTCTGACCGGTGATCAGAGTTAAATCATTTAATGCAGCGTCCAGAGCTTTTGGATTCTGTACGGCTTCGCCTAAACCAATATTAACAACAACTTTGTCCAATTTTGGAATAGCCATTACGTTTGCATATTTGAACTGTTCTTGTAAGCCAGGTACTACTTCATTCAGATATTTATCTTTTAATCTAGCCATTACAATGTAGCCTCCTTTCCTTAAAAGACTATCAATTAAAGTGCTTTACCACATTTACGGCAAACACGAATTTTTTTACCATTTTCAAAAGTATGCGCTACTCTAACACCTTTTTTGCATGTGCTGCAGAAAGGCATCACATTGGATACATGAATAGCTGCTTCTTTTTCAATAATACCACCCTGTGGCATTTTCTGTGTTGGTTTTGTATGACGTTTTACAACAGCAACGCCTTCCACAACAACTTTATCCTGGCTTGGAATTACATGAATTACTTTACCAGTTTTTCCTTTATCTTTACCAGCGATAACAATAACTTCATCGCCTTTTTTCACGTTCATTTTCGCCACTATTTTCACCTCCAAGGCTATGCGGTTTACAGCACTTCAGGAGCCAGAGATACAATTTTCATGAAATCTCTATCCCGCAGTTCTCTGGCCACTGGCCCAAAGATACGAGTTCCTTTCGGACTTTTATCATCTTTGATGATAACCGCTGCATTTTCGCTAAAGCGAATGTAAGAACCATCAGGTCTGCGAACAGATTCTTTTGTTCTAACAACTACTGCTTTTACTACATCACCTTTCTTGACAACGCCACCAGGTGTTGCTTCTTTAACAGCAGCAATAATGATATCTCCTACAGATGCATAACGACGTCCTGTGCCTCCCAGTACGCGGATGCACAGTAATTCTTTCGCACCAGTGTTGTCACCGACTTTCAGTCTGGTTTCTTGCTGGATCATCTCAGGTTACCTCCTTCCGGCAACATCTCGTTGTAAACACCACACAACTTATACGATTGTAGCCTTTTCAGTAATTTCAACAACACGCCATCTTTTATCTTTACTCAGTGGACGTGTTTCCATAATTTTTACTTTATCTCCTACTTTGCAGGCATTTTCTTCATCATGAGCTTTGTATTTTTTGCTCATTTTTGTGATTTTGCCATACAGAGGATGACGGAAATGGCTTTCGACAGAAACTGTAACAGTTTTGTCCATTTTATCGCTTACTACGACACCGTAGCGAACTTTACGATTTCCTCTTTCCACGTTGTAACCTCCTCACTCGAGCCTAGGCCTGTTCTTTAATTTCACGTTCCCGCAAGATTGTTTTTGCTTTCGCAATATCCTTACGGATTTCTTTAATCTTCATTGGATTTTCTAACTGGCCAGTAGCCATTTGGAAACGCAAATTAAAAAGTTCTACTTTGAGATCTACAACTTTCTTTTCCAGTTCAGCTGTACTTAAATCTCTCAATACATTAACCTTCATTTACGTCACCGCCTTCTCGTTTTACAAATTTACATTTTACAGGTAATTTGTGCATTGCTAAACGCAAAGCTTCTCTGGCAACTTCTTCAGAAACGCCAGACAGCTCGAACATAACTCTACCTGGTTTTACTACAGCTACCCAGTAGTCTGGAGAACCTTTCCCGGAACCCATACGTACTTCAGCAGGTTTTGCTGTAACTGGTTTATCTGGGAAAATTTTAATCCAAACTTTCCCACCACGTTTGATATAACGTGTCATAGCAATACGGGCAGCTTCAATCTGACGGTTGGTAATCCATGCACCTTCCAAAGCCTGCAAACCATAATCACCATATGTTACTTTTGTACCTTTATGTGCTTCACCTTTTAAGCTTGCACGATGTGGTCTACGCCATTTTACTCTCTTTGGCACCAACATGATTAGTTGCCTCCTTCCTTAGCTTGAGCATTTTTCGCTTCAGGAAGAACTTCCCCTTTGTAGATCCAAACTTTTACACCGATTTTACCATAAGTTGTATCTGCTTCTGCGAAACCGTAATCAATGTCGGCACGTAATGTGTGCAGAGGCACTTTGCCTTCGCTGTACCATTCTGTACGAGCGATATCAGCGCCGGCCAAACGACCAGAGATTGCAATTTTAATACCTTCAGCACCAGATTTCTGTGCTCTGCCTACAGCCTGTTTCATAGCTCTGCGGAACGCTACACGTCTTACCAACTGAGCTGCAGTTGCTTCTGCAACCAACTGTGCATCTGCTTCAGGTCTTTTTACTTCCTGAATATTGATGTTAACCTGTTTGCCGGTCATTGCTTCCAGTTCTTTACGTAATTTTTCGATTTCAGAACCCTTTGCACCAATAACAATACCAGGTTTTGCAGTATGAATTGTTACTCTCAGTTTTGTATTACCGGTTCTTTCAGTGATAATTTCAGAAACGCCACTTTCAAATAATTTGGCCTTTACAAACTTACGGACCTTCAGATCTTCATGGAGGAGTTCTACATAATTCTTATCAGCATACCATCTAGCGTCCCAGTCTTTAATGACGCCGATACGCATTCCTTTAGGACTTACCTTTTGACCCACTGAGTGATCCCTCCTTATTTTTCGCTAACCATTACAGTAATATGGCTTGTTCTCTTACGGATACCATCTGCTCTGCCCATTGCTCTAGGTTTGAATCTTTTTAAAGAAGCTCCCTGATCAACATAGGCTGTGCTGACATACAGCTCATCAACATTCATGTTGTAGTTATGTTCAGCATTTGCTACAGCAGATCTTAATACTTTTTCTACTAACGCAGCACCTTTATGAGGTGTGAATTTCAAAATCGCATATGCTTCTCCAACGCTTTTGCCACGAATCAAGTCAACGACCTGACGAGCTTTTCTAGGAGAAATTCTAACGAATTTAGCGACAGCTTTCGCTTCCATTGCTAAACCCCCTCTCTCATTTCTACTTCAAGGAAGTTGACCGTTCGGTGTGGTCACCGTGGCCTTTAAAAGTACGTGTTGGCGCAAATTCGCCCAGTTTATGACCAACCATATCTTCAGTTACATAAACAGGCACATGTTTGTGGCCATCATGAACAGCAATTGTATGACCAATGAATTCTGGGAAGATTGTAGAACTACGGGACCAAGTCTTGATAACTTTTTTGTCACCAGACTCGTTCATAGCCACGATTCTGTTGTACAACTTCTCTTCAACGAAAGGTCCTTTTTTCAATGATCTACTCATGAGGATAATTGCCTCCCTTCGCGCAAGTTACTTAGACTTACGTGACTTAACGATATATTTATCATTTACATTATTTTTCTTACGAGTGTTACCGCCATGTGCAGATTTACCCCATGGGCTAACTGGACATTTACGGCCTACAGGCGCACGGCCTTCACCACCACCATGTGGATGGTCATTCGGGTTCATTACAGAACCACGTACGGTAGGTCTTACACCCATCCAACGGGTACGACCAGCTTTACCAACATTGATGATTTCATGTTCCAAGTTACCTACCTGACCAACAGTAGCGCGGCAAGCAGTCAGAACCAATCTCATTTCGCCGGATGGCAGTCTTAAGTGTGCATATTTTTCTTCTTTCGCCATTAACTGAGCGGAAGTACCAGCAGCGCGGCACAACTGAGCGCCCTTTTGTGGTTTTAATTCAACGTTGTGAATTACGGTACCAACTGGAATATTAGCGATTGGTAAGCAGTTACCAACTTTAATATCGGATTCAGGACCAGATACAATTGTGTCCCCAACTTTTAAACCGTTTGGTGCAATAATATATCTCTTTTCACCATCTGCATAATTTAACAGCGCAATACGTGCAGAACGGTTTGGATCGTATTCAATCGTAGCAACTCTGGCTGGAATATTATCTTTATTACGTTTAAAGTCAATTACCCGGTACTGTCTTTTGTGACCGCCGCCATGATGACGAACAGTGATGCAACCATGTGCATTTCTACCAGCTTTTTTCTTCATAGGAGCCAGTAAAGATTTTTCTGGTTTGCTTGCTGTGATTTCTTCAAATGTAGAAACGGTCATCTGACGTCTACCAGGAGAAGTAGGCTTAAAACTTTTTACTGCCATTGCAGTTCCCTCCTTCTGGATCTATCAAAATTATTTCAGATTACAGGCCTTCAAAAACCTCAATATGATCGCCTTCAGCTAATTGAACAATAGCTTTTTTATAATCAGAAGTTTTGCCTTCATAACGGCCCATACGTTTCACTTTGCCTTTTACACGCAGTGTGTTGACATCAACAACTTTTACTTTGAAGATTTCTTCAACAGCTTTTTTGATTTCAATTTTGTTTGCGCTCAAAGCAACTTTGAAAACATACTTATTATGTTCCATCAAAGAAACTGATTTTTCAGTTACGATAGGCTTGATAATAATATCACGTGCTTCCATTATGCCAGCACCTCCTCAACCTTAGCGATTGCATCTTTTGTGATGATCAGCTTGTTGTGTGCTAACACATCATATACATTAACGGATGCAGCTGCAACTGGTGTAACCCCTTCAATATTACGAGCAGATTTCATTACGTTTTCATCTACTTCAGCGGTAACAACTAATGCTTTTGCATCAACTTTTAATGCATCTAAAACTTTAACCATTTCTTTTGTTTTTGGTTGGTCAAAGTTCAGGCTATCTAATACAATAATATCATTTTCTGCCACTTTACTGGAAAGTACAGATCTCAATGCAAGACGTCTTTTTTTCTTTGGAATGGAATAGCTATATTCTCTTGGTTTTGGCCCGAAAATGATAGCACCACCACGCCACAGCGGAGAACGAATAGTACCAACTCTGGCACGACCAGTCCCTTTCTGTCTCCATGGTTTGCGGCCGCCGCCTCTCACTTCTCCTCTGGATTTGGTGCAGTGAGTACCCTGGCGCCAGCTAGCCATTTGCATTACAACAGCTTCATGTACAACGCTTTCATTTGGCTCAATGCCGAATACTGCATCGTTTAATTCAATTTCACCAACCTGAGCGCCTTCTACATTTAATAAAGCTACTTTTGGCATTTGTAGTTTCCTCCTTTCTTGCGACACTTATTATTTCGCTTTTACAGCACTTTTAATAGTAATCATAGATTTGTTAGGACCAGGTACAGAACCTTTTACCAACAGCAAATTGCGTTCAGCGTCCACTTTTACAATCTGCAGGTTCTGAACTGTGATTTTCAAACCACCCATACGACCTGGCAGCGGACGACCTTTAAATACATGGTTTGGACCCAATGCGCCCAAAGAACCGGAACGGCGATGATATTTAGAACCGTGACCCATAGGCCCTCTGGATTGACCGCAACGTTTGATACTACCCTGGAAACCTTTACCTTTGCTGATACCAGTAGCATCAACAATATCCCCAGCTTCAAAAATGTCAGCTTTGATTACCTGACCCAGCTGATATTCACCAGCGTTATCAACGCGGAATTCTCTTAAAAATCTCATAGGTTTTGCCTGTGCTTTTGCAAAATGACCTTTCTGAGGTTTGTTTGCACGCACTTCTTTAATTTCGTCAAACCCTATCTGAATAGCTTCATAGCCATCATTGTCATTTGTTTTGGTTTGGATGACTGTGCAAGGGCCTGCTTCGATAACAGTTACAGGAATTGCTTTACCTTCTGGAGTGAAGATCTGAGTCATACCAATTTTTTTACCTAAAATGGCTTTCATCTTGCCACCTCCTTACTCTTAGCAAACGATTATAATTTGATTTCGATTTCAACGCCGGATGGTAAATCCAAACGCATCAGAGCTTCAACAGTTTTCTGATTATGATCAAAAATGTCAATCAGACGTTTATGTGTTCTCATTTCGAACTGTTCTCTGGAGTCTTTGTTTACATGAGGAGATCTCAAAATTGTAAACACGTTTTTTTCGGTCGGCAGTGGAACCGGACCGGAAACTTTGGCTCCTGTTTTCTTCGCTGTTTCAACAATTTTCTGTGCAGACTGATCCAGTAATTTATGATCAAATGCTTTCAAGCGAATTCTGATTTTCTGTTTTGCCATGTTTTTCCCTCCTTCGCGCCCGATTAACGGACATTCTCCACGGAAATTACCTAGAACACGGTGTCTGGCGTGTCGCCATGCCTAGCAACCTTCCGCTTCATCGCCTGTCTTACGCAACTCCTAAATATTATCACACTGAATAACCAATTGCAAGATTTTTTTTCTAAAAAAATGTTTTTCTTGCCTTTCTTTTCATTATTTCTATTTATAGTTTTCACCTAACAAATAACTGTCCACTCATTCTTTCATATAATGAATGGCACACTGCCTTTGCACCTACATTATAACGTATATTATAATAGGAAACAATTCAACCGACGCAAGTATTTTTCTATCTTCCCTATATCCATTGCTGCATACAAAAAGTCTGCAGTGCTTTTATATACACTACAGACTTTTTATTGTTTTAGTCACTATATAATCATACCAGGTATAAACAAAGGAAGATATACAATCAGCAAGAACACAAACAACAAACCCAGCAGATAAGGTACAACTGCTTTGGCAATCAATTCAATTGGTTTCCCTGTAATCCCAGACGCCACAAATAAATTGATAGCAACAGGCGGTGTGATCATCCCAATGGCAATCCCTACTACAAACAAAATACCAAAATGAACAAGGTCAATACCTAAACTTTGTACCAACGGTAAAAATACAGGCGTCAGAATAATAATGGCAGAAGAAGTTTCCATAAATACACCAGCAATAATGATTACCAACGCAATCATAAACAATAAAACATACTGGTTGGTTGACACTCCAAGAATACTGCCCGCAATCGCTTCTGGAATCTTATAGCTGGCTAACACCCAACCAAACGGACCGCTGCAGGCAATGATAATCATAATAACTGCAGACGTTTTCGCACTGCCCGCCATAATTTCAAACAGCTTTTTAAAGGTCATATCCCGATACACTAAAAAAGATACCAAGAGTGCATATACAACTGCAACCGCAGCAGCCTCAGAAGCTGTAAATTTACCGGAGAAAATGCCGCCCAAAATGATCATAGGCATTAACAAACCGGGGAATGCCCGCACAAAAGTGAGCAGCACATTTTTCAGCGAAAACTTCGCACCTTTGGGATAATTATGTTTATACGCTTGCGCCAAAGCAATGATAATCAAAATGACACCCATCAAAACGCCGGGAAGAAAACCATTGGTAAATAACCGACTCAAGCTTTCGCCGGAACTGACCGCATACAGCACCATAGGCACCGATGGCGGAATCACTACACCAATAGTTCCCGCCGCCGCAATCAACGCCGCCGCCGAATCTTCGTCATACCCCCGTTCTTTTAATTGGGGAATTAAGGTAGCACCCCAGCGGTAGTAGCTGCACCAGATCCGGAAATAGCAGCAAAGAACATACCGGTTACAACCGACACAATGGACAAACCGCCTTTAATCATGCCCAAAAAGGATTCGGCAAACTCTACCAAATATTTAGAAATGGCACCCTGCGCCAACAAATCACCGGCCAAAATGAAAAAAGGAACGGCAATCAACGGAAAAGAATTGGTACTGGCAAACATACGCTGCGCAATCATTCCCAGTCCAACATCACCGGCAGTCATAACAGCCATAGCTGCCAGCATAATGGCAAAGGCTACCGGAATTCCTACCAGCAACGCAACAAGAAAAACTCCAAATAATAAAGCCGCCATTACAGTTTACCCCCTTTTTCCTGCAAAATCTGTAAAATTGCATCAATTGCATGAATAATCATCAACCCAAATCCGATTGGTATGGACATATACATATATTTCATTGGGATCCGCAAAGCAGGCGCCAGCTGCGCCTGTTTTCCTGCATAAACGAAACCATAATAAACAATGGCACAAAACGTCAGAATACAAATTACATGTACAATGATTCGTATGATTCGCTGTACTTTCGGTGAAAACAGTCCCTGCATAAAAGTAATGGAAATATGTGTGCCCGCTTTATATACACAACTGGCACCCAGAAAAGTAGACCAGATTAACAGATAACGGTTTACTTCCTCGCTCCACTGCAATGCACTGCCCGCAGTACGGCAAATAATCTGCGCTGTGGTTACAATCACCATAACGCCCAGCATCGCCACAATCACACCCAGGCAAATTTTATCAATGATGTCGCTGAATTTTTTAAACCCATTCGCAAAACCCATTTCAATACAACTCCTTATGTATAAAATGATTTATACATAACCGCATAAACCATTTTTGCGTATCCATCCGGCAAAACAACCGTTTGCGGTGTTTAGCCGATAAAAATGCAAGGCAAGTTGCCCTGCCTTGCATCATTACTACATATTATTCAGCTGCAGCAGCCTGAATTCTTGCCAGATAATCAGCATATTCCGGATATTCATCATATACAGATTGTGCAGCTTCTCTAAAGCTATCCAAATCTGGTTCTTCTACAACTTCCATACCATTGTCTTTCATTAACTGCAGCTGTGCAGCTTCGTTTTCTGCTGTCCAATCTCTTTCATATACAGCAGCTTCCTGCGCAGCATCTTTGAAGATGGTCTGTACATCTTCCGGCAGTTCATTAAATTTAGCCAGACTCATGGTGATAATCGCTGTAGAATAGGAATGACGGGTCAATGTTGCATATTTCTGATTAGATTCCCACAACTTGTAAGAACAAATTACATTGATTGGGTTTTCCTGCCCTTCAATTGCACCATTCTGCAAAGCAGTCAGGGTTTCCTGCCAAGCCATTGGGCTGGCATTTGCACCTAAAGCAGCAAAGGTTTTCTGATATACTTCATTTTCCATAACACGCAGTTTTAAACCCTGCATATCAGCTACAGTTGTTATTGGTTTTACGCTGTTAGTTACGTTACGGAAACCACGTTCTGCATAAGCCAGACCTTTCAAGTTGGCATTTTCCAGAGTTGCCAGCAGTTCCTGACCAACTTCGCCGTCTAATACCTTATGTGCTTCTTCATTACCGGAGAATAAGAATGGCATGTCCAATACACCCATTTCTGGTGCAAAGTTTACAAACGGACCGCTGGTTACAATGCCCAATTCCAATTCATCAGCTGCCATACTTTCCAGCAGAGTAGCTTCGTCACCCAGTTTACCATCTGGATAAATTTCAATCTGATAAGCGCCATTTGTTTTTTCTTCTACAATCTCTTTAAATTTTTCAGCTGCCAGCTGGAAACTATCTTCTTCATTTACAGTTGTCGCCAGTTTCATTACAACAGGTTCTCCGCCAGCATTTGCATCTTTTTCTGCATCGCTGCCGCCGCCACAAGCTGTTAAAGTAAAGGCCATGGCACATACGGTCAACGCTGCAACCCATTTACGTGCTTTTTTCATTGGTAAATCTCCCCCATAAATAAATATCGTTTTGGACATCAGTATCTGTCCATGCACAGAGTATAGCACCGTCATTCCCAGAAGTCAATTATCTGTACAATAAAAGTTTCAAAAAATTCAAAATAGTTATAGTACAGATGAAATCAAATAATTTCTACAAATAAATTTATTGGTTTGCATATAGACCAAAACGCCGCACAGTATACTTTACCGGCAATAAAAAATACTGCAAAAAATGGCCCCTGCAAGACCATTCTTCACAGTATCTTTAAATCAGATCCGTTCTCAAACCACAGCTTAAACACCTAAGCGATTATTTCCGCTCTACAAAATATCTCTGACGTTCATTGCCCGTTAATACGATATAAGTCGGTCCGCCGATTGTATATAGACGGATTTTTCTGCCGCACCGCTTCTAAATATTCCAAATCAATTTCTGCCAAAATAATACCGGGTTTGTCAGATGCGCGGGCAATTACCGTACCCCATGGATCCACCACCATACTGTTGCCATAGGCAGTAAACTTTTCTTTTATACCGGTCTGATTTGGCGCAATCAGATAGCATCCGTTTTCAATGGCTCTGGCACGCAAAATTGGCTCCCAGTGATCTTTCCCTGTAGGCATGGTAAAATTGGCAGGCAAGAAAATAATCTGCGCGCCCTGCAGCGCCATCAACCGAAACAATTCAGGAAAACGCATATCATAACAAATGGCAAATCCCAAATGCCCCAATTCAGTTTTCACAGTAACAATCTCATGCCCCGGCTCTTTGCGGTCAGACTCCCGCACACTGCTGCCGTCAGGCAATGTCATATCAAAATTATGCAGTTTACTGTAACGAACTACAATCTGCCCTTCCGGATTTACCAGCACCGACGTATTATAGGTGCGCACCCCATCAGGATTGACCTCGCTGATGCTGCCGCCATGAATCCAGATACGATGTTCTTTTGCTTTCTGCATAAAAATTTCCGTTGTAGGGCCGGGAATGGGCTCCGCATACATTGGCTCCTCACTGAGAATATTGACAACCTCAGGAAACGCCACCAATGCAGCACCTTTAGCCGCTGCTTCATCAATAAAATCGCTTATTTGCCGCCAGTTTTCTGCCTTATTATTTTGAGTATCCATCTGCACAACCGCAACCATAAACTTTTTCATAGCCTGCCTCCTATTCCTCATAAACCAACCTTGCCGTCCATCAAAAACTACTGCACCAATCTTTCCGTGAGAATCATTCTTTTATTCAGCCCACTGCATAGCTCGCTTTACAGCCTTTTGCCAGCCATAACAGTTTTCTTTCCGCACCGTCTGTTCCATCTGCGGGAAAAACTGCCGCTCTGCATGCCATTTTTCTGCAATTTCCTCTTTGCTGTTCCAATATCCCACTGCCAAACCTGCCAAATAGGCTACGCCCAAGGCAGTTGTTTCTGTAATAGCAGGCCGTTTCACCTGACAATTGATAATATCCGCCTGAAACTGCATCAAAAAATTATTGCGGCAAGCACCGCCATCTACTTTTAATTCGGTCAACGGCTGGCCAGCGTCCTCCTCCATAGCTTTCAGCACATCATTGGTCTGATAAGCAATCGCCTCTAAAGCAGCCCGTATCATATGACTGCGGCCGGTACCCCTTGTCAGTCCCGATATGCTGCCTCTGGCATACATATCCCAATAGGGGGCCCCCAGGCCGGTGAAGGCCGG
>OGPA01001116.1_pt1 | contig 23475 bp, 22 predicted proteins | sample 1552841 | NCBI WGS metagenome assembly OGPA01 (sample SAMEA2579916, study PRJEB22360) | human gut metagenome | reverse complement strand
GTTCGCGGTGTGCGCCCGGGCCCGGCCGACGCGGCTGACCGGCGAGCCGACGCAGATCGTCGTGCCGGAATTCGCGTGGGACAACATGATCGCCGAAGGGCCGAACGCGTTCGTGCACGAGGGAAAGATCTTCCTGATCTACTCCGGATCGCTCGTCGGCATCGACTACACGACCGGACTGGTCACCGCGCCGGCCGGCGTGCGCGCCGACCTGACCGACCCGGCCACGTGGACGAAACTCGACTACCCGCTGCAGAAATCCGGCATGTACAACGGTGAATGGCAGCTGGGCACCGGCCACGGCATGTGGTCGCACGACGAGGGCGGCAACCTGATCTACGTATTCCACAACGCGGAGTACGACAACGGGCGATACGGCGGGCGTGACGCGCAGGTACGGCGCGTCCACTGGTCGGGCGAGGGCATGCCGATCCTCGACATGCAGCGCGACGAGGAACTCAATCCGGCTTATGCTGGGATAACGATGGAAATCGCCGTGCGGTAAAGCCGCCATACGGCGGCGAACGGGGGTGGGGTTCGGCTCTCCGGCCCCGCCAACGTGCAGTGCAGTACGTGGCGTAAGCCGCTATTTACCGAGAACAGAATACTGAGGATTACCCATGGTCAAGAAAACAACCGCGAAGGACGGCGATCACGTCGTCACCATGCGCGAGGTCGCCAAGGCGGCCGGTGTCTCCATCAAAACCGTGTCGAACGTGGTCAACGACTACGAATTCGTCTCCGATGCCACCCGTGCGAAGGTGCACAAGGCCATCGACGAGCTCGGCTATGTCATCAACGTGTCCGCGCGCAACCTGCGTCGCGGCAGCACCGGCATCATCGCGCTCGCCATCCCAGACCTGCAGCTGTCGTACTTCGCGCAGCTTTCATCGTTGATCATCACCGAGGCGAAAAAGCTCGGCCTGCGTGTGATCGTGGAACCAACGTTGTACTCGCGCGAAGGCGAGCTGGACGCGCTGCACGGTTCGCAGACCGCGATGGTGGACGGCCTGATCTACAGCCCGCTCGAACTCGGTCCGGACGATGCGGCCGAAGTCGAGGTGGACTACCCGCTGGTGCTCATCGGCGAACGCATCTTCACCGACAAGGTCGACCACATCGCCACCGAGAATGTCGAAGGCGCCAAGCGCGCCACCTCGTACCTGCTGCAGACCGGATGCAAGCGCGTCGCCGTGGTCGGCGTGCACCCGGGCGAGGAGGTCGGCTCGGCCGCGTTGCGATTCCGCGGATACCGTGAGGCACTGGAGGAGGCCGGCGTGCCGTTCGACCCGGCGCTCGTGGTGCCGTCGATCATGTGGCACCGCAACGACGGCGTGGCGGCGATGAACACGCTGCTCGACTCCGGCGTACGGCCGGACGGCGTGGTGGCGCTCAACGACATGCTCGCCTCCGGCGTGATGCACTCGATCCAGATGCACGACCTGCGGATTCCCGAGGACATTTCGGTGATCGGCTTCGACAACTCGGACGATTCGCAGTACCTGTCGCCGGCGCTGACGTCGATCGCACCGGGGCTCGAGGCCGTGGCGCGGCTGTCGGTGCGCGCGCTGAAGAACCGCATCGACGGGCAGCCGCCGCTGGAAGGCGACTCGACGGATCCCATCTTCCGCAAGGTGTCGTCCACGCTGGTCGTGCGCAGCTCCACCCGCCCGCTCTGAGCCGAGCCGGTCGGGGCGGCGGCACCGGTTGGACGAACACCGCACTGCCGCCGTCGTCTCGTCGTCGTACGTTCGTACGGGAATGTCCGCGCAGCCGTACGGCAGCTGAGCGTCAACGCGCGCAGTTGGAGCGCATGAAGTCCGTGGCAACGCGGCACATGCCGTCCGTCCAGAATTCCGCGCCGCCATGATCGGCGCCTTCGAGCAGATACAGTTCGGCCGACTTGCCGACGTCCCGCAGTCGCCGATACAGGCTCGCGTGCGGGTATACGGCCCCCCGCTCTGCCGCGCTTTGCCCAGCCGATCCTTGGTGCCGTGGAGGATCAGCACCGGCGGCAGCGCCAGTTCTGGCGTCAGATAGGATTCCACGGTCATCGCCGCGCGCAGATCCGGCCGATCGCGCAGGTCGACGTGCCCCATCATCATGCCTTCCGGACTGGTGGCCAGATGATGGTCGACGGTGGAGGGGAAGCCGTCGTCCATCTGACCGTTGACCGCGCCGAAATAGTCGATCACGCCCCGCGTCGCATCCGACACGTCGGCGGCGTTCGGCGCCAGCGACAGCGACGTGTCGTCCATGTCGGTACGGTCGGCGGCATGCGCGACCGCCGCGAGCAGCGCGACCTGACCGCCCGACGAACAGCCCGAGAGGAACAGATTGTCGGCGTCGGCATGGTATTGCGCGGCGTTGGCGCGCATGAACCGCACGGCATTGCGCGCGTCCTGGATCTGCGCGGGGAACGATGCGATGCCCGAATGCCGGTATTCCACGATCGCGACGACGAAGCCGCGCTCCGCGATGCGGCTGAGCGTGGGGACGAGTGCCGTTCGGTCCTGCTTCATCCAGGCGGATCCCTGCACGTGCACCATGCACGGGTAGGTGGTGGCGTCGGTCTGGTTGCGGGTCTGCGGGACGAGGATCTGCAGGTGCAGGGTCGTGGTTCCGGCGGTTGCGTAGGGTACGTCGGGATGGTATGTCACGCCGATCTCGTCGCCGGTGGTGGGGACACGCGTCGCTCCGGGGACCGGCTCGTTGAAGGCTGGAAAATCGGCGTATTCCCACGGTTTGATGTCCATGATGCTCCTTCGCTTCGAATGATGAACGCTGATCGTTGCGCACCATCATTATAACGTTGTAATTCGGTGTGGGTGGTGCGGGTGATGTGGGCGGTGTGGGTGGAATCGGCTGTATGTCCGTTGGGGAGGATGAGAGGGATGGTTGGGTTGGGTGGAGTGTGCGTTGGCGGGGGCGGGAAACGCCGAGTTGTTACATCGTTGTACATCTGCTATATTACATCGATGTAAATACTGAGCCACTTGGATTGGAGAAGGAAAAAAACAATGACTGTTTACAACAATCCGATCGTGCTCCAGCGTGCGGATCCGTGGGTGCTTAAGGTCGACGGCGAATACTGGTTCACCGCATCCGATCCCGAGTACGACAAGATTGCCATCCGTCACGCCTCGACGATCAACGACCTGCAGAAGGCCCCGGAGACCGTGGTCTGGCGCAAGCATGAGTCCGGCGTATGCAGCAAGTACATCTGGGCTCCTGAGCTGCACCGCGTGAACGGCGCGTGGTACATCTACTTCGCCGGCGCGGAACACGAGTTCGAGCCGAACGGCATGCCCACCCACCGCATGTTCGTGCTGGAGAACACCGATGCCGACCCGACCACCGACAACTGGGTCGAGAAGGGCCAGATCGTCACGCCGATGGACTCGTTCTCGCTCGACGCGACCACCGAGGTGATCGACGGCGTGCAGTACCTCGTCTGGGCGCAGAAGGACTACGACATCCCCGGCAACTCCAACCTGTACATCGCTCCGATGGCGAACCCGTGGACGCTGGCCGCTGATCCGGTGATGCTCACCAAGCCCGAGTATGACTGGGAGTGCATCGACTTCCTCGTCAACGAAGGTCCGGCGTTCCTGTTCCACGACGACAAGATCTTCATCACGTACTCCGCGTCCGGCACCGGCGTGCCGTATGCGGTGGGCCTGCTGACCGCCGACCGTGGCAGCGACCTCATGGATCCGAAGAGCTGGACCAAGAGCCCGGTGCGGGTGTCCAAGCCCTGCGCCGAGAACGGCCAGTACGGCCCCGGCCACAACTCGTTCACCAAGTCCGAGGATGACTCCGAGGATCTGATGATCTACCACGCGCGCAACTACACCGAAATCAAAGGCGATCCGCTGTTCGACCCGAACCGTCACGCCCGTGTCGGCGTGGTGCGCTGGAACGAGGACGGCACTCCCGACTTCGGCGTGCCTGAGCCGGACAACCTGTGGACGCCCGTCACGACCGACGTGCTGCCGCCCGACGGCGGTCCGAAAGCCGGCACCCCGGCGGTCGGGCTGGCCGCAGAGGCATAGTCGTACGCGGCGGCGGTCGTGGTGCGGCATGTCGCGCAGGTCACGCGCACCGCATGCGTAACGTGCGCGACGTTCGCGCGACGGCCGTCGTCCATCAATCCCATAACAGAACATTCGACGTGTGCGAAACGTTGGTTTCATCGATGTGAAGTCCGGCGTCTCGTACGGAAAACAGCGGTTTTCTAGGCGTGTCGAACGGGTTGCGCATCCGATTTGTACAACGATGGAAAACGTGTTATAGTGAATTCCAACGTTGTAAACGAGCGCTGAGGCTCCACGAACCAAGGTTTATCAACCACGCAAGTTGCACAACGATGTTGTCGTCAACCGAACACCGTCGCCAGACGGCGGACCACAGGGTCGCCCGCATGCAACGACCAAGATTTCTGGGAAACCGGAGTACCAAGGAGGAAACCAATGAAGATCAAGAAGAACCTCGTCGCGGCCACGGCGGCCGTGCTTGCGGCCGGCATGGCGCTGGCCGGCTGCGGTTCCAGCAACGGAGGCAGCGGCGACGTCCAGAAGACCGCCGACGGCAAGGTGAAGATCACCATGTGGCACGGCTTCTCCGAAGCCGACGGCAAGACGCTGGAATCCATCGTCGACGACTTCAACAAGTCCCAGGACAAGTACGAGATCGACGCCCAGCTGCAGCCATGGAGCACCATCGGCGAGACGATGGTCACCAAGGTCACCACCGGCGACGGCCCGGACTTCGTCACCACCGGTGCCGACAATGGCCAGGGTTGGTCCATCGACGGCACCTTCCAGTGCGTCTCCGATTTCTACGCCGACAAGAACAACGGCACCGGCGACTACCTCGACAACGTCGTCAAGCAGATCACCTTCAACATCGACGGCGAGGAAGAGAAGTGCGCCGTTCCGATGGGCTACGCGCCGACCTCCGTGTGGTACAACACCGACATGTGGAAGGCCGCCGGCCTGACCGACAAGGACATTCCGACCACCTGGGACCAGCTCCTCGAGGTCGCCAAGAAGCTCACCAAGTCCGACGGTTCGCAGTACGGCCTCGCGATGGCCGACTCCGGCTGGGCCGCCTACATGAAGGGCAACGGCACCGGCCTGTACACCACCGACGGCAAGGTCTCCATCAACTCCAAGGAGAACAAGGCCTTCCTGCAGAAGATGCGTGACTTCTACAACGGCGGCTACGCCGTCCCGGGTCTGGACGACACCGCGGCCCGCGAATCCTTCGAGTCCGGCCAGTCCGCAATGGTGATCGTCGGCCCGTGGGAGGACCAGGCGGCCACCGACAAGGGCATCAACCACGACACCTTCGCCGTTCCGGACGGCGACGGCACCTACAAGTACGCCGACGGCAAGACCGGCTCCAACACCGGCTCCACCGGCCTGTACTGGTGGGTCACCTCGCAAGTCGGCGACTCCGAGAAGCTGCCCGGCATCTACGAGTTCTTCAAGTTCTACAACAACCACGACAACCAGGTGAAGTGGTCCCTCGGCTCCGCCTACCCGCCGAACAACAAGACCGTCACCGCCGATGAGCTGTCCGACCGTCCGCTGATCGCCAAGATCTCGCAGTACACCGACAACTCCTACATCGGCATCGCCGGCCTCAAGGGCGGCTTCGGCGACATCGCCGCCTCCCTCGACACCCTGACCCAGAACACCGTCCGCACCGGCGACGACATCCAGGGTCTGCTCGACCAGGCCGAGAGCTCCATCTCGGGCTACCTCGACGAGTACGCCGAGTAGTGAGCGGCAACCCGCAACCCAATCCCACACATAGCTGACAGCAGCTGACCGACGTTCCCCTTCCCAGCCAATTCCCGAAAGGGAAGGGGAACGTTTCCATTCCCGACAACCAATCATGTGTCCTTTTGGAGGAGCAAAATGACCACAGCAACGTCGCAAGGCGAAGCGCACGAGGTCGCCAAGGAGAACAAGAAGGCCATTCAGGCGCGCAACCTGCGCACCGGCGTCCTGTTCACCGCGCCCGCGCTCATCATCCTCGCCATCTTCGTCTTCTACCCGGCCATCCAGACGTTCATCACGTCCCTGACCAACGGCCGCATCAATTCCAACGCACGCCGACCCGCCAAATTCATTGGCTTCCAGAACTACATCACGCTGTTCCAGAGCCAGGACTTCTGGACCGACGTCAAGAACACCCTCGTCTACGCGGTGCTGTACGCCCCGATCGTCGTGATCATCGCGCTCGCGTTCGCACTGCTGCTCAACCGCAAGGACCTCAAGTTCGTCGGCTTCTTCCGCACCTGCATGTTCCTGCCGTTCGTCATCTCGCTGACCGTCGCCGCGATCGCATGGCAGTTCATCCTCTCCCCGTCCCTCGGTCTCATCCCGTACTGGGTCTCGCTGCTCGGCGGTCCGTCGCACCTCGACCTGCTCGGTACACGCGAAACGTCGATGGCCACCATCGTCTTCATCACCGTGTGGAAGAACTTCGGCTACTTCATGGTCATCTTCCTCGCCGGCCTGCAGGGCATCTCCGCCGAACTGTACGAAGCCGCCTCGCTCGACGGCGCCAGCGCATGGCAGAAGTTCCGCTACATCACGCTGCCGGCCCTCCGCCCGACCTTCAACTACGTGGTCATCTTCGGCCTCATCGGCTCCTTCCAGGTCTTCGATCAGGTCTTCATCCTGACCTCCGGCGGCCCGGCCCGCTCCACTGAAACCATCGTGTACCGCATCTACACCGAGGCGTTCGGCAACGGCAAGCTCGGCTACGCGTCCGCGCTGTCGTACGTGCTGCTCATCATGACGCTCATCGTCGGCCTCATCCAGCTGTACACCAACAACAAGCATGAGAAGGAGGAGATCGCATGAGCACCGCAACCGCAACCTCCATGAAACTGACCGCGGAACAGGAATCCGAAAACGCTCGCATCAACGCCGAAAACGAACGTCTGCGCAAGCAGGCGCGCGCCAAACGCACCATCAGCCTGACGCTGAGCTACGTCGCGCTGGCACTGGTGACGTTCCTCATGATCTTCCCGCTGATCATCGTTGTGATCGTCTCGTTCACGCCGAACGCCGTCACGCAGACCTGGCCGCCGAAGATCATTCCGAGCGCGTGGACGCTCGACAACTACACGAGCCTGTTCCAGCGCCTGCCGATCGGGCGCGAGCTGCTCAACACCATCGTGTTCGCCGGCGCGGTCACGATCATCTCCGTGTTCTTCGACTCGCTCGCCGCCTACGGCCTGTCCCGCGTGGACTTCAAGGGCCGCGGCATCCTGCTCGCCGTGCTCATCGCCACCATGATGATCCCGGCCATGGCGCTGCTCATCCCGGTCTACAAGCTCCTCGGCTCCATGGGCCTCGTCAACAGCTACCTCGGCATTATCATCCCGCGTATGGCCGATGTCGGCGGCATCTTCCTGCTGCGTCAGTTCTTCATCTCCATCCCGAAGGACCTCGACAACGCGGCCCGCATCGACGGCGCGGGCGAGTTCCGCATCTTCGCGCAGATCATCCTGCCGAACGCGGTGCCGGCGATCCTGACCGTGGGCATGTTCAACTTCATGGGCAACTGGAACGACCTGCTCTGGCCGTTGATCATGACCTCCAAGCCGGAGACCCGCACCATCACCGCCGGTCTGGCCATGCTGACCGGTCACGGTTCGTCCGTCACGCCGTACGGCGTGGTGATGGCCGGCGCGCTGATCTCCGCCCTGCCGTTGCTCATCGTGTTCTTCTTCGTGCAGAAGCGCTTCGTCGAAGGCATCGCGATGACCGGCATGAAGTAAACGGCGCGCGCGGGCCGGGTGGGCTGGCTTGTGCCTGGCTGGGCCGGCTGGACTGGCTGGACTGGCTGCGGCCGGCTGAGTCTGTTCGTCTCCTGTCCGCACCGGTCCGCGCGATCGTTCGCTTCACTTACTACACGTACCCTCCTTCCTTTCATCACCGTCTCCGGCGCCGCTTGTACAGGGCGCCGGGGCAGGCCGTCACCGTGGCTCCTCCCGCGGTGGCGGCCTTTTGTGGGTATGTGAAATATGTGGTTGAAGTTTGGTGATTCTCCGGTTGAGGCAACGAGGCTCCCCGCAAAGGTCTTTTGGTAAGTCTTAGGTTGAAATACTGTATTGGTGCAGGTCTCGATGGACATATTCGGCCAGACCTTCGTGTTCTTCGTGGTGTACGACTGGAATCATACGGCTGCGTTCGCCTCACTGTTGCTGGGTTGCGCGGCGATTTCGCTGCCGCTGATGCCGCTGTTCGGCATCGGCATGACCAAACTCGGTCCGCGGTGGAATGGCGACGCATTCCCGGGATTGTGTCGCAGATTGGGCCTGTGTGGGTGGATTCGTAACACTTTCCCGGGAATGTTGCGCACGATGGTGCGTTTAGCGGCGTTTCACGTAGCGGGTGCTGCGGCCAGCACCGATTTTGATGATCGTACCGGAGTCCAACAGTGATTTCAGCGTGCGCTCAATGGTGGTGGTGCTGGTATCGGGCATACGAGCGAGAATATCGGCCTTGGAGAGTGGCACTAGGGATCGATCAAGCAGTGCTTCAATCCGCGTTCCCTTGGTGGCTACTCGCGGTGCTCCCTGCGTTCTGCCGCCTGCCGTGAGATTGATGCGTTCGTCGAATTCCTTGCACGCGGACAGTATGATGCCAAGCAGGTAGTTCGTGAATGGCGCATAATCATTGGCGTTGTCGTCCCATCCTTGGGTGCTTGCGGCCAGCGCCTCATAATAAGTGCTTTTACTTTGCTCGATAAGGTGTTCGATACTGATGTATTTGCCGACCATATAGCCATTGCGGTACAACATCAGGAGCGTGAGTAGCCGACTCATGCGGCCGTTGCCGTCATTGAACGGATGTATGCAGGTGAAATCGAGAATGAACATGGCGATGGCAAGCAATGGATCGGTATGTCCATCTCGGATTGCTTGCGTGTAGGCGGAACACGCGCGTTCGATCAGTTCCGGTGTGACAAGTGCGGACGGTGGGGCGAATCGCACGGTGCTGGTCCCGTGTGCATCTCGTTCGATGATGACGTTGTCACTGTCCTTGAAATGCCCCGCAACGGTCAGTGGTGTGTGCCGGAAGAGGTCGCGGTGCAGTTGAAGAATGACGTTCGGGGTAATCGGAATATAGTCGTGGCTTTCGTGAATAGCCGATAGCACGTCACGGTAGCCGGCAATCTCTTCTTCATTGCGATTGCGCGGTGTGACTTTCTCCGAGACGAGATCGTTGAGCCTGCTATCGCTGGTAGAAATACCTTCGATGCGGTTTGAGGCATCTGTGCTTTGGATGCGCGCGACGGCAACCAGCGTCTCCAATATATCCGGTCTGATCGTTGTCTGTATGCTTTGGCGCCCTTTTGCCTCGTGAATCGCGGCAAGCAAACTCGTGGTGTGCGGGGTGAGCAACGTCTTACCTGATTCGATGTAGTCGAATGATCTCATACTGCCTCATTTTTTGCATCATACGAACTTTTCTGCATCATATTTTATCAAAATGAGGCAGAAAATGGGCTGATGAGGCAGAAAAGGCGGCAGGATGGCGGCCGTCTCGCTTGCCGGTTGCGCTACTTTCCCGGGAATGTTGCGCTCGTGGCAAGAGACGGCAAGTTCAGGCGGCCGAGATTGGCGATACCCGTCGTGTAGTCGAACGTCTTACCGGACTGCCTTACGAGCGTTGCTGACGGTAGCCTACACTGAGAAACAGCTTACACTGAGAAACCATGAGCAAGCACCACCATCGCGACCGTAGCTGGGCCCCGGCACCTGAAGCATTGCCGGACGACGCCCAGACCATCGACAACCACACTCACGTGGCCTCCGTAATCCCTTTCGCGCGCGCTATGAGCCATGAGGCGCAGGAGAAGGGGCAGCCCGAAGTCCCGGTGTACGACGTCGACCAATTGCTGGCGCAGGCGCAATCTGTCGGCATTGGGGGTATCATCGACTGCGGTTGCGAGCTGCCGCACCTGATGACCGCCGTCCAGATGGCCCTCGATCATCCGGGTAATGTGCACGCGGCGCTCGCAATACACCCCAATGAGTCCGTGCTCCACGGGCATCGCGGTGTGCCGGGGCCGGATGGTCTGCCCCTCAAATACAAGCCTTACCATGACACGTCTTTCGAGGACGCGCTCGCCGAAGTACATCGCCTCGCCACCACATACCCCGAGCAAGTGGTGGCTATCGGCGAGACCGGCATGGACCTCTTCCGCACCGGCGAAGGTGCCAAGGAACTGCAGCGCGAGGCTTTCCGCGCGCATATTGCCCTGGCCAAGGAACTGGGCCTGCCCATGCAGATTCACGACCGCGACTCCCATCGCGAGGTCATCGAAACCCTGCTGGCCGACGGCGCGCCCGAACGCACCGTATTCCACTCGTATTCCGGCGACCGTGAGATGGCCGAGATCGCGCGCGAACATGGCTGGTATCTGAGCTTCTCCGGCACCGTGAGCTACAAAGGCAATGACGGTATCCGCGAATCGCTACGGATTGTGGGGCTGGACCATGCGATGGTCGAAACCGACGCGCCGTATCTGACGCCCATGCCGTATCGTGGCCGCACCAACGCGCCGTACATGATTCCCTACACCTTGCGGGCCATGGCCGATACGCTCGACTTGCCCATCGCGGATGTGGCGCGCGGCACCCGCGATACCGCCCGCGCCGTATACGGACTGTGAGGGCCGGGTGTGCGGCCGTCGCGGCGCGTGTAGAGACGATGTGTTGACTTGTAAAATTTGTCAGAATTGTGAACGAGGTCTATCATGATGTGTTTGACATAAGCGAGGGGGATGATCTCCACCTCAATGGAGGACTGAACGTATGGCTGAGTCGAACCAAAGGACCGCACGTGCCCAAAAAGCCTCAAAGGCCCAGAAAGCCCAGTCTGGTGCCGCCAAAGCCAAGGCCCGACAGGAAGAAGAAGCACTGCTGAGGGCCGACACCTTTACCAACGCTCCCAAGGTGTCCCGCCGCACTCTCACCAAGGAGGAGCGCGAGGCACTCGCCAAGCAGAGGGAAGCTGAAACCAAAGAAGCCGAGAAAATCGCCAGCGCATGGTCGAAAGGCGGCCTCGGTCGATGGTGGGCCCGCCTGCAATCCAGCCCAGACAAGGTCACCTGGGGCATGGCAATCGTGGCGCTCGGCGTGGTGTACGGCGACATCGGCACCTCGCCCTTGTACACCGCGCAGACCTTCCTTGCCGGTCAGGGAGGGCTTGGCAGCGTAGACCGAGAGGCCGTGCTCGGCATGCTGTCGCTGGTCTTCTGGTCGATTACGCTGATCACTACCGTCAAATATGTGCTCATCGCCATGCGCATCGACAACAATGGCGAAGGCGGCATCTTCGCACTGTACTCGTTGATTCGCAAGTACGGCGCATGGCTCGCGATTCCCGCCATGCTCGGCGGCGCGGCATTCCTCGCGGATTCGGTACTTACCCCGGCGGTTTCCATCAGTTCCGCAGTCGAAGGCTTGCAGACCCTGCCGCCATTGGAAGGGTTGTTCGACGAAAACCCAAGCCTGACCCTGATGATCACCGTCGTGATCATCGTGATTCTCTTCTCCGTGCAGTCGCGCGGCACCGAAAGCATCGGCAAAGTATTCGGCTCGATGGTGCTGGTCTGGTTCGGCTTCCTCGCCATCGTGGGCGTCACGAATCTCTCTAACGACTGGTCTGTGTTTGAGGCCCTGAACCCGGTGTACGGCATCAAATTCCTGTTCAGCCCGCACAATGCTGCCGGCATCGCCCTTATGGGCACCGTGTTCCTCTCGACCACCGGTGCCGAGGCGCTGTACTCCGACATGGGCCACGTGGGGCGCGGCAACATCTACTTCACCTGGCCATTCATCAAGGTTGCGCTGGTGCTCAACTACTTCGGCCAAGGCGCGTGGATGCTGGCCAATAGCGATAACCCGCAATACACTGCGACGGAGTCACTCAACCCGTTCTTCCAGATGATGTCTCCGAACGTACGTTATCTGGCCGTGATTCTGTCTGTTTCGGCCGGCGTGATCGCTTCCCAGGCCCTGATTACCGGCGCGTTCACCATGGTCTCCGAAGCCACCCGCCTCAATTGGATGCCTCATCTGCAGGTGCGGTACCCGGCCCGCACGCGTGGCCAGCTGTACATTCCGGTGGTCAACGGCGTGCTGTGCGTCTCCACGCTGGCCGTACTCGCCATCTTCAAGGATTCGGAACACATCTCTGCCGCATATGGACTGGCGTTGACCATTACGATGATCACCACCACCGTGTTGCTCGGCGTCCACCTATGGCATTCCGGCAAGCGGGTCGGTGCCATCGTGTTCACCGTGCTGTTCTTGGCGATTCAGGCTATGTTCTTCATCGCGTCTATGGCCAAATTCCTGCATGGTGGTTGGTTCACCATGTTGCTGACCGCCGCGATTCTGTTCGTCATGTACACGTGGAATGAGGGCACCAAGCTCGAACGTGCGCAACGCCGTCACATGCGGCCCAACGACTTCCTACCCGCGCTCGACAAGCTGCACAGTGATTTCCGCATCCCGTATTTTGCGGACAACATCGTGTACCTGACCTCCGACTCGGAAACCAAGCGACTCGACACGGACATCTTCTTCTCCATCTTCGCCGACCACCCCAAGCGCGCCCGTGCTTGGTGGGCAGTCAGCGTGGAAACCACCGACGAGCCGTTCACCCGTGAATACTCGGTGGAGGACTTCGGCACGAACTACATCTACCGCGTGCGCTTCCGTCTGGGATTCAAGGTTTCGCAGTCCATCCCGGCGTACATCCACCAGATCATGCACGACCTGTCCAAAACCGGCGAACTGCCTAAGCAGAAGTCGATTTACCCCAAGGTCGACGCCGATCCGGACATCGGCACCATCCGTTACGTGCTGATTCACAAGGCCCTGATGCCGGAATCCAAGGTTTCTGCACGCGGTGCCCTGTCGTTGCAAGCCAAGTACGCAATCCGCCACATGGCCGGCTCGCCGGTTAAGTGGTTCGGTCTGGCACCTTACAACCCGTTGGTCGAGGTGCAGCCGCTGTTCGTCTCCACCCGCCGCCCACCGCGTCTGAAGCGCACCGATACGGCCAAGACCATCCCGACGCCCACGCCGACTCGTGCAGTGGCCGACCCGGCCGCCGTCCCTGACCCGATGGACACCACGTCCGGGCTTGGGCGATTGGTACAGGAGCTCGATGCCGCCGTATCGGCCGAGGCGCGGAAGACCGCTGAGGCCGCTGCCGCCGATGCGCCCGCTGAGCAGGGCGATAAGGGCGATAAGGGCAAGGCCGAGAACGGCAAACCCGCCGCCAAGCCTCAGCGCTCCGCCAAACAGAAGCGATAACATACCAGTTTGCAGCGGCGCTGATGCGCTCTATAAAGAATGCCTATAACAGTCGCCGCACGTCGCCACACGGTTTCGGTAAGTTGAAATACCATGTGCAGATTACTGGGATACGCGACGGCAGGCTTCAACCTGAGCCTCAACGCCGTGTTGGGGCAAGACAATGTCGAGGATTTCCGTGAACTGTCTGAAATCCACAATGATGGCTGGGGTGTAGCCCAGCTTTCCGATCCCGCCGAAGCGCCGCACGTGCGCGACGGTGGCGCACCCACCCCGGAAACCGGCACCCGAATCTACAAGTCGACCATCGCGGCCCGTCATGACAGCACGTTTGAGACGCTGGCCGACGAACCGTCTCGCGGTGCCATCTGGCACCTGCGCTTGGCAAGCTCCAATCTGCCGCTCATCATGGAGAACCAGCACCCGTTCTATGCGAACGGCCTGAGCTTCATCCACAACGGCGATATCTCGGACGCCAATGGCCGCAACATCGTCACCAACCGCTCATACCCGGTGAACCACAGCGTGCTCCTCTCCACCGGCGGCCGTTCCGACTCCGCCATCTTCTTCGCGGTGATTCTGGAATACATCGGCTTCGGCTTCTCGCTCGACGAGGCCGTGGCCCAGGCCGTGCGCGAACTGCGCCAAGCCTACCCGAAGTCCAGCTACAACTGCATGATTCAGTCCGAGGACCAGCTCATCGCCCTGTGCGCCGCCGGTCGTGAGAAGACCAGCCCGCGCATCGTGGAAATCTACGATGAGTACGGCCGTGGCGAGCAGGCCGCCGACTACCGTGTGATGCGCTACCGTGAGCTGCGCGACGACAACGGCGACTCCGCCGGTGTGGTGGTCTCCTCTTCCGGCTACGAGCAGGAAGGCTGGAACGTGCTGGAGAACGACCAGATGATCATCGCCTCCAACCGCAACGGCACCTACCGTCTCCGTTCCATCTGAAATAGCTTCATAAGCCCCCTCTGACGAAGGGGCTGTCAGCCGACAGGCTGACTTGGGGGAGAGACCCCTAGAGCCTCAAATCATCCGCATCCCATACTTCTCCGCCAACGCCGGAATATCCGGCACGCCATACTTGGCCACCAGATCCAGCCATCGCTGTTTGTTCTCTCCGCCAAATCGCTCGGCTCGGGCCGTATACGCCTCGACCTGCAGGAACTTCGGCGGCACTGACTTGCTATGGAACTTGTCGGCGTACATCACCACTTCCTGCTCGAGATTCATCGGCACATAGTCGGCTGGTGGCAACGGCAGCTCCTGGCGCACCACATCCTCGCGCGTAAGTCCCACGCCGGTATGGTTGCGGCAGAACTGGGCGATGGACTCGTCCACGCCCTCGTCGAGCAGATACTCGTAGCCCTTAAGACCGTGCAGAATGTAGCGTTTCTTGCTGAATTTGAGCGGTTCGCCGTCAGAGCCGTCATGCTTGAACACGCGGTAGGTGCCGATGTCATGCAGCAGTCCGCCGATGAGTACCAAATGCTCGTCGAGCAGACGCGGCGGCACATGGCCGCCGGTGACGCCTGCGGTGGGCGGTACCTCCGCGTCCTTCGGTAATGTGCAGCGGCGCGTGAACAGCGCGTTCTGCCGGCGCACGATCTGGCAGCCGATGGTCGCTACAATCACGCAATGCGTGTGCACCAGCTCGTACGCCGCCTTGGACGGCGCGATTTTGCGGTGCAATTCGTCGATCTGCTCCAGTGTGGGAATATATCCGGTCATGATTATCAGGTTTCGCCTCGTACGGTCAGATTTATCCTCAGATTAGCGCGGCAATGAGCCGCAGCATTGAAAAACCCCTGTGATTCGGCAATACGAATCACAGGGGGCTCTATGGTCTGAACATCAGATTTCGAAGAGTGTGTCGGCTGCTTCGGCGATTTCGCGCGACGCAGTGAGCACGATAACGCAGTGCTTCGGGTCACCGGTGTGCGCCAGCTTGGCCAGCGCGGCGAACACGGTCACCTCGTCATCCGCGTTCAGCCCTCGTGTCGGCTCGTCGAGGATCAGCACTTCGGCTTCGGTGCTGATTGCACGGGCGATGGCCACCAAACGCTGCTGTACCAAAGGCAATGTGCCGACGGCCACGCCGCTGGTGGCCTCAGAGAAGCCGACCTTGGCCAGCAGTTCGCGGGCGATTACCGGCTTGGGCTTCAGGAAGTTGCGGTTGGACGCATTCATGGCGTACAGCACGTTTTGTTCGGCGTCGATCTTCGGCTGCACGGCGTGCAGCTGCGGTACGATGCCCAGACGGTGGCCGCGCAGTTCCACGGGCTCGAGCTCAACAATGTTGGCGCTCTTGTTCATCACCGTGCCAGACGCCGGCGTGGTCAAACCGCTCATCACGCCCATCAGCGCGCGACGCTTGGCGTCGGCGGTGATGCCCGAATCGGGGTCGTCGCTGATCAGCAGCGCGTATGCGTGTCCGGAATAGCAGAAGAAATTCGCGCCATCGAGGATGTTGACCTTGCCCTTGGGTCCGGCGACCGTCACCTTGTTCAGGGCGAAGGTCGGGTAGGTCTTGAGCAGAATGTCGTCGGAACCGCCGCCCACCAACACGCGATCGATACGCGAGGCCAGCGTCATGGTGGGTTCGGACGCTTTGCCCTGAGGCTCCGCATGCTCGGCCAATGCGTCTTTGTGATCGGTTTTGGCCAGTCGGAGTGTTTCGTTGACGCGGGCGGCATTGCGCTCGGTCACTTCGGCGGATGCGTTGGCCGAAGCGATGGCGTCTGCTTCGGCCTCGCTGGTCTCGTCGGTTTCGGCAGATGCCAGTGCGCTGTAAATACCATCGTCAACAGTGCCTTCGTCATCAACGTCATCGAAGGTCACGCTGAACTGCATGGAGTCAGCTGGAACGGATTCAATGGCGTCGTTCGTCTCAGTCTCAGAAGTCGCTTCGTCAGCCGTTGCGTCAGTGGTCTTCTCGAGTTCCTGATCGTTGTTCCTGTCGCTCATGCCTGTGCCTCCGCATCGTCGGTTGTGGTGGTCGTCTTGTTGGTCTCGCTCACGGTGCCCCAGTCGCCATCGGCGGCAAACAGCTTGTTCGCGCTGAAGAACGCAAGGCGCAGGGCGGCAAGAATCGCCAGGATCAGGATTGAACCCAGTCCATACCAGACCATGGTCCAAATCAGACCCGATGTCACCGGGGTGGCATGGCCGGATGCCAGGGCAGATCCGATCGGATTGGCGGCGAACGCGCCTCCGACCAGACCAATCACGTAGAAGGGCAGGGTGACGATGAACACTTCCAGCATGAACTGCCATCCCAAACGCCCGCGAGTGACGCCGGACACCAGTGCCATGCCGATCTCGTCGTCACGCTTGGGCGCCCACACGCCCGACAGCACGAGGATGAGCAACAGCACGCCGCCCACGGCAACCAACACAATGGTGCCGGTCTTCGCGCGCGAGGATAGCGTATCCAGCGGCTCCAGAGAAGCGTTGTAGGATTCCAGCGAAGGGGAAGAGAACTCGTAACCCTTGGCGGGCAGCTTGGATTTCTTGAGGGTGGACACCAAGGACTTGTATGTAGCGGAATCACCGGCGTCGAACACCACGTCCAGATCCGGCACTGCCCAGCCGGAGACGGTCTTGTCGGTGGACTGTGGGTCGAGTCCGGCCTTGGCGAAGGTCTGATAGTTGGTGAAAATCGCGTTCTCGCGGTTGCGGGCGGCCGTCACCGGATTGGCGACGGCGGATTCGGATGTGTACTTGTAGATGCCGCGCACCTTGAGTTTGGCCGTGGTCTTGGCGTCCGAGGCGGCCGCCACCTTGAGCGTATCGCCCACCTTCAGGTTGTTGGCGGAGGCAAACGCTTCAGAGACCAGTGCGCCGGTGGTGTTCGGGTTGGAGGACTGGTTGTTGTAGCTCAGGTCCTTGCCGTCCACGATTTCGAAGGTGCCGAGGTCGCTGGCCTTGGCGGAATCCTTGGTCCAGAAGGCTCGCCAAATGAGCTGGCCGCCGGTCTCGTCATCGGAGGCCGAGCCCAGCGATCCGCCGTCCAGGGCCTTCAAATCACCGCTCACGCGGGCCGGCACGGTTTCGGTAACCGTGAAGTTCAACGAGTTGGTGGCCGACTGGACGAGCGTGGCGTATTCGGTGTATGAGGTCCACGTCATGTAATGCTTGGTGGAAGCCGAGTCCGTAGCGGAGACCTTCTTCCACGTAGCCGCAGTTGGGCGAATGGCCAACGTGGCCTTCTGCTGATCGTACGCGGTGGTGTGTGCGTTGGTATCTTCTTGAATGATGGCCAGTCCGGCGACTGTGCCGAAGGTGACCGCCAAGGTGATGAACGCGGTCAGGGCCGTACGTCCTTTAGAACGTGTCAGGGCCCGCCAGGCGTTGCTGAGGACGAACATGTAATTACCTCTCCCGTTCTCCTAAGCCGAACAAATCAATACGGCTCTAACTATTGTTGCGTTTAGTGACCGTTTTCTTGCGCAATACTGTTATACCCCTCAATGAAGTCTGAGAACATTCTGACAGCGATGTGGTGGTCATGCGGGGATTTGCACCCAGTATGGGATAAATCCTCGGTCTATTTCGGTGGCATCGGTACACTGGCATGAGATATGCGTGGCGTCACGTGTGCTCCGGCATGTCTGCGATTCCGGATTTGCCCGGAGTCCGGCATCCGGAAGCGTGGCCTCGCGCCGCTGGATAAGAGTATGAGCTGAGCAGATTTTCGGGCAGGGTAAGTATGCGATTCACTTCAGGGCATTCGAGCCATAAGGCTGTGGGGCGTAGGAGAAGACGTCATGCCGGTAACGGAAAATTCAATCGCTCCGCATCTACGAATAGCGCTGTGAATCAGCAGACGGGTCCCGTAAACCTGAAGACTCCCCAGCACGTGGGTGGTAACGGCCGTTCGCTGATCAGCCGTACGCCGATATGGGCGCGAGTGGTGGTTGTACTGCTGCTGACGTTGCTGGCCAGCGTCACCTGTGTGGGCACGCTCTACGCGGCATCCGTCTCGAGAATGGCCACGGATGCGCAGCGCGTGCTGACATCCGCCGAAAGTCTGGCCAATTCGGCACTTGGCTGTGGCAGCGATAAGAGTCTGTCGGACATCTCCCAAGAGCTGGTCAATGCCACCAATGATCTCAATGCGGAGCTGAACGGCCCACAGTGGGACTTCTTCCGCGACCATTCGCGATTCGGAAGCGACATCACCGCCGCCCGCGAAATGCTGGCTTCCGTGGATACGCTGGTCAACGGTCCGTTCACTGATCTGCTGAACCTGTCCAACCGATTGCAGGGCTTCTCCCTGAAGAATGGCTCGGTGGACGTCAGCGCCCTGATGGATATGCCGGATATCGTCAAGCAGGCGCATAAGGATATCTCGCAGCAGCTCACCAAGCTCAACAAGGTGCCGACTCCGAGCGTCGCCAAGGTGGCCACCGTGCTCGAAACCGAAAAGGCTGCGCTCAAGACCGTGGATTCGATGCTCGGCGAATACGATGGCCTCATTAACTTGCTACCGCAACTGCTTGGCGAGGACGGCAAGCGCACGTATTTGGTGATGGTGCAGAACCCGGCCGAGCTGCGTTCGGCGGGCGGCATGGTAGGCACCATCGCCGCAATCACGGCAGATAAGGGCACGATTACCATCGGTGATTTCGCCACCACTTCTGGTTGGGACATTCCTGAGGAGCCAATGGATGATACGGTGCTGAAGGAGCGCCAGGTATTTGGTGGCACTTTTGACCAGTACCCGGCCACCACGACCATCGACCCCGAATTCCAGCGTGTGGCACAGATGAACAAATACATGTGGCTGTATCAGAAAGGCAACGAAGACGAGAACGTAGCGGGTGTATTGTCACTCGATCCCGTATTTCTCCAGGCATTGCTGGGAGCCACAGGCGAGGTCAAGCTTTCGGACGGCCGAGTGCTGGATAGCACCACCACGGTGCCGTTCTTCGCTTCAGACCTGTACACGGATTACCCGGACTTCGAGCAGCAGAACAACTTCGTTTCCGAAGCGGCTCAAGCAATTATGAACCATGTGCTTGGCAACGCGAATGCTTCCACCGCATCCCCGCTGTTGAAGGCAATTAGAGATACCAGCGCTAGCGGTCATTTCAAGCTATGGATGGCTGATCCGGATGAGCAGGAGGCGCTGATTGCCACCGGACTTATCGACGATAAGGCCAGTGGCGAGTTGTCTGCTGACAGTCAGGTGCCCGAAGCCGGCATCTATCTTTCGGAGCTGCAGCAAGGCAAGCAGGATTGGTATCTGAAGACCTCCACCACGGTCACAAAAACCTGCGGCGACGCCTCAGCCAGCCAGAACGCCCTGTATTCTGGCGTGCTGGATAAGCGCATCACGACAGCCGTGCGTAACACGCATCTGGGTCAGTTTACGGAAGATCAGCTCGGTGACGAATACACGGTCACCTTCACCATGAAGAACACGCTGACTAAGGCTAAGGCCGAATCGTTGCCTGATTTCGTTAATGGCGGCTCGGAGAATCCAGTGCTCGGCGGCATGTTGTACCGCGTGGTGCTTACCGCTCCGTACGGTGGCGAGATCACCGCTGTGCAGGCTGATATAGATTCATGGGGTACCAACACCGCGAGCCTGTATGACCGTCAGTACATTATGTTCAACCAGCAGTGGATCGAGCCCGGAAAAGAATTGACGATTGCTTATACCGTTCGGGTCAGCAGCGATGCCACACATCCACTGAACGTGGTAACCACGCCGGTGGTGAATGCGGATGGCGTCGAGACGGGCTCCAACGGTAATGTGACCGATGAGTGCACGGCGGATACGAACGGCGCCGATGGTGCGAACGGTGCCGATGGTGCGAACGGCGGCGCGGACGGCGGCAAGAACGACGCGCATAAGGACGCGTCCTCCGATCCCTCGGCCGGCCTGGACGCCTTGGACAAGTTGAAGAGCCAGATCAGCTGCCCGGTCGATCTGAAGTCCCTGGCGGGATCCATGTGATGACCATGCCCGATTCCGTTTCCGGCGTCGCCGGCAAGCCGCGCGACGTGAACTACGATCTGCTGCGCGTGGTGGCGATGTGTCTGGTCATCGGCGTCCACGTGATCAACAACTACATGCCCGTCAAGATGACCCTCGCCGGCAGCGCGGAAGTGACGCGATCCGTGCTGTTCGCGCTGTTCATGGTCTGCAATCCGCTGTTCATTATGGTATCGGGCCGGTTCAACCTGACATTCGATGCCGCGCAAGGCGCCGGTCGGCCCCGACCCAATGGTCTCGCGCCGTACGTGCGCTACTACTACAAACGTTTTATCTCGCTGATTGTGCCGTATCTGCTGTATGCGGGCGGCATGGGATTCGTCGCCTACCTGGTGATCGATCATCGTTCGGTTGGCGGCGCTGTGTCTGGAACGTTGTTCGATCTGTTCTCCGGGTATGACGATTCCGTCTATTGGTTCGTGTTCATGCTTGCCGGGTTTGTGCTGGCAACGCCGTTCCTGGCCGCGATGATGCGTACGATAGGCCGATCGGGAGCCTGGTTGCTGGTCGGGCTGGCCGCCGCCGTGGCCGCTGCCGAGCATATATGCGATCTTGTCGGATATCCGTTGACGTTCCTGCAGTCATTCCCTTGGCGTGGACTGCTGATCTACTACCTGTTGGGATTCGTGTTGGAATACTATCCGCCGTCCGCGCGTATACGGCGCGGCGTGTATGCGTTGGCACCATTCGCCCTGGCCTGGACAGTCGCCACGCCATATCTGTTCGCCGGCCAGCAGATGCAGGTTGGCCGCACGGTCACGGTTGCGTTCGCGATGGTGGTAATGGCGACGTTCCTGTTCTTCCGGTACGACGTGCACATTACGTCGGCGCGGGTGCGTAAGGCGATTATCTGGCTGGCTGGATATTCCTACACGATTTATTTGGTGCACTCGCCACTGTCCAAGGTGCTGATTGGCCCGAGGATGCCCACGCCGACGAACGGATGGTCGTATGCGGGTATCAGCGTGCTGATGTTTGGCGCTACGTTGCTGGCGGCGCTGCTATTTGCGGTGATTGCCGATACCGTGGTGCTTAAGCCCGTGCAGCGTCTGCTGCGGAAGGTACGGCTGTAGATTCGGATACGGCGCTATGCCACGGTATCAAAGCCAGGAATCCCAGCAGCAGAAGCGGGGTGAACGTGAATTTCGACATGCCAATCAGCGCGCCCACGGTCATGAGCGCGGCCAATCGTCCGTTGCCGGCGCGCGGGTCGGCCATGCAGGAAAACAGCAGGCACGCGAACAATAGGCACAGCGCCTGTGCCATGGAATCGGCCGAGATGGCGAACTGAATCCAATCACGGCTCACGCACCCGCCCACATTGCCGCTGCCCGAATGCAGGATGCTGGTCGAGTCGACCGGCCGAGCCAGCACATCCCCGTTAACAATGCCGTCGATGCGATACGTGTGCGCCCATACGTCTGGAATATGCCCGGCAGGCGTCACCGCGATCAGCATGAAACCCATCAGCAGAATCACCGCTGCCGCCAAGGCCGGCATCAAACGGTTCAGCCGCTTCCACGCAGCGCTCGCCGCCACTCGTGAGAACACGGTCAAAGGAGTAGAAACAGCATCAGAGGCATCGGAAGCATCAGACATATGTCCCACTATATATATATGAGGTGTTGGTGGTAGTAGTGATGCATAAAAGAAATCTGTTCGCACTGAAGTCACAGGGGCAGGTTTAACTCCAAATGCCAAATCGTATAATGACAGTTTAATGGAAAAATGCATTGCATATTTCTAATTGATGATTCGATATTTGCGGAATGTCATTGCAGGAACGCGGTGCTAGTCATGACCGTTGAAATGGCCCCTATTATTGTGCAACAGGTACCAAAAATTTCCACGTTCTTCATACAATTTTTCATTGTCTTATGCGTATAATCATGATGTGTAGAGAGCGCAAGCGTGACTGCACCTATGATAGTAGCAAGTATGGAAAAAAGTTTCGCCGAAAACGGACATAAGGAGTATAAGATGGCATCAATGAGCAAAACCGATATAAATATGAGTGCTGTGAGTCCAATTACTGTGCAATAAAAATGTTTAAATTTTGAGGCTTCTATTTTGTCTTCGCGATCTTCCTCTTGTTGTTTGGTTTTTTCGCGGACGTCAAACTCTTCGGCAACGGCTTTCTTGATTAACGATTGTAGACGCTTTTCATCAAGTAGATTTCTGTTCGAATTCATTGTCCTAGCCTTTTTTTTGATGGTGTATATAATGCTAGTAACAATTGCCATATGTCATAAGGGATATAATGAAATACGCCGTGCGCGAAATAAAGTTCATTAATTCTTATATATCGAAGTTCTCGCGCTGCATGAGGTAAAAGTCGAATAATTGTATATTGGTGCGGCAACCATCAGAATAGATTGGAATTATATGCTTGGATTGTATTCTTAGATGGATACAATCCAAGCATAAGTGCGTGTGCGTGATAGTGAACCTAGTGGTCTGTCTCGTAAATGGTTGAGTGGTTGAGTGTTTCCTTGGCGTGTTTGACCTTGGCGAGGATGGTTTCGGCGCTGGCGGTCCATGTGTAGGGGCAGGTGCTGCGGTTGTGGGCGTCGATGTGTCGGTTGATGCTGTCCACGAGGCTCTTGAGACCGGGGAACACGCCGCGGCGGATGGCGTCGCGCTCCAGGTCGCCGAACCAGTGCTCGACCTGGTTGAGCCACGCGCTCGACGTGGGCGTGTAGTGCATGCGGAACCTTGGGTGCGATTCGACCCAGGCCCTGACGTCGGCGTGCTTGTGCGTGGCATAGTTGTCCGCGATCACGTGCACGTCCAGCCCGGCGGGCACCGTCCGGTCGATGGTCCCCAGGAACCTGAGGTACTCGTCATGCCGGTGCCTGTCCATGCATTCGCCGATCACGCGTCCGATGGCCACGTCGAGCGCGGCGAACAGCGTGGTCGTGCCGTTGCACTTGTAGTCGTGATGAGCCTGAAGGTGCCGAAACTGAAGGGCGCGGTGTCCGAGTCGGCCGTGATCGAACGCTACCGGCGGCGCGAGGAGAGCGTCGAGGAGGCTCTGATCGACAGGCAGATTCTAGTGGTGGTTGCAACACCTGAGGTTTGAGCGGCCTTCCATGGTCACGTT
>OGPA01001115.1_pt1 | contig 23484 bp, 17 predicted proteins | sample 1552841 | NCBI WGS metagenome assembly OGPA01 (sample SAMEA2579916, study PRJEB22360) | human gut metagenome | reverse complement strand
AGCAGATGCCCTGTGCGAGCCGCAGAAGCTGTTCGCTGTCCCTGCCGGGTTCGCGCTCGCCGGAGCGGTAGCGGCTGATGGCGGCATCCGATATGCCGGAGGCGGCGGAAAGCGTTTTGGCGGAGCAGCCGAGTGTTTCGATATATAAATTGAGACGGTCACAAAATTTCATGCGGGTTCCCTCCGTATGCTTGATTTAAAACGATTATACCACGCTTCGACCGAAACCGCCATAAGCGAACGCAGTGGGGTTTGACATTTTCCGGTGTGTCAATGACCAAACCGGGAAAACGCTTTTTTCGGTTACGGTCGTTTGGTATGATAGGGGATAGAAAAGGGGGCGGGAAAATGAAGCGATGCGGTTTTATTTTGCTGTGTGCGCTGGTCGTTTTGTGCGTGCTGCTTGCGGGCTGCGAAAGAAAGACGGCGGAAAGAAGCGAAGCCGGCGAGGTGTTTACGTTTTGCGGCGGCGAAGCAGAAAATTTCGCAAAGATATTTGACGTGAATGAGATGAACTGCATGGAATATCGCTACACGATGGACACGCCCGTTTCCTGCCGCATCACGGACAAGGCGGCGATGCAAACGATTTTTGACGCACTTTGCGAGGTGAAAATCGGCGAAAGAACGGACATGCGTGCAACGGACAGCGAGCAGAGTTTGACGTTTGTGAAAACAGACGGCACGACGTGTGTGATACGGTTTGAGCAGCGGAACCTGCTGCATGAAGAAGACGCTTATCAACTGGAAAATGATGCGGCGCTTTGGAAGGCGCTGCGCGAAGCGAAATAGAAGCGAAATAGAAATGGGGGAACGACATGAAAGAGTCGAGAGTATTTGAGCTGAACCAAGTGACTGCAGAGCAGGTTTTGGAGGCTGTGACGACGTTTTTGCGCGGCGAAAAGGGCATGGAGGTGCAGAGCGTGGCGACGCCGAACGGGTACCTCATTCAGGCGGCGCAGGCCGATACGCTGCGCACGCTTTCCGGCATGAAGCTGGCGACGACGGTGGAGCTCACGGTAAACGGCACGCAGCTCAATGTGACGCTCGGCGAGGGCCAGTGGGCGGACAAGCTGGGCGCGGGCGCCGTGGGGCTTTTTCTGCTGTGGCCGCTGGCGGTAACGGCGGGCATCGGTGCGTATAAGCAGAAAAAGCTGCCGAGCGAGATTTTTGAGGTGGTGTACCGCTGCACGATGGGCGAGCCAACGAGCTTCCGGACGGCGGGCGTACCCGTAAATGCGGCGCCGACAGCTCCGGCGGGGGCAGTCTGTCCGCAGTGCGGGGCGCAGATTTTCGCAAACGCGAGGTTTTGCAGCGCTTGCGGCGCAAAGCTACAAACGGTGTGTCCGGGCTGCGGCGCGCCGGTAAAGCCGGGCAGTAAATTCTGCTCGGAATGCGGGCAGGCGCTCTCCTGATTTATATATCCCAAAACGGCGGCGTGGAGCTTAGGCTTTGTGCCGCCGTTTTTTATGCGCATGTTTTGTACCGTGTGGAGTGAAACGGTTGAAATCTTCGGTGAATTCTTGTATGATAAGGGAAAAGAAAGGCGGGGATGAAGATGAATATCACGGTTTATCTCGGTGCAAACGCAGGCAATGACCCCAAGCTGCAAGAGGCGGTGGAGGCGCTCGGCAAGTGGATCGGCGAAAACGGGCATGACCTCATTTATGGCGGCTCAAAATGCGGGCTAATGGGGTCGATCGCCGAAAGCGTGCTGCAAAACGGCGGCAAAGTGACCGGCGTGGAGCCGCAGTTTTTTGTGGACTCCGAGCTGCAGCACGACGGGCTGACGGAGCTTATTGTGACAAAGGACATGACGGACAGAAAGACGAAAATGATTGAGCTCGGCGACGCGTTTATCGCGTTCCCGGGCGGCACGGGCACGCTGGAGGAAATTGCGGAAGTGATGTCGAAGGTATCGCTGAAGCATTTAGACGCGCCGTGCATTCTTTATAATCTGAACGGATATTACGACGGGCTGAAGGCGCTTTTAGGCCATATGATCGAGATGGGGCTTTCGACCAAGGAGCGGCAAGAGGGCATTTATTTTGCCGACACATTAGATGAGATCGAACGTATTTTAGCGGAAAAGTGAGAGATATACATGCCGAACATTGCATGGAACGCGAAGGAGTATCAGCAGAATTTTTCGTTTGTGCCGTCTTACGGCGAAGCGGTGACAGAGCTTATCACGAAGCCGCAGTGAGCGAAAAAGCGACACCTGACGGTTTCCGGGCTTGTGCGGTGGGGGTTCGTCCGCTATAATAAAAGCAGAACGAGCGCAAAGGAGTGCTGCTTTATGGCAAAGACGAATAAGACACCGAAGGCGGAGGACAACGCCGAGCTGCGGACGATCTCGCTTTTGAAAATTCTGAACACATACAGCGACGAAAACCACGAGCTTTCTACAAAAAACATTATGGATAAGCTCCAAAAGGAATGCGGCGTTACGGTGCACCGCACGACCGTCGGCAAGAACATCAAGCAGCTTGCGGACTGCGGCTTTGATATTTACACGCACAAGACGACGCAGAACCGCTATTACCTTGCGAGCCGCTTATTTGAGATGCCGGAATTGAAGTTGCTTGCGGACGCGGTGGAATCTGCGGGATTCATCACCGAAAAGAAAAGCGAGGAGCTGATTGAAAAGCTTTGCCGGCTGACGAGCGTTTATGAGGCCGAGGCTTTGCAGGAGGGATTTTGCGCGAACAACGGGAAATCCTGCAATGAGAGCATTTACTATATTGCAGACACGATCAACGCGGCTATTGCGAAGCGGAAGAAAATTGCGTTTTACTATTTTCATTACGGTCCGGGCAAGAACCGTGTGCTGAAAAACGACGGGAAGCCGTATGTTTTCAGCCCATATAAGCTTGTTTGGAATACAGATGAATATTACGTTGTGGGGTATTCCGACAAGCACGAAAAGCTTGTGAGCTTCCGCGTGGACCGCATTGACCGTTGCCCGGAGATTTTAGATGAGGACGCGGCGCCGCGGCCCGAAAAAGAGGAGTTGATGCGGCATATCCGCACGATGACAAGCATGTATGACAGCCGCCGTGAGCTCGTGACGCTTTTGTGTGACAACGCGATGATGAATGCGGTGGTGGACGCATTCGGCGAGAATGTGGAAACAAAGGCCTTTGGCGACGATGCGTTTACTGTGGAAACGGAGACGGCGGCAAGCCCTGTCTTTTACCGCTGGGTGTTCGGCTACGGTGGGAAAATCCGAATCACGGAGCCGGAAAACGTGAAAAAGGAGTATGCCGAAATGGTGAAAAGCGCTTTTGGAAATACGTGCGACCGGTGCGGCGCGTAAAGTAAACAGCAGTCCGACCTTTGGCAGTTTGGTGCACAAAGGTCGGGCCTTTTTTGTGTTGAAGACGGAACATGAATGTGCTATAATGAACCGTAAGATTTTGGGAAAGGGTCCGGCAATGTATAACTCCAAACGATTCGAAACGGTGAAGAATATAAGGGAAAACAAGAAAATATCGAATGTCGTGCAGGCGGCCATCGGCGTGCTGGCCGTGGTTTTGGCGGCGCTGATCGTTTGGATGATGGTGCTGGTCTCGGGCATTCAGGGCACGGCGCGCGTGGTGAACTATGCGGGCCTTGTGCGCGGCGAAACGCAACGCCTTGTCAAAATGGAGATTGCGGGCCAAGCGGAGGACGGGATGATGGAGAGCGTGGAATCGTTTATCAACGGTCTGCGCTTCGGCGATGACGAGCTTACCCTTGTGCGATTGGGCGACAAGAGTTTTCAGACGAAAATGGAAGAGTTGGCTTCTTGCTTTGAAAGCCTGAAGCAGGAGATTTATCTTGTGCGCGAAAAGGGTTTTGAGAAAACCGACATCATCGACAAAAGCGAAAAGTTTTTCGACATTTGCGATGAGGCGACGGGTCTTGCGGAAACCTATTCGCAAAAGCGCGCGTCCTCTTTGGCGGTTTTGGAGCGGTACATCACGGCGGACATCGTAGTTTTGATGCTGCTGATCGGTTATGAGTTTATCAAGGCGCTGCACTACACCGCCATGAACCACGCTTTGCAGAAAAAGGTGTACATGGACGAAGCGACGGGGCTGCCGAACAAAAATAAATGTGAGGAGCTATTGAGCGCGCCGGAGATGATCACGATGCCCGTGGGTGTTTGCAGTTTTGACCTCAACAATTTGAGACGCATCAACAACAGCATGGGCCACGAAAAGGGCGACGCGTACATTCGCATTTTTGCGGAGCTGGTGCGCGAGGCGGTGCCGGTGCATTACTTTGTGGGTCGCGCGGGCGGCGACGAATTCATCGCCATTATGGACGGCGCGGACAAGGAAGAAATGCAGCGGTGCTTACAGCTCATCCGCGACCGTGTGGACGCGTACAATGCGGCGAACCCCGATTTTCCGGTGAGCTACGCGGTTGGTATTTCGGTCTCCGACGAGAACGAAAACTACACGATGCGCGATTTGTATATCCTCGCAGACAAAAACATGTATATCAACAAAAACCACGTGAAGCGCGAGGAAGCATTGGCCGAAAAGAAGCTGGATCGCAGGCTGCTGAAAAGCATGAAAAAATACGGCAGCAACTTTTCCGATTGCCTGTACTGCGACGCAAGGCAGGACGCTTACAGGGTAATTCGTGCAAGCGAGGCGTTTTTCCTTGCGGCGGACGGCAGTTATTCCGGCGCGGTGGAGCAGATTGCAGAAGAACGCGTGGCGCAGGAAGACCGCAAGGCGGTGCGCAGCAGATTACAGCTGACGGCGCTGTGCGAGGCGCTTTCCGAAAAGAACCGCGTGGTGGAATTGCAGCACAAGATTTTCGGCGCGAACAGTGCCGACTACGGGCGACTGACGGCGATTTTTGTGGATGCAGACCCGGACGGCACGCTGCACCATTTCTTGCTGGCGTTTGAGACGATCGACAGTGTGCAGCCGGAGACGGACGCCAAGCAGCAACTGACGCAGTATTACGAGCAGCTGAAGCAGTCTATTTTGGAAAACGACAGTTACGTGGATGCGATGCTGGAGACTGCGGACGCGGTATACTCCGTGAATCTGACGGATGATCTGGTGGAGCGCGATTTCCGTCGTGAACGCGGCGCAGACATCTTTATTGAGGACTTGAAAACACCGTGTCCGTACGGCGAATATTGCCACCGTCATTCTATGCTGATTTTGCCCGAAACGATGGGCAGCTACCGGTTGGTTGACACGGCCGAAAAGCTTTTGGAACGCTATGCGAGCGGAGAAAAGCAGGTGACGGTGGAATACTGTGAGCGCGTATCCGGCAGCGAGACACGCTGGATACAGAAAACGGCGCTGATGATGTCTTCACGCGTATACGATGCGAAGAGCGGTGAGGAAAAGCCGATGATCCACAGCCTTGTGCTGCTGAAAAACACCACGGAGTTCCATGCACAGGAGCAGAAGGAGCACGAGCGCTTGCGGGCTGAGGTGGACGAAGCAACGCTGGCTAATAAGGCGAAGACGGAGTTCCTTTCCCGCATGAGCCACGATATCCGCACGCCGATCAACGGTGTGATGGGTATGCTGGAGATTATCAAGAAAAATCGTGAAGATCATGAGCGCGTGGACGACTGCCTTGAAAAGATCCATGTTTCCTCCGAGCATCTGCTGTCGCTCATCAACGATGTTTTGGATATGAGCAAGCTGGAATCCGGCCACATGGAGCCGGAGCATGTGCCGTTTGACCTTGACGATTTGATGAAGAACGTCCGCGCACTGAACGAAGCGCAGGTGGCAAAAACGAGTATTGTGTATACCTACAGCAAGATTTCGTTTGCGCACGCAAAGCTTATCGGCAGCCCGCTGCATCTGCGGCAGATCTTATTGAATCTGTTCAGCAACGCGGCAAAATACAATAAAGAAAACGGCACGATTGAAACGCATGCGGAGGAGATTGCCTGTGACGAAAACACGGCGACATTCCGTTTTACAATACGTGATACGGGCATCGGTATGAGCGAAGATTTTGTGAACAACGAGCTTTTTGAGCCGTTTACACAGGAAAAGCAGGACGCCCGCACGCAGTATCAGGGCACGGGCCTCGGCATGTCTATCGTGAAGGAGCTTATCGAGAAGATGAACGGCACCATCACGGTGGAAAGCGTGCTCAGCGAAGGCTCTGCGTTTACGGTGACGCTGCCGTTTGAAATCGACAAGCATCCCTCTGCGCAGGCGGCGGCGAATGGCGCGGCGGACGAAACGGCTCTGCACGGGCTGAAAGTGCTGCTGGCCGAAGACAACGAACTCAACATGGAGATTGCGGAATTCTTCCTGGAAGACATGGGTGCCGAAACGATGCAGGCGTGGAACGGCAAAGAGGCCGTGGAGGCCTTCCGAAACTCCGCGCCGGGCGAGATCGGCGTGATCTTAATGGACATCATGATGCCGGTGATGGACGGCCTTGAGGCGGTGCAGCGCATTCGTGCACTGGACCGGCCGGATGCGAAAACGGTGCCGATCATTGCGATGACAGCGAACGCGTTTTCGGAAGATGTGGAGCGCAGCCGCAAAGCCGGTATGACGGAGCATCTCTCGAAGCCGCTGAATGCCGAAACGCTGAAAAAAGCGATCTTACGGAACATATAACCCGTGCGGTAAAGACAAGTATTCGTTAAGGGCGGCGAAGAGCCGCCCTTTTTTCGTGTACCGACACTTGATTTTTCTTTTTGTTGTGGTATACTCATTTGGGAGTATTAGAATCAATTCTAAAACAGGGAAAAGAGGGGTATAAATGGCAAACCGCAACGAAAAGGAGGCCTCGCGCAAGCGAATTCTTTCTACCTGTGTGCGTCTGTTTTTGGAGCAGGGGTTTAAGCATACGCCGCCGAAGCAGATTTTGACGGAAGCGGATGTTTCCGCGGGCACGTTCTATAATTTGTACCGCACGAAAGCCGGTGTGCTCACCGAGCTGACCGAGTTCATGTTTCAAAATCAGTTTACTATTGCGGGGCAGATTGCACAGGGGGAGACAGACCCCGTAAAGCTCTACGCGGTGGAGACGGCGATTCAGCTGACGCTGGCAGAGCTGAACGAGAACCTGCGCCAAATTTACGTGGAGGCGTACACGCTGCCGGAAAATTTGGAAATCATCCATAGGATGACGGCCGAGATGCTGCACCGTATTTTCGGCGCGTATATGCCCGGGTACAGTGTGAGCGATTTTTATGAGTCGGACATCGGTTCGGCGGCGATTATGCGCGGATATATGGCGCGTCCGTGCGACGTGTATTTTACGCTGGAACGCAAGTTAGAGCGCTTTTTGCAGCTGACACTGCGCATTTATTGCGTGCCGGAGGAAAAGCAGCGGGAGGTTATGGCACTGATTGCGAGCCTCGACATCCGTGCCATTGCAAACGAAGTGATGCAAAAGCTGTTTGCCGCGCTTGAGATGCACTATGAATTCACGCTCGGCGAAGAGGCAAAGCAAATTTGATTTAAAAAAGAGCCGCACAGACGGATATGCACCCGGTCTTCTGGGCACAGGTTCAAAATTGAAAAACGGGTTTCCATCAAGGATGCTTCCCTGAATGCAGAGGAAAGCGCAAATATTTGTTGAGTGTGCTGTCGAAATTCATTGAAAACAGTAAAATTCTGTGCTAAACTTAGAGCATAAACACCGGGCGGAATATAACGTGCGGAAACCATTGAAAAGGAGCAATTATTTATGGGTCTTATTAAGGCAGCTGTCGGCGCCGCGGGCGGTGTTATGGCGGATCAGTGGAAAGAATTTTTCTATTGCGAATCGATGCCGAAAGAGGTGCTTGTCACAAAGGGTGTAAAGCGCACGAGCGGGCGTTCCTCCAATACGCGCGGCAGTGACAACATCATCACGAGCGGCTCCGGCATTGCGGTGGCAGACGGCCAGTGCATGATGATCGTGGAGCAGGGCAGAGTGGTGGAGCTTTGCGCGGAACCGGGTGAATTCACCTATGACGCTTTGAGCGAGCCTTCTGTTTTCTCCGGTTCTCTCAGTGCGGGCATTAAAAACACCTTTGCGCAGATTGGCAAGCGTTTTACGTATGGCGGCGATGCCGGCAAAGATCAGCGCGTATATTATTTTAATACAAAGGAACTCATCGACAATAAATTCGGCACACCGAATCCCATTCCGTTCCGTGTGGTCGATAACAAGATCGGGCTGGATGTGGACGTTTCCGTCCGCTGCTCCGGCGTATATTCGTACCGCATTGCGGACCCGCTTTTGTTCTACACGAATGTGTGCGGCAATGTGGAGCAGGAATATACCCGCGACGAATTGGACAGCCAGCTGAAGCACGAGTTCATCAGCGCTTTGCAGCCGGCGTTCGGCAAGCTTTCCGACCTCGGTTTGCGTCCGAACCAGATTGTGGCACACAACACGGAGCTGGAAGACGCCATGAATACGGCGCTTTCCGCGAAATGGGGCGAGCTGCGCGGCTTGACGGTCGTCAGCATTGCGCTTGGCTCCGTGACACTGCCGGACGAGGACGCCGAGATGATCAAGCAGGCACAGCGCACGGCGATGATGCGCGACCCGACTATGGCGGCGGCCACGCTCGTCGGCGCACAGTCGGACGCGATGAAAACGGCCGCGGGCAACTCTGCCGGTGCTATGAACGGCTTTATGGGCGTAAATATGGCTATGAATGCGGGCGGCATGAACGCACAGGCGCTGTACGGCATGGGTCAGCAGCAGGCGGCGCAGGCTGCGGACAGCTGGAAGTGCGCGTGCGGCACGGTGGTCAACGGCAATTTCTGCCCGAACTGCGGGGCAAAGAAGCCGGATAACGACGGCTGGACCTGCTCCTGCGGTAAAGTGAACAAGGGCAATTTCTGTGCAAACTGCGGCGCGAAAAAGCCGGAGGGCTTACCGAAGTACCGCTGTGACAAGTGCGGCTGGGAGCCGGAAGACCCCGCGCACCCGCCGAAGTTCTGCCCGCAGTGCGGCGACCCGTTTGATGAAAATGACCGTGCCTAAAGGTTGCGACCTGCGTTGAACTGTGAGGAGATGAGAGCAAATGGCGGCAATTAAAGAATACAAATGCCCTTGCTGCGGCGGCGCTGTGGAATTTGACAGTAAAATTCAGAAGATAAAGTGCCCGTACTGCGACACGGAGTTTGACACCGAAGCGTTTACCGCGCACGAGGAAGAAGTTCAAAACGCAAAGCCCGACGAAATGGACTGGGAGACCACGGCCGGCGGCGCGTGGGAGCAGGGCGAAGAAAGCACGCTGCGCAGTTACGTGTGCAACTCCTGCGGCGGAGAGATCGTCTGTGATGAAAACACGGCGGCGACCTCCTGCCCGTACTGCGGCAACCCGGTCGTGATGATGGGGCAGGTGAGCGGCGCTTTGAAGCCCGATTACGTGATTCCGTTCAAGATCGACAAAAAGGCGGCAAAGGAAGCCTTGCAGCGGCATTATAAGGGCAAAAAGCTGCTGCCGAAGATTTTCAAAAAAGAGAACCATATCGATGAAATCAAGGGCGTTTACGTGCCGTTTTGGCTGTTTGATGCCGATGCCGATGCGGATATTCGCTATAAAGCGACGCGTGTGCGCACCTGGAGCGACAGCGATTACGATTACACGGAAACAAGCTACTACTCGATAGGCCGCAGCGGTGATATTGGCTTTGACCGCGTGCCGGTGGACGGTTCCTCCAAGATGCCAGACGATTTGATGGAATCCATTGAGCCGTTCAAGTTTGAGGATGCGGTGGATTTTAAAACGGCGTATCTCGCGGGCTACCTTGCGGACAAGTACGATGTGACGGCCGAGCAGAGCATCGACCGCGCCAACGAGCGCATCAAGCGCTCCACGGAAGACGCATTCGCTTCCACGGTGAAGGGGTATCACTCCGTCACGACGGAGAATTCCTCCATTCGTCTGCACAACGGCAAGGCAAAGTACGCGCTTTACCCCGTGTGGCTTTTGAACACGACGTGGAAGGGCAAAAAATACCTCTTTGCGATGAATGGGCAGACCGGCAAATTCGTCGGCGACCTGCCGGTGGATAACGGGCTGTACTTTAAGTGGCTTGGCGGGCTTACGGCAGGCTTCGGCGTGATTGCGCTGATTGCCTATTTCCTGTTCTGGCTGTTCTAAGGGGGTGCGGAGAATGAATAAAAAGCTTTTATCGGTATTTTTCGCCGTTCTTTTATGTGTCGTTGTGTCTGTTCCGGCGTTTGCCGATACGGCGGAGGACTACACGCCGCACCTGATCGACAACGCGGACCTTTTGACGGGCGAGGAAGAAAGTAATCTGCTCGCGAAGCTTGATGAGATCAGCGACCGGCTGAGCGTGGACGTTGCCGTTGTGACGGAAAACTCCATCGGCGACAAGACACCGCGTGAATATGCGGACGATTTTTACGATTATAATTCGTATAAGTATAACCCGGACGGCGTTCTGCTGCTCATCAGCATGGAAGAGCGCGACTGGTACATAACGACGACGGGCAGCGCCATTACGGCCATTACGGATGCGCGGCGCGGCAATATGGATGATGCGTTTTTGAGCGTCCTCAGCGGCGGCTACTATTATGACGCGTTTTCAACGTATGCCGATATGTGCGACAGCTACATCTCGGGCGTGCAGAGCGGTTACTACGAGGAAGGTGAGGCGTACGAGGAGAGCACCGTGGGGAATTTCCCGTGGGGCCCGGCGATTTTGGTTTCGCTTGCTATCGGCCTCGTCGCGGCGCTTGTTGTGACGGGCTTTATGCGCGGGCAGCTCAAAACCGTGCGCCGTAAGGCGGCAGCGTCGGATTATGTGCGCCCCGGCAGCGTGAACGTGGCGTATGCAAACGACGTGTTCCTCTACTCGCACGTGAACCGCACGGCAAAGCCGAAGGACAACGATTCTTCCGGCGGCTCCGCAACGCACACGTCGTCCTCCGGCACGACCCACGGCGGTGGCGGCGGAAAGTTCTGATTTTGCCGGCAAGACGATGATTCCGTTTGCGACCTGCGGCGGCAGCGGTATGGGCTAATGCGTTTTAAACCATAGCTAAACCGTATAAATTCATAGAAATTAAATCCGCATTTCCGTAAAAACCAGGAATGCGGATTTTTAATTCTTGTTGTGAATAATAACGTAAAATTTAAGAAAGAAGAAAGGAAAATAGGTTGATTTTTGGCTGAACTTCATATATGATTAAAATAGAAACAGTATATACGGTACGTTCTGTACGGCGTATACATATAGTAATAGGAGGCCCTATATGAAAAAACGTATATTAGGCATCGCTTTGGCAATCTGCATGATGATTTTCTGCGTGCCGATGGGCGTGTTTGCAGCAGAAGCTCCGTCCTTCAGCGGCGGAACAGGCACACAGGGAGACCCGTGGCTGATTGCTTCGCAAGCGGATTTGACTGCTTTGGCAGAGTTCCTGAACTCCGGTAATGCAGCAACGTTTGATACTGAGAACGCAGGTGTTGGAAACTGCCATGGCTATTACTTCAAGCAAACGGCTGATATTGACCTGACCGGGGTGACGTGGGAACCGATTGGTTATTCCGGAAAGTACTATTTTGCGGGAAACTATGATGGTGGCGGGCACAGCATCACAAATGCGGTTTCTACCGGAAAAGTTGACCCGGACGGTTACGCTACGGCTGGCATTTTTGGTTGGGCCGCTTTTGGCTCGGTGGAAAATCTCCATGTAAAAAACGCAAACTTTGTGGCAACCGGTCAGAATAATTACAGCTATGTGGGCGGTATTGCAGGTGTGTGTTATGGTTCATCCATCAAAAACTGCTCGGTTGAGAACTCCTCTCTGGAGAGCAGACGCAACAACAATAATAACTGTGCGGGAAGCATTGTGGGTTATTCCACCGGCGGAACATTTGAAAAGTGCGCTGCCGAAAACAACCAAATTAGAACTATGGCTTACGGCGGTGGTTTTGTCGGTGAAGTGGACGATGACCCTAACTATGGAGCCGGCAATTCTACATTTACAAACTGCTATGTTGCAAACTGTACTGTGATTTCTGAAACTGATGATAGTCAGGGAACAAGTTTTTCGGGCGGTTTTGCTGGAGAGATTACGGATTCAACATTGACCATTCAAAATTGCTATGTGTATCTGGCGACGCTTTCTACCGTGGGAAATGCTGTGCCCCAGGGAACCGGCGTTTTTGCGGGCAACCTGTGGGGGAGCAGTACGATTGCTGATACAAACTGCTTCTTCGGAGCGTGCGGAATAACAGAAAACGCAGGTACAGCCGGTGAAAAGACAGAAGAAGATTTTACAAATGGTACCGTAGCAGGTTTGCTGGGCGATGCGTTTGCGCAGGCACGCAATTATCCGAGGTTTAAGGATAACCCGGCAGATTACAGTGCAGTAGACGCAGCCATTGCCAAGGCAAATGCTTTGGAAAAAAGATAACTACAAGGACTTTTCTGCTGTGGAAGCGGCGATTAACACAGTTGTGCGCGACAAGAACATAACGGAACAAGACGAGGTAGACGCAATGGCGAAGGCCATTGAAGATGCTATGGCTGCGTTGGTAGAAAAGCCCACAGAGGCTCCGACCGCGACGCCTACGGCAACACCTACGGCTGCGCCTTCTGCAAGCCCGACGGCGGCTCCGACCGCGACGCCTACGGCAAAACCGACGGCTACGCCGACTCCGGCGCCGAAGGCAGACCCCAATAACCCGAAGACAGGCAGCAGCAACTTGCCGGTCGTTTTCGGCAGCGCGGCGCTCGTGCTGAGCGGAGGTGCGCTTGCAGCGGTGCTCATCTATAAAAAGAAGAGACACGAAAAGTAAAATGAAAACCTAAAAGTAATGAACCCCCGCCCCGGAAATCGGCTTTGTGCCGGTACCCGGGGCGGGGGGTTTACATTCTTATTCAAAAAATATTTACGATTTACACGACACCGTGGTTGACACCCGTCCGGACCCGTGCTAAAATGAAATACGAATTCGTATTTTAGCGGGGTGGAGCGGAATGAAACGATATGCGTTTTTCCGGCAGCTTGGCAAGGCGGTGTACGGCATAGACGCAGCTTACGATGTGTTCTCGAAAAGTGCGCAGATCAAACCGAATATGCTGTGGCTGCTTTCGGCGCTGAACGACGGCGAGGGGCACACGCAAAAGCAGATCTGCTGGGACTGGGGATTCCCGAAAACGACGGTGAACACGCTGATCAAAGAGCTGGAAAAGGGCGGCTTTGTGGTGCAGAGCCCCATTCCCGGCGAGCGCAGGGAGCTTTCCGTAACGCTGACAGAAGCGGGCAGAGACTACGCGAATGAGGTTTTAAAGCCCGTGTATGAGGCAGAGGAGCGGCTTTTTCGGCTATATTTTAAAGATAAAGACCCGGAATTTGTACAGGAGCTGTTCCGGTTTTCCGGCGTGATGCGCCGCTATTTTACAACAGGGAAATTTGAAGAAACGGGGAGCGAGACATGAAAAAAATAAGCTGGCATGAACTGAAGCCGCAGGTGAAGGAAGTTTGGGTACTGAGCCTGCCGGCTATTTTAACGCAGATCACAACCATCGTGATGCAGTATATCGATTCCGCCATGGTGGGTTCGCTCGGTGCGAACGCTTCGGCGGCGATCGGTCTAGTATCCACGAGCACATGGCTGCTGGGCGGCATTACATACGCCGTTTCGGCGGGCTTTTCCGTGCAGGTGGCGCATAACATCGGCGCGGGACGCGATGCGGAAGCGAGAAGCGTGGTGCGTCACGGCCTGTGCACGGCGCTGTGCGTGGCAGGGATTTTGTGCGCGTTGGGGCTTTCCATCCACAGTATGCTGCCGACGTGGCTCGGCGGCGCCCCGGCTATTCGTTACGATGCCTCGAAATACTTCATGGTGTACGCGCTGATGATCCCGTTCTCGCAGATCAACTCGCTGAACTCGTCGTTCTTGCAATGCAGCGGCGATATGCTGACGCCGAGCATTTTAAACGCCGCCATGTGTTTACTCGATGTGGTGTTCAATACCATTTTCATTCCGCATTTCGGCGTGATGGGTGCGGGCATCGGCACGGCGAGTGCGTGTGCGGTCATCAGCCTGACGATGGCGTGGCGCTGCCTGTTGTGCAACCCGCATTTGCGGCTCAACCGCAAAGAGACCGAAAAGCACGGCTTTAACCCGGAAATTCTCAAAAAAGCTTTGAAGATCGGTCTGCCGGTCGGCGTGCAGGAGATCGCCATGTGCAGCGCGCAGGTCGTCGCGACCATGATCATTGCGCCGCTCGGTGCAGTCTCCATCGCGGCAAACTCCTTCGCCGTGACGGCAGAGAGCTTGTGCTACATGCCGGGCTACGGTATCGGCTCGGCGGCGACGACGCTCGTCGGGCGCAACATCGGCGCGGGAAAGACCGACCTTGCCAAGCGCTACGGCAACATCTGTATCGTGATGGGCGCGGGCTTTATGGCGATAACGGGACTTTTGATGATGTTCCTGTGCCCGTTTGTATTCAGCATTTTGACGCCCGATCTCTCCGTCCGCGCGCTTGCGGCGCAGGCGTTGCGCATCGGGTTGCTGGCTGAACCGCTGTACGGCGTTTCCATCGTTGCGGCGGGCGCACTGCGCGGCACCGGCGATACCTTCGTGCCGAGTATGATGAACCTCGGCAGTATTTGGGTGGTGCGCATCGGGCTTGCACTGTTGCTCGTCGGCAATTTCGGTCTGCCGGGCATGTGGACGGCCATGGGGACGGAGCTTTGCGTGCGCGGCCTTTTGATGCTGTACCGTCAGAAAACAACAAAGTATTATAAAAAATATAATAAAACAACTGAAACGAGCGAGTCTGAGCTGTTAGAAGCTGCGGAAAGCTGAAAAGCGCTGCGAAAGGACGCTCAATACGGAAAATACGGAACACGCGGTAACGGCGCCGCACAGGGTAAATTATCTCTGTGCGGCGCCGTTTTGCTTGTGATTCAAATTTTAAAGCTGTGGGTAGATCTCCTCAAAGACGGCGCGCAGCAGTGCACCGGCATCGCGGCTTTCGGCGGTGACGGTGATGACGGCGTTTTTGTCGCGCATCAAAATGACGAACTGGCCGTATTTGCCGTCGGCGCGGAAGGAACCTTCGGGGCCTGCCCAGAAGAGGTAGCCGTAACCCTCGCTGCCGTTTTCGACCTGTTTTGAGGTCGCTTCTTTGACCCACTCGGCGGGGATGAGCTGCTTGCCGTTCCATTCGCCGTTTTGCAACAATAACTGACCGAACAGGTGCAGTTCGTCGATGGTGAGGAACAGGCCGCCTGCACCGAAGGTCTGACCGTTCGGGTCATTTTCCCATGTGGGCAGCTGAATGCCCATCGGCGTGAACATGCGCGGCATCAGGTAATGGACAAGGTCGCAGCCCGCGCGGCGCTGCACGAGAATGCCGGCAAGATATGGGCCGACGTTGTTGTACACGAATTTCTCGCCCGGCGCGTACACGAACGGCTGACGAAGCGCAAGACGCACCCAGTTGCGGTCTTCATAGTACGGGCGTTCGCCGCCCATTAAAAAGCTCTTTTCCTGTCCGAGACACATGGTGAGCAGATCGCGCACCGTGGCGGCCTTTAAGTTGTCGGAAACGATTTCGGGCAGGTCATCCTTGAATGCGTCCGTGAGCTTTTCGTCGATGGAGAGCAGGCCCTCTTTTTGCGCAATGCCGACTGCCATAGAAGTAAAGCTTTTGCTTGCGGAATACACATTGCGGCGGCAGGTATCGTCCCACAGCTTGCGGGCCAGCTGCGTGCCGTTTTGCGAGACCACAACGCCGAGTGCGCGAAGCGGCACTGCACGGCTTTCAAATTCGGTAAGATCGATCATAGTAAACGCCTCCTAAATGAAATCGAGTTGGTGTAAAGGGAACGAATAAAGTCTTTGGTCAAACAATACCACAATAAAAATGCCGATGCAAGTATTTTTGGCTAAAATAAGATTTTCGGAGAAAATTTGAAGTTTTTTTAAAAAAGGGGTTGACATATTGCACTTTTGAGCTTATAATGATGAAGCTGTTTGAGAAATGCGCTTGTAGCTCAGCTGGATAGAGTGACTGGCTACGAACCAGTAGGTCAGGGGTTCGAGTCCCTTCAAGCGCGCCAAGGAATCCACAAAGATTTCGGTCTTTGTGGATTTTTTCTGTTTTAAGATAGATTTTATCGGTTAAAAGATTTATAAAGCTGAATGTATTTGGTCGATTCAACAAATTACTTTTGTCTTCCGACCTTGTGCGAAAGAAATACGCATTTTTACTTGCCACATCTTGCATCTGTGTGTATAATTAGAAATATTATTCTGCGTTTTTCGACTTTGCCTGAAAGAAAAGTGAAAAACGCGTCAAATTTGAGAAACGAAGGTTGGAAGATCATGTTAGAGATCATAGCTGCCGTAAACAAAGCGGTGAACGATTTTATCTGGGGTGTTCCGGCCATGGTCTGCATCATCGGCGTAGGCTTGCTTTTAAGCTTCCGCACGCGCTTTTTGCAGATCCGCAAATTCCCCTATGCCATGCGCACCACGGCAGGGCGCATGTTCCGCAAAAAAGATGCTTCGGACGGTTCCATGACGCCGTTTCAGGCTGTATGCACGGCGCTGGCCGGCACAGTGGGCACGGGCAACATTGCCGGTGTGGCGGGCGCTATTGCGATAGGCGGCCCGGGCGCAGTATTCTGGATGTGGTGTTCCGCACTGCTCGGTATGTGCACAAAGTTTGCGGAAGTTACGTTGGCGGTGCATTTTCGTGAGCGCAGCAAGACCGGCGAGTGGGTCGGCGGGCCGATGTATTACATTAAAAACGGCCTCGGTAGGCACTGGCAATTTTTGGCGGTGCTGTATTCGCTGTTCGGCGCGCTGACGGTGTTTGGTACCGGAAACGCCACGCAGGTGAATACCATTGTAACCGCTATCGATACGGCGCTGACGCAGTACAATGTGATCGGCACGGACCACATTCCCACGGTGAACCTTGTCATCGGCATTTTATGCGCAATGCTCGTTGCCATGGTGCTGCTGGGCGGCATCAAGCGCATCGGCAGTGTGAGCGAAAAGCTCGTGCCGTTTATGGCGCTTTTGTATGTGCTTTTGGGGCTTGGCGTGGTCGTCCTGAACATTACGCGTTTGCCGGAGGTACTGGCATCGATCGTTGTTGGCGCGTTTAACCCGAAGGCTTTCACGGGCGGTGCCATCGGCAGTCTGTTCATCAGCATGCAGCGCGGCGTTTCCCGCGGCATTTTCTCCAATGAGGCCGGCCTCGGCACGGGTTCTATCGCGCATGCCTGCGCCGATACGAAAAAGCCTGTAAAACAGGGTGTGTTTGGCATTTTTGAGGTGTTTGTCGATACCATCGTCATCTGCACATTGACGGCGCTTGTCATTTTGTGCAGCGGCACGGCGGTGAATTACGGCACCATGGCGGGCGCAGACCTGACGATTTCCGGCTTTACGACGACCTACGGCAGTTGGGCTTCCATTTTCTCTGCGGTCGCGCTGTGCTGCTTCGCGTTCTCGACCATCATTGGCTGGGGCCTTTACGGCTCGCGTTTTGTGGAATTTCTGTTCCGCACCAGTAAGGCCGTGCGCCCGTTCCTCGTCATTTATTCGTTCGTCGCAATCCTCGGCGCAACCGTCAACCTTGACCTGCTGTGGAACATCGCCGATACCTTTAACGGCCTGATGAGTATTCCGAATCTTATCGCGTTGTTATTGCTTTCCGGCACGGTGGTGAAGCTGACAAAGGAATTTTTTGCGAAAGAAGACGGGCGTAAGCTCAAAAAATAACAGAAAAATAACAGATAGTATGCGGAAAATCGCCGGGGCAAGTGCGCTCCGGCGATTTTTTGTATGTGAAAATGTCGTAGAATCGCCCGTGCCATTTGGTGAGTTTGTTAGAAAATTGCAAAATATGGCAGAAATTGCCGAAAAACTATTTAAATATTCAACGGATTACGATATACTCTTGTCAAGAAGTTCGTTCGGCGCAGAGAGGGGACGAAAACATGAAAAAACGGCGATATTTTGCGGGTGCTGCGGCAATTCTCTTTTTACTTTTGCTTTGCGGATTTGCCCCGCAGAGCATCACGGAAGACAAGGATGCGCAGGTTTTACTGTATGAAACTTATGGTGAAAGCGAGATACTGGTTTACACCGGTCGTACGACGATGCTGTATCGCCCGGACGGTCGTTCCGCCGAAGCACCGTTTAACGGGCAATATGCCGTTTTGCATGGCGATACCGTGACGGTTTTCGCCGAAACGGAGGAGTTCCTTGCCGTGGAGCGTTTCAGTGCGGAAACATTGGAGGAAACAGACCTGTTCGCTTTGCCTGTGACGAGCGGCCTGCGCTTTGCGGAAAGCGACAGCGCGGGCAGGCTTTATGCTGTTACTTACGGTGCGCCGAGCACATTGCAAGTGTTTGACGCGGCGGGTGAGCCCCTAACGGAATTCATATTTGAAGATAAAATATTCGGCATACAGACGGTGGATAGTACGCTTTATGTGCTGCTTTCGGAAAGTGCCGTGCAGATTTCGCTTGCGGGAAATGTGCCGACACTTTCCGGCACGGCGTTTACCTATGCGCCGGCTGCGCGGCCGTATAAGCTGCTTGGCAGCGACGTGTACGTCAACATGCAGGGCGAAGTGCGCCTGTTTTCCGGAGAAGAGTGGGCGGAAGACACGATCGTGACGGAGGCCGTTTTGAGCGGCGACATGCTCTACTGGCTTTCGGACACCTCGGAGGTCTCGCGCGTGCGCCGCGGCGACAAGGCGGAGTTCTTCACGCTTTCCGGCGAAGCGGCTGCACTCACTGCAAATGCAGCGATCATCTGGCAAAACGGCGCACTGTGCAGAGAGTCGTTCGGTACATTTGTGCAGCCTACGCCCACACCTTCGCCCATCCCGACACCTACGCCGGAGCCGACCGCGACCCCAAAGCCCTCTAAAACGCCGAAGCCGACGGCTACCCCGAAACCGAGCACGACGCCGAAGCCAACGGCTACACCGAAACCGACCGCCACGCCGGATCCGGATGTCACGGCGAAGTTGCGTATTTCCGGCCACATTTTGTACGCAGAACCGGGTGTTACGGCAGCAAAGCTACGGGCAGCGTTCCCACAGGCGGAAGTGGAAGTGTACACGTCATCCTCCGCAGCGGCCTCCGGCAGGCTGAAAACCGGCATGAGCGTGCTGATCGACGATGAGCTGTATACGGTCATTGTGCCCGGCGACATCAATGCTTCCGGCACCGTGAATACGGCCGATATGCGTCTTTTGCAGCGTGTGCTCGTCGGGGAGACGGAACTGACCGACACAGCCGCGCTTGCCGCCGACTTAAATGAAAATGGCAGGCCCGATGCTGCAGACCTTGTTCTGCTCGCCGCCAAAATGCAGCGGGACTAAACCGCATAAAATGGGTAGCACAGGGTAGGTTTTGTTGTGGGGGTGAATCCAATTGCAAAGCAGTACTTTAAAAAAGATTGAAATCGCGCTTGTTACGGTCTGTGCTCTAATCGTTTCGGGGATTGTGCTTCTCTTTGTAGTTGCGTTTACAGCCTTTGCCTCGTACGATGATTTTAGGATCAAATCGTGGGAGTCGGCGCAGGGCAGCCCGTGCGTTGGGCAGGTGTTTAAACGCTTGCTGGAAACAGAAACGGAATCGGTGTCGCTCAACGACGTTTTGGAAGAAGGCGCATATGAGCAGGCTTTGGCGATTTACGACAATAGAATTTATCTGGTTTGGCGTCATTGGGCACAAGGCCAAGAGACATACCTTTTGATCTCTTCGGATTTATCCAGGGAAGACAGCCGTGTTTTGTATATGACCGATGCAGACGTGTTTGAAAAGGCGTGTGCCAATAAAGAAAGAATTTGGTGGACGGAAAATGACGAAATCGTGCAGTACGATTTTAAAAGCGGAAACATTAAAAGGACGAACGACACCACGGAGACGGACAAAAGCGGGCTAATAGAAGACGGCCTCGTGCAGATTGATCACGAAGACAACGCGCTGCTTTTGTTCGATGAGAAAAGCGGTGACCGAATTCGGATTACGTTTGAAGAGTTTGCCGAGATGAGCGACAAAACCGATGAGCTTATGCAAATTTCAAAGCAGAAGACTTGGAGCCGCAAGCCTTGCACAGAGTATTTTTTTAACCGCATATATTGCTTTGACGATGTGTATTATGTCGTCGGGCAGATCAGAAACAAAGGCGGCGATGCCATAGCGCTTGTGTTCCGCTTTGACCCGGAAGCGCGCAAGGCCGAGTATGTCACCTACGACAATGTAGGCGAGGGCACATGGACGGGCTATGAGCTGATCCCACGGTTTGAAGCAAAGGAAAGCCCCCATCAGCCTGAATTTCAGCGTGATGGGGGAGAGAACGTTCAAAAATAGTCATTTGGGTAAAAAGAAAAACCTCAGAAACCGAAGTTCCTGAGGTTTTGGTGGGCGCTAACGGACTTGAACCGCTGACCCCCTGCACGTCAAGCAGGTGCTCTAGCCAGCTGAGCTAAGCGCCCAATTTTCTGTTGCTCGATTATTATATAGCAAGTCCCCGAAAAATGCAAGTCTTTTTTGCGAAAAAGTTAAAATTAATTTTCCTTTCGTGAATATCACGAAAAAGTGCGTAAAATTTGGTGCACTGTTCGCAGAAATTTAAGGTTTCTTACAAAACTCATAAGAATCGCACATTTCTATTGTTTATTCCTTTTCTATGCCGTATAATGAAAATACTGAAAACTGTGAATAGAATGTGAATGAAAGCGGATGGCAGTTGCGCATTGCGCTTTGAATACGGAGATTTAGACAGAATTGGAAATCTGAAAACAGACGATGACGTTGGTCCTGCACCAAGGCCAGAAAAGGAGAAACCATGAAAACACTGTCATATGTGAACTTTATCATTTCTATTTTATTTATGGCGTGCTACGCGTACCAGGCGGTCTACCTTGCGGCGGCGCTTTTAAAAAAGCAGAAAGTCTTCAAAGCGAAGAAGCTGCACCGCTACGGTGTGCTGATTGCCGCGCGCAATGAGGAAGCCGTCATTGCGCAGCTCATCCGCAGTGTGCGCGCACAGAAGTATCCCGAGGAGCTTATCGATATTTTTGTTGTGGCGGATAACTGCACGGACAACACCGCGCAGGCGGCGCGCGAAGCCGGGGCGGTCGTTTACGAGCGCCACAATACGTATGCCGTGGGCAAGGGCTATGCGCTGCGTTTCTTATTAGAAAACATTTTTAAGAATTTCGGCGAATATGCCTACGACGGTTTTTTCGTCTTTGACGCGGACAATATTCTGGATGAGAATTTTATTTCCGAGATGAATAACGTTTTTGACAACGGCTGCAAGGTTGTCACGTCCTACCGCAACTCGAAAAACTTTGGCGACAACTGGATCAGCGCGGGTTACTCCATTTTCTTCCTGCGCGAAGCGACGCAGCTCAATCGCGCCCGTATGATGTTCGGCACCAGCAGCTGCGTTTCCGGCACCGGCTTTTTGTTCAGCAGCGAGATTGCACGCGAAAACGGTGGTTGGAAGCATTTCCTGCTGACGGAGGACTTTGAGTTCACCGTGGACCGCATTTTAAAGGACGACACGGTCGGTTACTGCGAAAACGCTATTATTTATGACGAGCAGCCCACGCGGCTTGGGCAGTCCTTTACGCAACGTGCCCGCTGGATTAAGGGCTATTTGCAGGTTTTCAGCCGATACGGCTTCAAAATGCTGAAAAAAACCGTTGTGGATGGCAGTTTTGCCTGCTTCGATATGATTATGAACAACATTCCGTGCCTTGTCTTGACCTGCGCTTCAATCGTGTTTAACGCGATTATGGTCGCGGCGGGCGTTGTGACGCGCACACCGGACATGGGCGTTTGCGTGCTTTCCGTGTGCAGCGGCATTTTCGGTTCTATACTGACGCTGTGGTTCGTCGGCGGCATCACGTGCATCACGCAGAGAAAGCGCATCCGTGCATCGAAAAAAGCGATGTTTTTCGGTTGGCTGTTGTTCCCGCTGTTTATTTTCACCTATGCGATTGCAATGGTTTACGCGGTGTTTACGAACATTGAATGGAAGCCCATTCAGCACAAAGTGGCGCTTAGTGTGGAAGACCTGAACGACACTACCAAAAAATAGCACAAAATTGCACTCAAAAACAGGGCGTGATTTGCTATAATCTATATTTGCTTATAAACGGCACCTGTGATAAAATAGTAAGAGATTACTTTGTCACAAGTGCCGTTTTTTGCGGCAGTACAAATCCTGATTTTTCCCCAGAAGAAAGGAATGGTCACAAACATGGTCACACGCGTATTTGTGGAGAAAAGAAAGGGATTCGATGTTGAAGCACGCCACATGATGGCGGATCTTCGTCAGAATCTCGGCCTCAAGGCTATTGAGGACCTGCGTATTTTGAACCGCTATGATGTTTCCGGTCTTTCCGGCGAGGAGTTCGAGGCGGCAGCCCGCACGATCCTTTCCGAGCCGAATGTGGACAACGTGTACGACGAAAACTACAAGATCAGCAGCGAATATCACGTCTTCGCAACGGAGTTTTTGCCCGGTCAGTACGACCAGCGTGCGGATTCCGCTTCCCAGTGCGTACAGCTCTTGACGCAGGGCGAGCGCCCGCAGGTCGCTTATGCAAAAGTGATCGCCGTTAAGGGCGACCTTTCCGAAGAGGAAATGGACAAGATTAAGAACTACATCGTGAACCCGGTCGAATCCCGTTTGGCATCGATGGAAAAGCCGGAGACGCTTGACATGAAGATCGACGTGCCGGCAGACGTTAAGCGCGTCACGGGCATGATCTCCTGGAGCGACGAGGAGCTTAGAGAATATTACGGCACCATGGGCTTTGCCATGACGTTTGAAGACCTCGCGTTCTGCCGCGATTATTTCCGCGACGAAGAGCACCGTGACCCGAGCGTGACGGAGCTGCGCGTGATTGATACCTACTGGAGCGACCACTGCCGCCACACCACATTCCTTACGCGTCTCAACAACATCGAGATCGAAAAGGGCAAGCTGAGCGGCGCCATCGAAAAGGCACTCGGCGAGTATTTTGCAGCCCGCGAAGAGCTGTATAAAGGCAAGGACAAGCCCGTTTCTCTCATGGACATGGCGGTCATCGGCGCGAAATACCTCAAAAAGCACGGCATGGTAGACGATCTGGACGAAAGCGACGAGATCAACGCCTGTTCCATTGAAGTGCCGGTCACGATCGACGGCAAGACCGAGCAGTGGCTCGTGCAGTTCAAGAATGAGACCCATAACCACCCGACGGAGATTGAGCCGTTCGGCGGCGCGGCAACATGCCTTGGCGGCGCGATTCGCGACCCGCTCTCCGGCAGAGCGTATGTTTATCAGGCGATGCGCGTTACCGGCGGCGGCGACCCGACTGTTCCGTTTAAGGATACGATGAAGGGTAAGCTGCCCACAAGAAAGATTACCACCGGCGCTGCGGCGGGCTATTCCTCCTACGGCAACCAGATCGGCCTTGCCACCGGTCAGGGCCCGGAGCTTTATGACCCCGGGT
>OGPA01001113.1_pt1 | contig 23502 bp, 19 predicted proteins | sample 1552841 | NCBI WGS metagenome assembly OGPA01 (sample SAMEA2579916, study PRJEB22360) | human gut metagenome | reverse complement strand
TTTTCCATCTCTTTTTGCTGTATTTTAAGAAAAAATTACCAAAAAGCAGGAAATGGGCAGGAGTAGATATAGGAAATTAAGAAAAGGAATGGTATAATAGGTTTAAAACAAATATGTGAGAGCATATGTAAGGGGAAAGTATATGAAGAAATTAAAAACAATCGCTCAAAGAAAAAAATGGAATATGATACTTGGGATTTCAGATATCATAATGATGATCACAGCATCATATCTTGCATTATTAACGCGATTTGAATTTTATCCATCACAGATCGCACCGATTTTTTTGAAAAATGCTGCAAAATACATGCCGTTGAATCTCTTTTGCAGTATTGTGATCTTTATGGCATATCGATTGTATTCAACGCAATGGAAGTATGCAGGAATCTCCGATTTTATTAATGTCGTTAAAGCAGTTGTGATCGCAGCAGCTTTCCAGCTGATCGGAATTTGTATGTTACAATGGGAGATACCAAGAAGTTACTATTTCTTGTATTTGGTATATCTGCTGTTGGGAATGTTTTTTATCCGATTACTTGTCCGATTGATTCAGGGAAGTGAACCACTCAAAGTGAATGATATTGGCAAGAAGAAAGTTCCGGTAATGTTGATCGGAGCAGGAGAAGCAGGAAGCATCATTTTAAATGAGATCAAAAAGAGTACATATGTGACTAAAACGATCCGTTGCATCATAGATGATGATCCAGCGAAGAAAGGAACATATTTATCTGGGATACCAGTGGTTGGCAATCGTAATACGATCCTGCGCAATGCAGTTAAATTTGATGTTGAAGAGATCATTCTGGCAATTCCGACAATAGAACCCAAGGACCGCAAGGACATCCTTGAGATCTGTAAGCAGACAGGATGCCGTCTGAGTATTCTTCCGGGCTTATATCAGCTGATCAACAGTGAAGTTACAGTATCTGCTCTAAGAGAAGTAGAGATTGAAGATCTGCTTGGAAGAGAGCCAGTGAAAGCCAATCTTCCATCAATCATGAGCTATGTCAAAGACAGAGTTGTATTTGTCACAGGGGGAGGCGGATCGATCGGAAGTGAGATCTGCAGACAGATCGCAAGATATCAGCCGAAGAAGTTAGTGATCATTGATAATTATGAGAACAACGCCTACGAGATCCAGATGGAATTAAAGAGAACACATCCAGAACTAGATCTGAAAGTATTGATCGTATCTGTCCAGAACCATCTGCGAATACACAATATTTTCGAAGATTATAAGCCTGATATCGTATTTCATGCAGCAGCACATAAGCATGTGCCATTGATGGAAGACAGCCCGCATGATGCAATCAAGAACAATGTATTTGGCACATTTAACATAGCCAAAGAAGCAGGAATGAGCGGCGTAAAGAGAATGGTACTGATTTCCACGGATAAGGCAGTAAGACCGACAAATATCATGGGCGCTTCCAAACGGATCTGTGAGATGGTCATTCAATACATGAATAGCTTATACGATACAGAATACGTTGCTGTAAGATTTGGAAATGTTCTTGGAAGTAACGGAAGTGTCGTTCCGTTGTTCAAGAAGCAGATTGCCAATGGTGGTCCGGTAACAGTTACACATCCAGAGATCATCCGGTACTTTATGACGATCCCAGAAGCCGTCAGTCTGGTGTTAGAAGCAGGAGCTTACGCAGAAGGCGGGGAAATATTTATCCTTGATATGGGAGAACCAGTCAAGATCTTAGATCTTGCGAAGAATATGATCCGTTTATCAGGACTTACACCAGGAGAAGATATAGAAATCCAGTTTACTGGCTTAAGACCAGGGGAGAAGCTGTATGAAGAACTTCTGATCGATGAGGAGAATAAAAAAGAGACAAAGAACAAACGAATTTTCATTGGAAGTCCAAGGATGATGGAGACAGAACAATTTAGTGAACTGATCGCTGAATTAGATCATGCGGCATTTTCCGAAGATCCGAATATCCGTGAAGTTGTAAAAAGATTAGTTCCAGAGTATACATATAAACAGACAAATCAACAGACAAAATGACAGGGGGATGAGACAGCATGAAAGAACGTATATATATGGCATCACCAACGATGCATGGGGAAGAACAGAAGTTTGTGCAGGAAGCATTTGACACCAACTGGATCGCACCACTTGGGCCAAATGTCAATGGCTTTGAACGTGAGATGGAAGCGTATACAGGAATCGCACACTGCAGTGCACTAAGCGCAGGAACCGCAGCACTGCATCTGGCGGTGAAATTATTAGAAGTCGGGGAAGGAGATACCGTGATATGTCCTTCGCTGACTTTTGCTGCAACAGCGAATCCAGTCGCCTACGAAAAAGGCAAGATTGTATTCGTGGATTCTGAACCAGAGACATGGAATATGTCACCACAGGCATTGAAAAGAGCATTGGAAGAACATAAAGAAGCAAAAGCAGTGATCGTTGCACACCTTTATGGAACACCAGCCAAGGTAGACGAGATCAAAGCAATCTGTGAAGAATATAAAGTTCCACTGATCGAAGATGCTGCAGAAAGTCTGGGAGCAACATATAAAGGAGTCCAGACAGGAAGATTCGGAGTCATGGCAGGATTTTCATTCAATGGAAATAAGATCATCACGACATCAGGCGGTGGAATGATCGCATCAGAGAATGAAGAATACATCAAGCATGCAACATTCCTGGCAACACAGGCAAAAGAACCGGTCCGACATTATGAACACAAGGAAATCGGATATAACTACCGAATGTCTAATATCACAGCGGGAGTTGGAAGAGGTCAGCTTCTGCATCTGGATGAACACATTGCGAAGAAAAAAGCAATCTATGAGACATACAAAGATGCTTTCAAGGATTATAAACAAGTGCATATGAATCCATATGAAACATGCAGTGAACCAAACTTCTGGTTATCATGCATGACGATCGATGAAGAGAGTAAGACAAAACCATTAGATATCATAGAAGCTTTGGAAAGAGAGAATATCGAAAGCCGTCCGATCTGGAAACCATTACATCAACAGCCAGTATTTAAAGGGTGTGAATTCTATTCTCATTACGAAGATGATAAGAAACCAGTATCAGAAGATATCTTTGATCGCGGATTATGTCTTCCAAGTGATATTAAGAATACAAAAGAAGATATGGATCGGATCATAGGGATTATAAGATCCGTACTGGACCGATAAGAACAAAATGTAAACGGAGTATATATAAAGATGTATCACAAATATATCAAACGATTTTTTGACATCATATTGTCACTGTGCTGTATCATTGTATCAAGCCCGATCCTGCTTGTCACAGCACTGTTAGTAAGGATCAAATTAGGGAGCCCCGTGATCTTCAAACAAGAAAGACCGGGATATCATAACGAAATATTTACACTCTACAAGTTCAGAAGTATGACAGACGCCGTCGATGAGAATGGTGATCTGCTGCCAGACAAAGAACGTCTTCCAAGATTTGGTCAGATGTTAAGATCCACGAGTCTTGATGAATTACCTGAATTCTTCAATATCTTATTTGGACATATGAGTTTTGTCGGGCCAAGACCATTATTGAAACAATACATAGATTTCTACAGTGCAAGACAGAAACGACGTGCAGATGTAAGACCAGGACTGACTGGACTTGCACAGGTGAATGGGAGAAATGCCATCAGCTGGGAAGAAAAGTTTGAATTCGACCTTGAATATGTGGATAACATTTCATTTCTTACCGACATCAAGATCATATTAAAGACTGTGACCAAAGTCTTAAAAAGAGCAGGAATCAGTGCACAGGAATCTGTGACAATGTATGCCTTTCAGGGAACAAAGAAAGACCAGTTTTCCAAATACAAGAAAGCAGGACACTTAAAGATCTTATTTTCAAGCGTGGCAGATCAGGTCGAATTTATCGATACCTTCCGCTATGCTGCCGGCAGATTAGGGGTGAAAGTAACATTTGTCGGCTGCGATCATTCACTGGAAGCGCCAGCATTATATCGCTGCCATAAGCACTATCAGGTTCCACAGCCAGGGGAAGAAGGTTATGTCACAGAACTCTTACATATCTGTAAACAGGAGAAGATCGCTCTGCTCATTCCAAGAACAGAAGAAGACGTTTTTATCCTGTCACAAAGAGCCAGCGAATTTGAAGCTGTTGGAACAGAAGTTCTCATTGCAAATGAAGAATTAGCTCTGCTGTGCAGCAACAAACGCTGGACAGCTCGTTTCTTTGAAGAATGTGGTCTTAACGCACCACAGGTCGTAAGCAGTGCCAATGACTATACACAAGGATTCCCAGCAATGTTTGCAGTATTGGATGAGATGGATAATCTGGAGAAAAGCATCATGATCCATGATGAACAAGAATTAAGTTTTCATGCATCAAAATACGCGAATTACACGATACGTCCATTTTTAAATGGGAAGATGTATGAGATCGACGTATTCTGCAATCTAGACGGAAGCCCGGTTTACATCACACCAAGGGCAAAGGAAGAAGTCGAGGGAAAAGAAAGTGCAAGATACAGAGTTGTAAGAGATCACAAGATCGTAGAAGAAGCAAAGAAAGTGATAAAAAAATTAAGGCCATCCGGATGGATGACGATCTTTATGCTTCGTGAAGAACATACAGACAAAGATTATTTTATCCGAATGGAACCATGGTATCATCAGGCAAACACCGTATCAATCAAGGCAGGAGCCGACGCACCATATGCAGCACTCTCCATGATGTTAGGTGAACCAATGGAATACAAAGAGGATGCAGCCGATGACAATGTTATTTTCACAAGATTTGAAAAAAGTGTATGTTTAAATACAAGAGAAGAACCGATTGTAGAGATTCATGATTTTAAAGATCTGTATCATTTAGACGAGGAAATTGGTTCAGTGATCTTTGATCTGGATGACACATTATACTCAGAGAAAGATTATGTACGAAGCAGTTTCCGAGTGGTAGAACGAATGCTTCCAGAAGTGAACAATATCTTTAATAAGTTATGCGCAGCACTGGAAAAAGGGCAGCCGCCACTGGAAACGGTATTAAAAGATGCAGGAATGTATTCGGATGAATTATTATTAAAATGCAGAGAAGCCATCAGGGACCATAAACCAGAGATTTCATTGTATGAAGGAGTCAAAGAATTATTCTTTGAACTACACACGCAAAAGCGAGGTATTGGGATCTTGATTGATGGAACACCAAAAGTACAGCGAGCCAAGATAGAAGCTCTGGGGTTAGATAAAATGGCAGACGAGATACTGATCACAGACGAACTTGCAGGACATGGAAATGTCATGGAATTCAGGAAACCAAATGATCTTCCATTTCTGATCATGAGAAAACGATTAGAAATACCATGCAGGAACATGGCATTTGTCGGAGATGATATCGAGAAAGATTTTATTGCACCGAAAGCATTAGGAATGGAATGCTATTGGAAGAAGAATGAGGATGGGTTATATGAGTAAAGAACCAAAGATAAAACCAATCGTGATCGTTGGAGCCGGTGGTATGGGAAGAGATACTCAGTGGCTGATCGAACGGATCAACGAAGAAGAACCAACATATGAGATTCTTGGATACATAGACGATGGAATCCAGCAAGGCAGCATTATAGATGGCTATCCGATTCTTGGAGGAATGAAATACCTCGAAGAATATGACAAAGAACAAAAACTTGCCGTCGCCTTCGCTATAGGCAATGCAAAAGTCCGTGAAAAACTAGTTTTAAAATGTCTGCCAAATCCAAACTTATGGTATCCTAATCTGATCGATCCATCCGTGATCACATCACAAAGAGTGCATCTAGGACAAGGAAATATCATTTGTACATCCGTTATTATGACAACGAATATAGAGATTGGTAATTTTAACCTGATCTGCAACCGAAGTATCGTCGGACATGATGACGAGATCGGAGATTATAATACTCTGTATCCGGGAGTTTTACTGTCAGGAGATGTCCATTTAAAGACTGAGACAGAGATCGGCACAGGAAGCCAGATCATACAAGGACTGCATATCACAGACGAAGTGATAATGGGAGCAGGAAGTACAGTGATCGAAGATATCAACGAAGCAGGAACTTATGTTGGAGTACCAGTGAGAAGAGTAAACGATGAAGAATAAGAAGATATTAATTTTAGCAAACCTAGACGTAGGATTATACAAATTCAGAAAAGCCCTGATCAAAGAACTCATAGATCAAGGAAATGAAGTCTATATATCCCTGCCAAAAGGAATGTTAGTACAGAATTTAAAAGAAATGGGATGTCATTTTATCGAAACACCGGTAGATCGAAGAGGGATCAATCCAGCAACAGATTTTAAACTGATGATGAGATACTTTAACATCTTAGGCAAGGTAAAGCCAGACCTTGTGATCACCTACACGATCAAACCAAACATCTACGGAGGGATCGCAGCAAGATTCAAAAGAATTCCATATGCAGTCAACATCACAGGATTAGGAACTGCATTTCAGAATGAAAATATGATCAAGAAACTCGTCGTATTTTTATATAAACTATCCTGCAAAAAGGCAAAAACGATCTTCTTTGAAAATGAAGGAAATAAGCAGGTGTTTATAGAAAATAATATTATCAAAGAATCCAGAACATGCACCCTTCCAGGAGCAGGGATCGACCTTGATGAATACAAGATGACACCATACCCAGAAGAATCAAGAAACATCAGATTCTTGTTTATCGGACGTGTGATGAAAGAAAAAGGAGTCGAAGAACTGTTCAAAGCAGCAAAGAACATTAAGAAGATCTACCCAGAAGTATCATTTGATATCGTAGGACCAATGGAAGATGATTACAAGGAACGAATTCAGTCATTGGTCAGAAATGGGATCATTTATTATTATGGCTATCAGGAAGATGTCAAACCATTCATTAAGAAATGCGATTGCTTTGTATTACCATCGTATCATGAAGGCATGGCAAATACACTGCTAGAATGTGGAGCCATGGGAAGACCACTGATCACCAGCAGGATTCATGGATGCATGGAAGCTGTGAGAGATGGCGAGAATGGGTATCTGGTGGATGTGAAGGATGTTAAGGGATTGGAAGAGAAGATGATGGAATTTATTGAACTTTCCTATGAAGAGAAGAAACAGATGGGAGAGAAGTCACGAGAAGTGATAGAGAAGAGGTTTGATAAGGAGAAGGTTGTTGAGATGACTTTGGAAGGATTATTTAGATAGTAACTAATAAGTTATAAAAATAGTTAGGGAGTTGAATTAATAAAATGGGAGAACCAATCAGAGTATTACAAGTTGTCACTCACATGAACCGTGGTGGACTTGAAACAATGCTTATGAATTATTATCGAAATATAGATAGGAATAAAGTTCAGTTTGATTTTCTGACACACAGACCAGAAAATGAAAAGAAAGATTATGACGATGAAATCAGAGGTTTAGGCGGTAAAATCTACCATATGCCAGTATTGAATCCTTTTAGTCCAAGTTATATGAGAAGTCTGGATCAATTCTTTAAGGAACATAAAGAATATAAGATTGTACATTCTCACTTAGATTGTTTGAGTGCATATCCACTAAAAGTAGCGAAGAAAAATGGGGTGCCAGTAAGAATTGCACATAGTCATAATACAAGTCAAGAAAAGAATTTGAAATATCTGATCAAAGATTATTCAAAGAAACAGATTCCAAAATATGCGACACATTTATTCGCATGTGGAAAAGAAGCTGGTAAATGGATGTTTGGAAAACATAAATTCCAGATTATGAATAATGCGATTGATGCAAAGAAGTTTATTTATAATGAAGAAGTGAGAAAGCAAAAAAGAGTTGAACTTGGAGTGGAAGATAAATTTGTGATTGGGCATGTTGGGAGATTTAATCTTCAGAAGAATCATGAGTTTTTAGTCAAACGTTTTGCTGATTTTGCGAAGACAAATGAGGATGCTGTTTTAGTTCTGATTGGAAATGGAGAATTGCAGGAAAAGATTAAGGAGATGGCAAAGGAATATGGAATTGAAACAAAAGTTAAATTTCTTGGTTTGAGAGAAGATATTCCGCAATTATTACAAGCAATGGATCTGTTTTTGTTTCCATCGTTGTTTGAAGGACTTCCAGTGACATTAGTGGAAGCGCAGGCAGCAGGACTTCCATGTGTGATATCAGATATGATCACGGATGAGATTATGATCACAGATCAGATCAGCAAAGTATCTCTTAGTGGGAATACAAGTCTTTGGAATCAGGAAATTGCTAAATACAGATATTCAAAAAGAAAAAATACAATAGAAGATATCATAGAACATGGATTTGACATAGAAAAGAATGCAAGATGGTTAGAGGAGTTTTATACGAATGGAAAATGAAATAATATTAACAGTATTTACCCCTGCATACAACAGAGCACATACTTTACATAGATGTTATGAAAGTCTATGCAGACAAAAATGTAAGCAGTTTAAATGGCTGATCATAGATGATGGATCAAGTGATAATACAAAAGAATTGGTAGAAAGCTGGATAAAGGAAGACAGTGGTTTTGAGATTATCTATCATTACAAAGAAAATGGCGGAATGCATACTGCACATAATGCTGCATATCAATTGATTGATACAGAATTAAATGTGTGTATTGATTCCGATGATTATCTTGCTGATGATGCAGCAGAGAAGATTATTACATTCTGGAAAAAATATGGAAGTAATAAATATGCAGGAATCATAGGATTAGATGCAGATTTTAATGGGAAGATCATTGGAAAAAGATTTCCCAAAGATTTAAAAAGTACAACATTATCTGGTTATTATCAAGCAGGTGGATCTGGAGATAAAAAATTAGTATATCGAACGGATGTCATTACAAAATATCCAGAATATCCAGTGTTTGAAGGAGAAAAATATGTAGGACTCAATTATAAATATCTTCTTTGCGATCAGGAATATGAACTGCTTGTTATGGATGAAATATTATGCAATGTGGAATACCAAGCAGATGGATCAAGTGCTAATATGTTCCGACAGTATTTAAACAATCCAAAGGGATTTGCGTTTTTACGAACTGTTTATATGAAATATGATAAGACATTCAAAAGAAAGTTTATGAATTGTATTCATTATGTATCAAGTAGTATAATTAGTAAAAATAAAAAATTTTTAAAAGAAAGTCCAGAAAAAGGATTAACAATCTTAGCAATTCCATTTGGAATCGCATTAACATTTTATATAAAGCAACAGGTTAAAAAGATGAATTAATAGTAAAAGAGGTTATAGGATATGACAGTCTGGTGGATAACATTATTTAGTACGTATTTCTTGTGTCTGTTTGCAAGAATGAGTGGAAAATATAAATATTTAAAAGGTGAGAGAGTATTTCGCGCAAACGCTTTATTTGCGGGGATGGCTTGTGCTGTTTTGATATTTGTGTCTGGGTTTCGGCAGGGTATTGGAGATACAGGGACATACCGCCAGATTTTTGATAAACTACCAAGTAGTTTTATTGGATTTTTGAAACATCCGACAATTAAAGCTGATAGAGGATTTTATGCAGTTGCTACGTTTATAAAACAGTTTATATCAAAAGATTCACAGATTATTTTATTGTGTATGGCAATCATAACAATTGGTTTAATTTTTATTACTTATTATAAAAATACAGATATGATAGAGATGGCAGTATTTTTATTTATTACATCAGGATGTTATCTAGTAACAATGAATGGAGTTCGACAATATCTGGCTTCTGCAATTTTATTTTTTTGCTTTCCAATGATTCATAAAAAACAGTGGAAATTTTATATTCCAATTGTTCTATTGTGTTCAACAATTCATCAATCTGCATTGATCTTTTTGATATTATATTTTGTTGTAGATAAGCCAGCATGGGGAAATATGACAAAATGGATATTATTTGCAGGAATTTTCCTTTTCGTATCATATCCAATCACAGGTCCAATGCTTGCTAATATTTTAGGAGAAACACAATACGGAAATTATAAAGAAGCATTAATGTCAACAGGCGCTGGAGCAAATATGATTCGTGTATTGGTTATGGCAGTACCTGTGGTTTTGTCATATTTAGGAAAAGATTTTTTAAGGGGAAAAGAAAAATACTATAATATTGTGGTTAATTTTTCTGTGATCAATTTGATTGCGATATTATTAGCTACGAGATTTTGGATTTATGCACGATTTAATATGTATTTTTCTGTATATATGGTAACGTTATTAATATGGTGTATCAAATATTTGTTTGATGAGAGAAATGAAAAGATTATTTATTTGATGTGTATAGGATGTTATATATTGTATTATTATTATGAAATGCATATTAGTTTAGGATATGGAGCCTTGTATCATCATTTTGTAAATAAAATTAATTTTTGAGAGGGGGATAGAGACTATGGAAAGAAAAGAAGTTATGAATGTAGTATATTCAAGTGATGATAATTATGTTCAGCATGCAGTGACATCAATAGTATCATTGGCACAGAATAATAAAAATTTTAAAAAAATAAATATTTATTTGATAGAAAATAATATAAGTATAGAAAAACGAAATCAAGTAGAAAATTTGATAGAAAAATACGAGCAATTATCTTTAGAATGGATTAATTTTTCTAAATGGTTGAAGAGATTAAAATTAAATATGCAATGGGATATTTCCATAAGTGCATATGCAAGATTATTTATAAGTGAAATGTTGGATAAGAATATAGATAAGATTTTATATTTGGACTGTGATATTATTGTGAATCAATCAGTATATGATTTATGGAATATGGATATTAAGGAATATTACATAGGAGCTGTTCAAGATGCAGTAAATGATAATACAAAAAATTCTGTAGGAATAGAAAGCGGGCAACCATACTATAATTCAGGAGTATTATTAATTAATCTAAAAAAATGGAGAGAGGATAATATATCAGAAAAATTTTTACAATTTATTGAAAAGCATCATGGAAAAGTAGTTCATCATGATCAAGGAGTAATAAATGGTGTTCTTAAAAGTAAGATTTATAAATTACCATTAAAATATAATGTAATGACAATACATTATATTTTTAATCGGAATCAAATTATGAGATATTATAAAGAAAGTACCAGTTTTTATAATGAAAAAGAGATTGAAAATGCAAAGGAAGTACCATCAATTTTGCATTATACCCCAAGTTTTACTGTAAGACCTTGGATTAAAGGCTGTAAACATCCTAAGAAAGGACTCTATTGGAAATATTTGAACATGACACCGTGGAAAGATTTAAAAAATCAAAAGAATCAAGAAAAATGGTATATTCGGATAATTAATTGGTTATATAGAAATTTTTATAGATAATCATTAATTAATGGGGAGAAATAAGGCATATGAAAAGAATATTAATTGTACATTCTAATATGGAAATAGGTGGAGCAGAAACGAGTTTATTAGGCTTATTGAATGAAATAGATTATACCAAATATCAGGTGGATCTATTTTTAATAAAACATAGTGGGGAATTGATGGAGTTCATTCCTGAAGAAGTCAATATATTACAGGAAGACGAAGATTACAAACAGTTAATGATTCCGCTAAAAGATGTGCTTAAAAATAAAAAAATAGGAATATTTTTTGCAAGAATGTTTGGAAAGATAAAGGCGAAAAAATACAATGATGGATATATGATAAAAGAATATGGTTATTTGAATGTCATGCCATTTTTGAAAAAAATTGAAAAAAAATATGACATTGCGTTGAGTTTTATTGACCCACATTGGATAATTCAAAAAAAATGTGATGCGAAAATAAGAATCGGTTGGTTACATACTGATTTTAATAAAATTAGAGTAGACAAAAATTTAGATTATAAGATGTGGGATGGATGTGATTATATAGCACAAGTATCAGAAGCCTGTAAAAAAGAATTTGATAAAAATTATCCGGCATTGAAAGATAAATCTATTGTGATTGAAAATTTATTGCCGGCAGATTATTTAAGAAAAAGAGCGGATGAATCAATAACAGATATGGAAAATAATGAATGTATAAAGTTATTGTCAATAGGAAGATTTAGTGAACAGAAAAATTTTGATAATGTGCCTGAAATATGTAAGTTTATAAAAGAAGCTAATATTGAAATAAGATGGTATTTAATTGGATATGGAGGGGAAGAGAATTTAATTAGGAATAAAATTAAAGAGTATGGTGTAGAAGACAATGTTAAAATTTTAGGTAAAAAAATTAATCCATATCCGTATATAAAACAATGTGATATCTATGTTCAACCATCGAGATATGAAGGAAAGGCAGTAACAGTAAGAGAAGCACAAATATTATGTAAACCAATTATTATAACAGACTTCACAACGGCAGCAAGTCAGCTAGAAGATGGAGTGGATGGCATTATTGTACCGATGAATAATAAGGAGTGTGCACAAGGAATTATAAATCTTATTAAAAATTTTGATTTACAGAAAAAGTTACAAATAAATTGTAAAAAAAGAGATTATAGTAATAAAGAAGAAGTAAAGAAAATCTATCAATTAATGGGGGATTAAGTATGGCAATACCTAAAATTGTACATTATTGTTGGTTTGGAGGAAAAGAAAAACCAGAAGATGTAAAGAAATGCATTGAAAGCTGGAAACAGTTTCTTCCAGAGTATCAATTAATGGAGTGGAATGAGGATAACTTTGATATTGAACGGTTGCAGTATACACGGGAAGCATATACAGCAGGGAAATATGCATTTGTCAGTGATGTAGCTCGTGTTGAGGCATTATATCAGTATGGGGGAGTTTACATGGATACTGATGTAGAAGTCTTAAAATCTTTCAATCCATTATTAGAGGCACAATGCATTTTAGGAATGGAAGAAAAAGAATATGTTGCGACTAGTTTTATGGCTTTTGAAAAAGGACATCCATTGGTTAAAGAATTTTTGAATCTTTATGAGCAACTAAGTTTCTTGGATAAAAAAGGACAGATCATCGCAGGAACTAACGTAGCAAAACTAACAAAGATGTTAAAAGAAAAAGGTTTTGTACAGGAAAATCATTATCAGGAACTGGAAAATGGGATTCAGATTTACCCAAAAGAATTTTTCTCACCATATGATTATATTAATTGCCATTATAATATTACAGAAAACAGTTATTGTGTCCATTATTTTGCTGTATCTTGGATGTCAAAAAAAGAGCAGGTGAAGAAGGAAATCAAGAAAAGAATTGTAAAGATTTTAGGACCAGAGAAAATGAACGGAATAAGGGAGAAACTATGGAAAAAGAATTAGTTAGTATTATCATTCCAGTGTATAATGCTGAAAAATATATAAAAACATGTATAGACGGAATTAAGAGACAAACTTATTCTTTTTTTGAATGTTTTTTGATTAATGACGGATCAAAAGATAGAAGTGAAGATTTTATTCAGGAGAAAATAGAGGGTGATGATCGATTTCAATATATCTATCAAAAAAATGCAGGGCCATCAAAGGCACGAAATGCCGGAATAAATAGAGCAAAAGGTAAGTATACAATATTTATTGATGCCGATGACAGAATAGAAAAAGATTATATAGAACAATTGGTAAAACAAATAGAGCATAGGGATTTTGCTTGTTGTGGTTATGTAGATGAGAGTTGTTATGGTTCTATACGACATACAGATTTTGATGATCAGTTTATCAAGAAAGAAAAAAAGAATCTGATAAAAAGTATTATAAATGGTACGGGTGGTGTTTTATGGGCCAAAATTTTCAAAACAGATATAATTCATCGGGAAAATCTTCAGTTGGATGAAAAACTGTATCAGTCAGAAGATATGATTTTTATTTTGGAATATATGCAGTATGTGAAGAATTGGAAAATAGTAGATCAATATAGCTATCACTATAATAGATTGAATGATAATAGTATAAGCAAAAATATAAACGATAGTTATTTAGAAAATTATAAACGTTTTTATAAGGAATTATTTATAAAGTTAAAAATGTTGAAATTTGAACAAAGTGAAGTTGAAAATTGTGTAAATGAAAAAATTATAGATACAGTATTTTATTTATTTTTAAATTCGACAGAATATAAAAAATTGTGCGAAAAAATTCTGGAAGATAAAATGTTTATAAGAGCATTAGAAAAAAGTCAAAAACATAAAAAAATAAATCATTTTATAGTAAATCGTAATTACATAAGACTAAATGTCTATCTAAATCTTTATAGAATGTATCTGAAAATGAGAAAGGGTTTAGGAAATGTGATAAGGGGGAAAAAGAAATAATTATGAAAATATATGTAGATGTATATTTGGCGAAAAATTTGGGGGACGATCTGTTTGTCCATGTATTGGCGAATACCTTTCCAGATGTTGAATTTATATTGAATTATTATGGAAATGATTATGATGATTTCCTAAAGAAATATAAAAATGTAAAAAAATCTGCATATCCATCAGGATTTAAGATTTTAAACAGGCTGAAAGTTTATGATTATATTAATGATGAGAAAAGAATTAGCAAGGAATATGATGCATTGATTTTCTTAGGAGGCTCCATATTTCGAGAGGAAGTTTACTGGAAAGAATTATATGAACAAAGAAAAAAACTGGTAAATGCGTTTCAAGAGAAAAAAAAGCCAGTGTTTATTTTAGGGGCTAATTTTGGACCATATGATACAGATGAATTTTATAATGCTTATCAAGAATTATTTAAGAAATGTTATGATGTATGCTTTAGAGAATCATATTCATATCAACTTTTTAGGGAATGTAAGAATGTAAGATGCGAAAAAGATATTATTTTTCAATTGCCAATATTAGATTCAATTCCTAAAAAAAATAAAGTTGTATATTCCATTATTGATCCAAAACATAAGAAAGGGTTAAGAAAATACACAGATCAATATATTCGATTTGTAGAAGATATGATTATGGATAATCAGGCACAAGGGTACGAGAACGAATTAATTTCATTTTGTGAAGCAGAGGGAGATTTAAGAATTTGTAGAACAATTCAAGAAGATTTATTACAAAGAAATCTTAGGATTAATGTATATGCTTATACAGGAAATATCAAAGAAGTTATAAAGAAAATTCAAGAAAGCAAATTGATTGTTGCAAGTCGCTTTCATGCCAATATATTAGGATTAATTACTGGAACATTAATTTTACCACTTGTATATAGTTCTAAAACAGAAAATGTTCTAAAAGATATAGATTTTAATGGAAAAATATTAGATATAAAAGATTGTTCAAAAGAAAAAAATAATTGCCATGAGATATTGCAAAAAGAGCAGTACATAAACCAATTTGATAAAGTGGTAGAAAGTTCTAAAAGGCAATTTAAAGGTTTAAAAGAATGGATGGAGATAGAAAAAAAGAAGGGGTTGTAATGAAACAGAAATTATTATTTGTTATAGAGTCTTTAAATTGTGCGGGGGCGGAAAAAAGTTTAACTACATTATTGAATTTAATAGATTATTCAAAATATGAGGTGGATTTACAATTATTTTCAATAGCGGGAGAATTTTTAGAATTAGTACCAGAGGAAGTAAATATATTACCGAAATTAGATTATTTTGAATATTGTAATTTACCAATGAGCCAGTGCATAAAGAGTGTTTTCTCATTTACAAAATTGAAGATGTTGTTATCAAGAATTCATTATTCTATCCGAATAAGAATAAAAAAGGGCAATAATGCTGACAAAGCTGTGATGTTTTGGAAATGTTGTGAACATAGTTTTGATAAGCTGCCAAAGGAATATGATGTTGCAATTGCTTATGCACAGGGGACACCAACATTTTATGTGGCGGATAAAGTAAAAGCAAAGAAAAAAATGGCGTGGGTAAATACAGTTTACAGACCTCAGGGTAATACTAAAGAGTATAATGTAAAAGAATATAAAAAAATCCAAATGATTAATTGTGTATCCGATGCAGTAGCAGAAGAATTTCAGAAGGATTTTTATCAATTCAGAAATCATATATCGATCATGTATGATATTATGGATAAAAATTTTATTCTAAAGATGGCAAAGATGAAGTCAAATGTGATGAGTGATATGCAAAAAGGACAATATAAATTGCTTACGGTAGGAAGACTGGATCCGAATAAAGGATATGATATTGCAATAGACGCAGCAAAGATACTAAGAGAAAATGGCATAAATTTCTGCTGGTATGTCCTTGGAAAGGGTGAAGAATATCAAAAGATAAAAGAATTAATAAAAAAGAATCGTTTAGAGGAATATTTTATTCTACTAGGAGTTCGTTCAAATCCATATCCATATATATTGGAATCAGATATTTACATACAACCTTCTCGTTTCGAAGGATTTGGATTGGCAATTGCAGAGGCGAGAATGTTAAACAGACCAGTAATATCAACAAACTTTGAAGCGGTATATCATCAGTTAACTCATGAGAAAAATGGATTGATTACAGATATGAATGGAAATAGCGTCGCGGGTGCGATTATGCGATTAATAGATAATAAAGAATTATATCAGAAAATAGAGAGTAATCTGAAAAAAGAAGAAAAGGGAAACAGCGATGAATTAAAGAAATTTTATAAGATGCTTGGAGAATAAAAACTATGAAACAAAAAATTTTGTTTATGATGATTGATATGAATGTGGGAGGAACGGAGAAGGCGTTTCTAAATCTGGTTTCAGAAATAGACTTCACAAAGTATGACGTCACATTATTATTATTGGAAGAAAAAGGTGGATTTTTAAAAGATGTTCCGAATGAAGTTCAGATAGAGACATTAGAAAATTATGAACAGATAAAAGATGAAATAATGTTGCCGCCTTTGGTATGTGCCAAGAAAGCTATGCACATAAAGAAATATTTGAAGGCTGTTGGAATTTTGTTTTATCATATTATATTTAAAATAAGTAATGATAGAACTTCTTATTATAAATATATAATAAGAAAATTAAAGAAAAAAGAGGGCTATGATGTAGCAATAGCATTTGCTGGACCGATGGAATTTATTACTACATATATTTTAGAAAAAGTAGAGGCAAATAAAAAAATACAATGGATACATTTTGATATTAGTAAAAATGGAACAAATCTTAAACATGCAAGACGTAATTATCCAAAATTCAATAAGATATTTGTGGTTTCAGATCAAGCAAAACAGATTTTAATTGATGCTATCCCTTCAATAGATAAGATAACAGAGACAAAACAAAATGTAGTTTCAGAAGCTGCATGTTTAAAGTTGGCAGAAGTCGGAGAGACATATAGAAATTATGATGGAATAAAAATATTGACAGTCGGGAGATTGTATAGGGAAAAGGGACAAGATATTATTCCAGAAGTTGCAAGACAATTAAAAAAAGAAGGATATGACTTTAAGTGGTATTTAATAGGAGAAGGTTCAATACGAAAAGAAATAGAAAAAAAAATAGAAGAATATGAATTAAAAGATACAGTTATTCTCTTAGGAACAAAGACAAATCCTTATAGATTTTATAAAGATGCAACAATTTATGTACAGACTTCAAGACAAGAAGGGTTTGGTATCACTATTGCCGAAGCAAAAGTATTTAAGCTGCCAATTGTTTCAACAGATGTAGCAGGAGCAAGGGAACAGTTAAAAGAAAAAAATGAGATTATAGTCCAATTTGCCCCAGATGAATTGGCAAAGGGAATTAAAAAGTTATTAGAAAAATCACGGGGATAGAAAAATCATATGAGAACAAAAAAAACATTTATAAATATGTGTGCAAAATTTGTAAATCAAATTGTTGTTATTTTGCTGGGACTTATTTCAAGAAGAGTCATGATTGACAGTGTAGGAGTTCAATATCTTGGAATTAATGGAGTCCTTGAAAATGTGTTTACAATAATTTCACTGGCAGAATCAGGAATTGGGGTTGCAATGGTATATAGTTTATATAAACCATTAGCAGAGAAAAACGAATATGTGATTAAGGGGTTAATGCAGTTTTATAGAAAAAGTTATCATATTTTAGCTGCTTTTACTCTATGTGCAGGACTTGTGATGGTTCCATTTTTACCGGTATTTTTAAAGGGAAATACAGTAAATAATACGTTGATTATTTACTTCCTGTTTTTATTTCAAGCAGTGACATCATATTTATTTACATATAAAGTTTCTTTAAATAATGCAGATCAAAATCAATATATTGTGACGATCATCAATACAATTTCTCAGACACTGGTATTGATTATAAAAATAGCAATATTGTACTTTTAACAATAGATATCATATTTAATCTGGCAAGAAATTTAGTAATATCACACATTGTTGATAAAATGTACCCATTTTTAAAGGATAAAGAACATGTGGTCTTAGATAAAGAAATAAAAAATCCATTATATAAAAATATAAAAGCATTATTTATCGGAAAATTAGGATACATTGTATCGGTGGCAAGTGATAATCTTGTAATATCTTCTAAACTAAGTGTAATATCAGTAGGACTCTATTCAAATTATACGACAATAATATCTGCAGCATCAAATTTTGTTAAGATTTTTATATCAAGTAGTATGGCAAGTGTTGGAAATGCAGTTGCATCGGAAACAAAAGAAAATGTATATAGAATATTTAAGAAGATGCTATTTATAAATTTTTGGATTTATACAGTTTGTGCAGTAGGAATGTTTTGTTTACTAACACCGTTTGTGGAAAATATTTGGTTGGGAAAAGAATTTGGATTAGGAGAGTTAACTACATTTTTGATTGTTTTTAACTTTTTTTTAGATGGTATTATGGCACCAATTGATTCTGTAAAAAGTTCAGCAGGGATATATTGGAATGACAGATATATTCCAATTGCAGCGGCAATGTTAAATTTGATATTAAGTATTTTATTTGTACAAAAATATCAAATTGCAGGAGTACTGATAGGAACAATTGTAAGTAAAATTACCTTGAATTTTTGGATTCAGCCGTTACTTGTATATAAATTATTGTTTAAAAGACGTTTGTTAGATTATTTTGTAATGATAATTAAATATTTGTGTGCGTTTTTTGGAATTGAGGCATTATCTTATAGTGCGTTAAAAATGATTAATCTTCAGATGAATTTTATTATTTTAATTTTGGAAGGAATCCTTATTTTAATAGTAGTAAATATTATTTTATGGATATTGTTTGGAAGAACAGCTGAATTTAGAAATCTTATGGAACTGGTAAAAAATAAGATAAAAAGTAATTAAGAATTATAAATCAGGAAGGGAAATGGGAATGGAGAAATTATTAAGTATCATAGTTCCTGCATATAATGGAGAAAAATATCTTGAAAAATGTATTACTTCAATTATTGATCAAAGCTACAAGAATTTGGAAATTATACTAATAGATGATAAATCACCAGATTTGAGTGGAGAAATATGTGAAAAGTTTGCTATGAAAGATGATAGAATCAAGGTATTTCATAATAAAGAAAATATGGGGATATATGGAACAAGAAATAAGGGGATTTCTATAGCATCTGGAGATTATGTTACATTTGTTGATGATGATGATTATATAGAGAAAACAATGTATCAGAAAATGATGCAGAAATTTGAAGAAAATCAAGAAGTAGATTTAGTGCTTTGTAATTTTGAGAATATTAGAGAAACTGGAGCGAAAATTGGGAAAAGTAGGGAAAAAGAAGGAAAATATTTTAAAGATGAAATACGAAAAGATTTCTTATATCGATTAATAGGTAATCAGGAAATAGCATGTGCTGTATGGCGTTGCATATTTAAAAAAGAAAAAATTATAGAGAATGATATAAAGTTCATAGCTTCAAGAGTTAAAGATGATATGTGTTTTTTCTTACAATATATACTTGCAATTGACAGTTTATATTGTGTGGAAGAGTGCTTATATAATTATATTACATATGCAAGCTCAACAATTAATACATTAGGGATAGGAAATATTCAAGATGCAATGACAATGCCAAATTATTACTATGAAATTTTGAAAAAATATAATATGTTGGATTCTAAAATGAAAAGTAATATGGGAATAGAATATATTAAATCATATATGGCAATAAGGAAAAATTGTGATGATTTAGATATATATAGAAAATTAAATGATCCTAATTTTAGAAAATCTATGAAATGGGAATTCTTTTTTGCAATGAAAGGTAAGCAAAAAATAATATATTTATTATTAAAACTAAGATTATATGGAGTATTAGATAAGTTATTATAAGAATAGCTGAATTCCAATCTGAGGTTCAAAATGAATTAAAGAGAGTAGATAAAATCAAAGAAATTTTGAAAAAAATTTGAAATCAGTAAGAGTAGAAAATATAAGCTCCCAGGCACCTTAAGAATTTCTCAAACGCATACAATAAAAATATACAAAGGGGGAAACTAGTATGAAGAAAAAGGAATATTTAATTTCTAATGAAGAAAAAATCTGTATTCTTATTAGTTTAATATATTTAATTAGTATATTATGGATTAATTTTAATGGTAAAGTTTTTTACAATTTTGATATGTATTCAGATGCATATGTTGCTAAATTAATGAGCGAGAGTAAAACACTATTTCCGCAAAATTGGGTTTTTGGAAATCAGTGTTATGTTACTGCAACACCAGTATTAGCAGCATTGATATATAATTTTATACATAATAGTATTATATCAATGGCTCTAGCATCAAGTATTATGACAGGAATCATTATAGTTAGTTTTGTATGGTGCTGTAGACCATTTTGTAGATTAAGAAATATTATATTTGGAGTATTTTGCTTATCAGGAGCAGTTATTCTAGGTGGAAGTGCTAGCTCATATGTTAATGGATTTCAGATTTTGTATACAATGGCAAGTTATTATGCATGTTATGTAATAGGAATATTAATTTGTTTAGGTGTGTATTTGAGAATAAAATATAAAAAATCAATTTCAAAAATAATGATATTGTTAGCGGTATTAATGGATTTTTCATTAGGAATACAGAGCTTGAGACAAATGTTAGTGATGAACATACCATTTATTTTAATTGAAGGATTTGAAATTATTAGGAATGATAAAAATAGACAGAAATGGGAAAATAAACAAATGTTATTTGTTGGAATTCTTTTTAGTGTAAATGCATTTGGAATTATTACCAGTAAAATGATTCATATAAATCAAAAAACAATTATTGATCATCCAGCATTAAATATTGTACCTAATCAGTTATTAGCAAATTTTATAAGCTCTACAAAAGAATTGTTAGTTATAAATGGATTAAGATTTTGTATGAATGGAATAAAATGGATACCATTATTCTGTATTGCATTGTTTATAAATTTTATAGTGTACAAAAGTATATATTTAGTGATAAGAAAAAAAGAAAGAACACCAATTAGTGATATTATTATTTTTCTAACGATGAGTTTAATGTGCGTATATTTGGTTGGAATATTCATATTTAGAGTAAGAGCAATTTATTATTTTGTTTGGTATTTATTAGTTGTATTTTGCTTTATGTATTATATTGATGATTCGAGGAAAGAAAAAGTTGTATGGTGGATGATAATATTTAGTATTGTAAATTATATGTGTAATTTTACTCCAGATTATATTACTTATTGCAAGACAAATAAAATATACAAAACGATAAATCAAGATTTAGAAAAACAAAATATAAAACGATTGTATTTTGACTGGAATACAGCACCTATTATAGCGGCATATTCTAATGACAGAATATGTGCTGGAAGTATTAAATTTGATCTTGAATATAAGTCAAAATCATACTTGTATCCAGTACAGTATTTAAAGCCGAAAGATATTTTTAATGATTCTTCAAAGAAAAATTCATATATTGTATTTTCAAACTGGACGATGGATTATTTAGGTGCGAATGCAACTGAAGAATATAGAAAAAAATTATTTAATAAGTTAAAGTGTGTGGATACGAAAACAGCGGACAGTATGAAATATTATTTTTATGAATATGATAATAATGTTATAGATATGACATATGAATAAGGTAAGAATTAAGGTCCTGTAGATCTTAAGTATTTCTTAACGAGATATATAATATCACAATATTTTAAGTAAAACAGCTACCAATGTCTACAACACATCAGGAGAAACAAAAGTGAAAACAAAATATATAACGAAAAACTATCCTTCATATCGTACCTAAGAGTATTTGCAGTTCTATGCATACTAGCGTGTCATATACGCAATGAAGCCTCAATAGGAGCAATACAATCTCTAGGTCAATTATTCAACATAGGGGTACAAATATTTTTAATCATATCAGCATTTTGCTTTGGGAGACAAGGAACAATTGATAATATAAAATTCTGGTATTTCAAACGCATAAAAAGAATTGCATTTCCATATGAGACATTTTTTATTATATTAGCTGTTATATATATTATTAAAAATGTGAAAATGCTATGGATGAGTTGGCTGTCATGCCTGTTTTTTGTACAAGGAATGCATGTAGGAGTATTAGGTGCAGATCATACATGGTTTATGACAACGTTAATGATTTGTTATATATTAACACCGTTGATAGAAAAAATCTGGAAAAGAATTCAATATAAAAAGACAAAATGGGGCATACTAGTTGGATTACTTATAGTTCCGTTTATTATGGCATATCTGCTGCCGAATTATATATTTTTCATTACATATCATGTGTGCTTTTATGCAATAGCATATTATGTAGGAAGTAATTGGGAAAGACTTGGAAAATCAACTAATAAATCAGCAGTTATATATTTTATTGTTATGTGTCTGGCATTTGCAACGAGATTTATTGGACGAGCAATGATTGATGGTACGAAATTATATAATCTTGTTATTGTAAATTATACACATTATGTGGCAGCAGCATGTATATTTATGCTATTTTCAATTATCTTTTCTAAAGCGAAAATACTAAAAAATGTACAATTGGTTGATGGTATAAGTTTTGAAATTTATCTTTGCCATTATATGTTTATTGTGGGACCAGTATCAGTAATGTATATTACGGGGAATTGGATAATTAACAGCATTATTGCGGTGTGTATTGCGTTATTATTTGCAGTAATATTACATAAATTATCAAAAGGAATGAGGAAAATCTTAAGGATTCATGGCACTTAAGATGTGTTTTTGAAAAATAAACTTATAAATAAAGAGAATACCGCATGAATATATTGATTCTAATAAAACTGTTTGTTAAAATATATATCAGGTGTTACTTCACATTGACGTGAATGGCGGTTCGCTTCCTACGGGGAGTTCTAGTGCGTGGAAAGCATGATGCCAAGACAGAAAAATAACCGCCCTAGCCTGGAAAGTTAAGCGGTTATTTTTATAACTTATTAATCATCAGGCGAACCGTCATCGGTAGCACCTTTCTTTATTAATATACTAACATTTGGTATATTTTATGTCAACGAATAAAAAAATAAAGGAGAGGTGATACATACTATGGATCAAGAAAAATTAAGAACCATATTGCAGATAGGTGAAACAATAGTGAATAATCTTGGACTGATTGAGCCATCTGTCCGACATGGTTGATCCACCATTCCATTTTAGGCTGAGCCACTGTTCCGGATTCATTGAGCCGATTCCTTTAT
>OGPA01001110.1_pt1 | contig 23606 bp, 19 predicted proteins | sample 1552841 | NCBI WGS metagenome assembly OGPA01 (sample SAMEA2579916, study PRJEB22360) | human gut metagenome | reverse complement strand
GGGGAGTGGTGGCACTTCATCAGGCGGTAACATTACCCACCCTGTTTTGCTTCGGCTTGCGTATCAAGCTGATTTTCCTTTTTGAACCGTTCATAGGTCTTACTATCGGCATTTTCTTGAATAAATGCCCGGATGTCGGCTGCCCGATAATAGGTCTTATGGCTAATCATAAAGTAAGGAAGTTTGCCACTTGCCCGATACCGTTGCAGGGTTCGGAAAGAAACTTTCAGCAGAAACGCTAAATCCTGATTGTCTAACAACTTGTCGGTAGGGTCTAATACGTTGTCGGTATTGATTAGCGATTTCAGGTCTTGCCCGATTTCAGAGAGTTTTTTCGACAGTCGTTCCATCCACTTATCGAAGTTTTCGTTATCTATATACATTTTGCTTCACTTTTTTAGTTCAACATTATTATTTTCAATCGATTGATGAAGCAAAATTCGGCAGAATAGAGAAATAAAAATAGAGGAGTCCGGTGTTGACCCCTCTATATCATAAATGCAAACAGTTATTTATCAAGCCATTACAAAATTATCTTTTTTCATCTTTGTTTTTCAGTGCTTCTGCTTGTCGTTTCTTATGTTCTTTAATAAGAACTGCTTTTAAAGCATCCAGTGTCTTGGTGAGATTGTATGGCTTGCGTTTGAAAAGTTCGCTCTGACGGTCATAGATACCGTTAAAACTAAATCCAAAAGCCCGTTCAAAGACTTCTGAAATTGCAATGATAGATGGTTTCTTTCCTGCATTATCAACAATACCACCTAATAACATTAGGGCTGAAAGAATTTCGGTCATACCCATAATTCCAAGATATTGGAACTTAGGTATGACCGATAAAGACGATTCAAATGTGGGTAAGGTTTCCAAATGAAACAGTTCAGAATGTTGAATTTTAAGTTTCAATAGTTCCAGTTCTGCATTGATAATTGCCAATGCCTTTTGTGAAAACAGTTTTTTAAGCGCATTTTTCCCCCTGCCCGTAAAGAGGTATTGTTCTAAGTGAAGCTATCTCGATACGGGTAGCTGTCAACGTGCGGTAGATAACAGAATAGTCTGTACCATTGCTCACATTTTCGATATATTCAAGAAATTCCTCATAAGCATTTTGCATTTCTTCATTAGTTACTTCTTGCGATGTTTCAGACAATAGTCTTAAAAACCTCATACCTAATAATTCATTCATACACATAAAATTTTAATGTTGATATTAATTATCTGATTAAATAATTTGTTTTATGCAGAATGATTTTGCTATATTGAGCTTATTTTAGAACTCTATTTTTCTAACCATACTGTTGGATAGTTTAAAGCTACTTTGATAGCTTCCATCTCAGCGCTATGCCACATTTCATGCTTAAAACACCATGATAAAGCTTCATACTTATTATTAGCTACTGGATGTTTAAATGGGATAGGCTCTAATTGCTCGAATAATATATCATCATTTAATTGTGTTAAATTATGTATACATATTTCATTAATAGCATCGAACTGTTCTTTTAACTTATATGCTGGAATCAAGTCCTTTTCTACTGACCTATGCAAAGTTCCCATACCGTTGAATATCTTTACATAATCAACAATAGGTATTAATTCAGTGATTTTAGTATTTCTTCCAGTGATACATGTAATAGCATGGAAGTTTTGACTAATCATCAAGTGCCCAATTTGCCAAGCAAAGTTAGAATCTGTACTTTGAGGAATTGTGTACCATAAATCTTGCGGAATTTCTGAAATCAAGCGATTTACAAAATTCCGCGATTCAATAATCTGCTCTTTTAAAAAATCAATCTTTCTCATCTTTATAAATTTATATACTTATTAGTAAGTAAGTTTTTTAGCTAAAAAAATATTAGATATTCAATAGTCCTTCTTGTATGGACTTATATACGTCATTTTTTAATACTTTATTCATTTGCAAGGAAGATAATAATGCAGAATGAACCATGTATGCCTTTGTTCTTGGTGTTTCTGTAAATGAAAAAACATTAGTTTTTAGTCCATTGTCTAATAATGTTGTAAGCCATTTTAGAATTGTAGTTACCAATCCCTTCAACTCTTTCTGCATGTTTTCAGGTAAAGTGTCATAAGATGGAGAAAGTGAACCGACTATGCAAACCCAATGATTATCAATAAAACTATCGTGCATATGGATGTAATTAGAAAACTGCAATTTGTAATCTAAGCTTTCCCAAGTTTTAGTTAACTCGTTGAAAGCATTAAGATTCCTCCTTATTATCTCCACTCCCAAATCCGACTTTGAAGGGAAATAATAATGGATAGCTGCATTCTTTATATTCAATGCTTTAGATATGTCAGCGTAGCTAAAAGAATTGTAGCCTATAGAGCGAATTAATTCACTTCCTAACCGTATTATTTCACTTCTTGTATCATTCATGATGCAAATATAATCAAATTTACTTAGTAGTAAGTATATTCTATAAAAAAGATGCATTATCTTTGTGCGAAAGTTATTTGAAGCAATGGCAAAGTACAGCAGACTAATGAAGTTCGCTCGTTTCTATATCGTTACCCATTGTTTTACTATTCTTCTTCAAAAATCTATTATTCAATAGATTACAATCACATTTCTTGTTACGCAGAATACAAAAGGCTATCTGTTCCGAGGAAACTCCCAAACGCATTTTCAGTTGCGAACGGATGATACTGCCACGAAAAGTGGCCCTGTTCAGATCGGTAAGATCCGGCTCTTTTACATTTGTATATATAAAAGATTCTATCAGAAAATAATAATCGCCCTTATCGTCCCCCTTCATCAAATGCAAAACGAAAAACGTTTTTCACCGCATTTCCAGTGTCGGAACCAATGGCATACAAATATGACATTCCGGTCCACAGCAGAGCCAATATTAATACTAGTTTCCTCATTTTCAAACAAATAATCGCTTCCGCTTTAGTTTACTTCATGGCTCTTTTATAGGATAAAAGAGCCATGAAGTAAATCACAGAATGCAACTACTTGATAATATTAGATATAAGTATCATTTTATCAACTGATTATGTTTCTGCAATATGAATTTATTATGTAATAATATTTTACATAGTATATACAAAATGATTTACAATGCTTCATTAATATTATTTGCCGAAACTTGTGTAGAAACAATGGCAGTTTGAATGAGATTCATTGTTTTTATATCATAAGTTATCTGTTGATTATTAGAATAATACAGTTTTAGGATATTGTTAGAGCCGTTATACTACCTGCTGAAACATCAAATTATGCAGAAACATTTCCTGAAAAGCTTGAATATTATATTTAGCGAAAATATTTGAGTATATGAAAATAATAACTTATATTTGCCATTGATTTCGAGAACAAAAAACAATATTTTATATTTTGAAATCAGAATTAAAAATTGAAAGGTATTTACTTCCGGCTCTTTTATCCTATAAAAGCCCCTTTTTAAACATCTCATTTTCCTGTTATTTGTATTATTAAATTTCTGCACTTACAAGCGTCGCCCGTTGATTCTCTTTTTGTAGCTTTTTATTACACGGCTGTTGGCTTCGTCCAGTACATCGTGATTTATCTGGCGCAAATAAACGCGTGTCGTACTTTCCGAACCATGCCCCATGCAGGTGCTGATTACAGATATCGGTATTCCTTCTTCCTGTGCCAGGCTGGCCCACGTATGCCTGGCGGCATAAAAGGTCAATGGAAAAGGGAATTGCAGGATCTCACCGACCTGCAGGATCCGTTTATTCAATTTTCGCTGGATAAGACGATAGGCCTGATAGCTGTCGCCCTCACGCAACATAGGAAGCAGATAAGGCGAAGCTGGGTCGGCATATTTATCTATCAACAGACTAAGGGGTTGCTCCACTTTCATTTCCAATAATTGCCCGGTCTTTTTACGCCGATAGGAAAGAATGTTGATCCGCAAATTCTCCTTTTTCAGATAACACATGTCCACAAAAGCCATCCCACGCGCATAGAAACTGAACATAAAAACATCACGGGCCAGTTGTATCAGTTCACTCTCTCCGGACAGATCCACCTGCTCGATCATCAATATCCGTTTGGCAGAAACAGCGCGCTTGGCTGTTTTCTCCTTTTTAAAAGTCACCTCGCTAAAGGGTTCGAGCTCCGAAAGAACCACACCCATCATTTTTGCCTTATTATAAATTGCACGTAACTGATACAGATACGCCCATATCGTATTGGGTTTACACCCCTTTTGCCTGAGATAATTACGGTACAGCGCAACCAGACGGGGAGTTAAATTACCAAAAGTAAATAAAGGATCGTTCAGAAACTCATCGAAAGCACGGATCGCGTTCTTATAATTAGACGAAGTCCCGTCCTTACCCTCTTCTTTAAGTTCGGTAGTCAGATAGTCGGTAAAAACAAAGATATTGCTCAGGTCGTTGTAGCGCGTATACATCAATATGATATCATCGACGGAATAGTCTTTTTTACCGGCATTCAATGTATTGCATATATTAGTTACAATTTCTCTCAGCTTTGCTACATACTCCGTGGCTTCGCGGATATATGCTACCCGCTCCTTTTTGCGGCTTCCGGCACGCAAAGTTTCTTTTTCCGGATTAAATTCTCCTTTATGCAGACGGTACGGCGTATAAATATCCCGCTTCCGCCGGTAACGGATCACCTGAATAATTAACGGATATCTGCCGTCTTTATATTCTCTCGATGTATTCATCCTGATTTTGATAGATGTCATTTTCCCTCCATTTATTTATAAACTCAAAATAATAGATGAAGATACAACGGGAAAAAGAGGAGAATTGTTGACTGTCCGATCCAGACATAGGGTAATTTAACCGGGAGAACAAAAAGGGGATCTAATAAATTGAATAAAGATAACTCTTTGCAACTAAAAACCACAAACAGTTGGCAAAATATTCAATATTATTCATTTTTTATAACAACCCATTCTATCCGAATCGCTCGGATAAAAGACTTTTTCGGCATTATCTGCCGGGTAATGGGAATTAAGTCCTAGATAATGGCCATCAGGTCGGGGATAATCGGCAGTGAAGTCCGGGATAATTGAAACTAAGTCCGCGACAGCCGGCATTAGGTCCGAGGTAATGGAAGCCGGCCGCCGAAAAAAGACGATCGGGCACCGGAAAAGCACTTTTCATAGTCGTTATTTAAGGTAAAACAGACTTTTCTGCCACTAACCTCTTCCTGCATCCATCTCTTTTTCAACTAACATTCTGCCACATAAAAATCACCGGCACTATCTCCCTGTCCCATTAACTCAGGGAACTTGCTGCCCCGCATATCAAAACAAACACATTCCCCCCTCTCACCCCACCAAAATGACAACCCCCAACTCCCGCACAGCCGCATATTTCAGAAGCCATCCGGATATAGGCACATACAGAGCAAGGAAATGAAGGGTGAAATGACAATTTGATAAAAGATTTACTCCAGCAAATTGAGATTAAAACTCATCGCTTAGAAAAAGGTGAGCTATTCACAAATGATACACAATGGCACATCGGCATATTCTTAAAAATAAAAGCCCCGGGATTCGTTCTGTTATTTAATAATTCATATCTTTGCCCCTAACATGTAAAAGAATTAACTATGAAGTATTTAAATCCTAAAGCAGACCTTACGTTTAAACGTATTTTCGGCGAACATCCCGACCTGGTGATTAGTTTGCTGAATGCCTTGTTGCCCTTGAAGAGTAGCGAAGAAATCACAGAGATCGAATATCTCCCTGCCGAGATCGTGCCCGACAATCCTTTGCGCAAATACAGTATAGTCGATGTGCGTTGCTGTGACAAAAAAGGGCGTCAGTTCCTGGTTGAGATGCAGATGCTGTGGTCGCCTGAGTTTCGCGAACGCGTCCTGTTCAATGCCTCCAAAGCGTATGTGCGTCAGTTGAATGCCGGGGATGGCTATGAGTTATTGCAGCCGGTTTATTCACTCAACCTGGTCAATGAAGTGTTCGAGCCGGCCTTGGAGGGCTATTACCATCATTATGCAATGGTGCACCTGGAGCACACCGAACGTCTCATCGACGGCCTGCAGCTGATCTTTGTGGAGCTGCCCAAATTCATTCCGCATACCTATAATGAGAAACGTATGCATATTCTTTGGCTGCGTTTCCTGACGGAAATAGATGAATCCACCCGTGTAGTCCCCAGCGAACTGCTCGAAAACCCTGAAATCTCCAAAGCACTGACCGTACTTGAAGAGTCTGCCTTCAGCGATGAAGAGCTTGCGGGCTACGAACATTTCTGGGATGGCATCAGCGTAGAAAAGACACTCTACAACAGCGGAAAACGGGAAGGGAAAGCAGAAGGACTTGCCGAAGGAGAAGCCAAAGGGAAAGCAGAAGGACTTGCCGAAGGACAACGTACGATAGCCAAAAATTTAAAGCAACAAGGGATTGCCCCTCTTATTATTGCCCAATGTACCGGTTTATCGGTAGAAGAGATAAATGCGCTATAAAGAAAGAATATGAACTATTAATAAATGGAACACGGACAACACGGAACACGCGGATGATCGCGGATAAGGATTAATTCTCAATGTTTGTTCCGTGAAATTCCGTGTGTTCCGCGTCATCCGTGTTCCATTCTTTTGACTCACATCTGCCAATAATTGAAACAACTTATTTTAATAGGTTTACCCTATAATATCTATTTGATTTATTCTATAAAATTGATATCTTTACAACTGTCTCCTCTTTCTTTACTACAGTAAAATTTACCAACATAATAAAACGGCTAATCTCAACAAATGTATTCTATTATTGACAGTTTGTATAACAGCCCTCACAAATAGTCTGCCTACTTTTATCCCGGTCTATTGCGGTAGCTATTTGCGGAGTCGGTCTGATTTCTAACAGAATTCTAATCACCGGTGGCATGCGTTGTTTATTAAGAAGTGCCATATCGCAAATTTTACGTACCCCATCAAAAACAGGCTTCAGCCGTTTCCGGGCTACAACTATTCAGATCAGCCGTATGTTTTACTTATGATTATATAATGCATAAACAGTATGAATATGAAAAACTCTGTAATTCTCTTAACTGTAATTCTTGCATTATACTCCTGCACAGATGAAGGTATAGTACAAGAATTATCTCCCCCCGGACGACCCGACGAGGGAGTTGTAGTCCCCCGCAAAAGCAGCCTTGTCTGGCTCAATGGCACCGGTAGTGAAGCCAAAGAGCTGGCAGACGAGATGCAACGCGTAAACAATTACGACCAGGTTCTTTCATTCAACGACTTGCCGGGAACGGACAAAAGTGCCACGCTGACCACCTGGGCGGCAGACAGCCTGAAAGATATCACCGTTATTGCTAATGTAGCCGATTTCATGAAAGGAACATACACCAATGAAATGCTACAGGATATCCGCCACGATAATCAGGGAGTGATACTGATTGCCAAAGACGGTAACAGCAATGATGTGAAAAGTGAAATGCTGACCCTTTTCGGTATCTACGTAGACAAAGGGTATTACCGCGTCAGTTTCCCCAAAGAACAATACTTCGACTTCTACTGGAAGGACGATCCCGACGCAAAGAAAAAGCTATGCGGCATCAAAACCGTGAACAGTTCTTTCACCCGCGGCGGTACAAGCGATCCTTCCGATCCGGAAGTAACCAACCGGGCGTATCACACACTGAAAAGACTCCGGATCAACAACCACATGCACATCTACACGAATCATTACGATTACCGGATGACCGGTTACGAATCGTTGGACCCCTATGAGGCACAAACAGAATACTTTAAACCCAGAAGCGATAAATCCTATGATGCCGTAGTAGACAGGGAATGGATTGTGGATGCCTACAACCTCCGCGTCTATTCCCCGACAAGCGGCGACAACCTTCTGGCTGTATACAACGGCGGAGGAGCAGGCTTCCTAAACCGGATGGACAGCCGCTACTTCATGATTGAAAACCCACCTAAGAACGATGTAATCGGTCTTATATGGGGATTACGCAACAATGCTTACAGCAAAGTAAGCATACGGGAAGAATCAACATCGGCCCTAAACCTGAACCTCGTGCATTTTGCACCGGGACTCCCGCAATCGGAGACAGGTATCACACATGGCTTCACCCGCAGCATCGGCTTCGAGTTGGGCTTTAAGCCTGAACTAAAAGGCGATTTCCGCTGGACGAAATCCATCACCTACCAGTTAATGGAAATGACCCGGGAAGTATCCCGGAATATCGGAGATACGCAAATGGATTATAAATGGGTATGGTATCCCGAAACCCTTTTCCAGGGGAGCAAAGCGATGAAAGACGATGGCATGATCAACGGCGAGGCGATGGTTTCTCCCATGTGGAGCGAAATACTCTGGGACCAGGTAGGGAAACCTCCGGTAAAGAACGTTTTCTGTGATTTCAACAATGATCCCGGTTTCAACCAGAACCTGCTGAACTACCAGCAGGAATGTGCTGTCATCACAAAAACGGAAGGAGCATCGGCCGGACTCGTTGCAATAGATATCACCGACGGCGTAGTACTGCAATTAGGGGGAGCTTCGTTTTGCGGCTGGGGTTCCGAACAGAAATATCCATTCCCCTACAGCTCGACAATGCATGACCTGACAGTAGATGTAAACAGAAAAACAACTGTCTGGATAGATTATAATAACTGGTAATAAGTACGATCACCCTAAAAAAAAATAATATGAAAACGAACATATATATATTATTTCTGCTCTTGTGGGCTATGTTGGCCGCATGTTCGCAGGATACCGGCGATGATGCAGGCGGCAGCCCGGAAGACGGACCTCCCCCCAAAGACGTAATACTCGTCAGAATGGGCGACGGCAGCGAAGCTACGGACGTGGCAAACCGTTTGTATAAAAATATACCCAGTACCTGGCATATAGGTAAAAAAAGCATTTTGCCTTACGATCAGATACAGGGCGACAAAGAAGCCAGACTGAACGAACTGGTAAAGGACAACAGCATCTATCTGACGGTCATAGTAGATATTGACGACATTCAGTCGGGCAAATACCAGATATCCCTGTTTGAAAATCTGAAATATTACAAACGCGATTTCTACGTTATTGCCACTAACGAGAATCCCGGTCTTCAAAAGGCAATGCTGGGTCTGATAGGCGTTTATCAGGCTCCCGGATATTATGGGATCAATTACGACAACCTGCAACGTTACCGTATTTTCCCGGCTGCCGATCCGGCAGCCAAAGATCATATGATAGGTGCGGGAATGATCTCTTTTGCCCATAACATGCTGGCATCGTCTACCGGCAAAGACAACGGAACCGACCCCGACGATCCCGACGAGATGTACAACGCCCAGATGGCCGATAAGGAAGCACTGAAACATATCGAGATATACGATCGCATGTATGGTTATGCCAAAGGCGATGGCATGGATTATTCCGTCGAAACGGCCGAATACATGATGAAGGAAGGAAAGTCTCCGGATATAACCATCGACAACCACTGGACGATAGATGCTTATAATTTCCAGATATACAGTAAAAACAACAACTGTATAGTCAGTGTCTACAACTCGGCCGGCAGCGGATTTTCGTGTAACGTAAAAGACTATACAACCCCTAAATCCGCAAACGTATATGCCTATATATGGAACCTGATGACAGAAGCATCCAGTGAAGTGACGGTACATGCGGCGGGAAATTTATTCGGTGAGATCTCATCCCAGCCGCAAACGGTAAATCACGGAACGACCTATTCGGAATCGTCCTCATGGCAGGTATCCGTAGGTGTTTCCCCCTTCAAGATGGATAAACCCTGGGAAGCCTTCAAGGCCAGCTTTGCCAAAGAGTCGAGTACTTCGATTTCGTATAAGACGGCAACAATGGATCTGGCCAGCAAAGGGCAGATGGGCGACGGACTCTACAGTAAACAATGGCAGTTCGTTCCGGGCCAGTTCTACGACAAACAGCCGGCCTTCGTTTACGAAACTTCCGACAACCTGCGGGTGATCGATGCCGTACAGGCCATGACCCCCAACTATGTAACATGGGGCGGATGGACACTCAGGCAGGACTATCAAAAGCATATAAATAACAGCATGTCATTATTTCAACAGCAATGTATCTATACGCTCAGTTCCGACAGCAATCCGGGAGTTATCAGCGTAGCCATCAAAGACGGGGTCAAACTACAAAAGACGGAAGTTCACTATAATTGCGGAATACGATACGGACACCAGTCCTCAAATGCCGGAATGAATGTAACCAAAATGGTCCTGATAGATTTCGGCCAGTGGGACCGCTGACCGAAATTTATCATCGCTTATTCGCGAATGCAACGGATACTGAAGCCGTTTACACGGGAAAATAAAGCGTTGTTGAGAGACCCGGAGTCTGGAGTATCATCGGGATAATCTACCTGCTCCGGGTCTATATAAAGAGCCCAGCAATTTGAGCCGTCGATACTGTTGAACCACCAGTATGCCAACTTGTCTTTTTCTTTAAAAACAGCCTGGTCATCCCTTCTGCCTCCGGGACTTCCGATAAAGCCGGCTATTTTCAGTGCCCTGGCTACTTTGGTATTTCCCAGATAGTTTCTTAATTTATCCCAGTCGGCCAGATGATCAGGTACTTTCCAGCCGGAGACGGGAGATTCTGATGATGCTAAAAAATGACGGCCATTATATAATACGCCATACTGTTCGCGCACATATTTGTTTGCAGCATCGGCCATCCGGGAAGCCATAGATTGCACAACCGGCTCTTCCGTTTTTCCATTGGTCTTCTGTCAGATCAGAGGCTATTGCCTGCCCCTGTCCATCCGTCAGCGTTCGCAGATTTTCGGCCATCCAGTACTGGGAGCCTATTTTCATTATCTTGTAGGCATTCCCTTCGTAGTCGGTAATACGGCAAGGAACACACCCCAGGCTGTTGTCTCCGGTATAACCTAAATAATTGCCGGTGAAGAAGTCTGTGCCGTTTTCCGTGAACAGGCTGGTAGCGGCAGGATCGCTGCCGGCGGTATATTGCAGGGTTTCATAGTCTATCGAGCCGCCGTTATCCAACACCAGGCCTTTCCCGGTACTTTGGTTGTAGATGTTATGCGGGTAGAAAACAATAGCCGGTTTTCCGGCATCGAAAGAGTATCCGGGGATAAATTCGTGGCAGAGTTCACCTACTTTCACACCTTCAAACAAAACCTCGAAAACAAAGGAGGCAGTGGTTGAGGGAGCCTTCAGTTCGTATAGCATAGTCACTTCCAGGGGTAGGGTTATGGGTTGGTTACCCGCTGTAGGCAAACTTAGCGTGGATGTTCCGGACAATACAGGATCGGAAGCTCCGGCAAGAGGGGCAGTAATAGTAATTGTTCCTCCTGTTTTCGATTGATTATACAATGCGGATATAGCCCAGCCATTCAGGGGAGTACAAACCGGAGACTGGTTATTGTCTGTTCCGTCGCATGTAAAGGCGATTTCCTTTGTTTCGCCACGGCGGAAAAAAAATACTCCTTCGACTTCCAGTTTTGCCCCTGCAGCTCCGGTCCACTCCGGAACTTCGAATGTAGTCCCGTCAGCCAGATTGAATAAAATGTATCCATTACTTTTTTTTACGCTCTCAAATAACGGGTCTCCATCCTCTCCTTTTGCCTGGAAAGAATTACCAGAATCGTCCGTTATTTCGACAGGGCCGGTTCCCGTATCTATTGTCCAGTTGCCGGCGGCATTGACTCCAACTACCGGTGTTATGCCGTCTTTACCCTTTGCCGTCACCTTTTGTCCGTTATCATCGAGGATAAAGTTTTTCTCCTGTGACCCGACGGATACTGCCCAGTACCATTCACCGTCTGTATCCTGCTTCACGGAAACCAATGGAACAACGCCATTCTCACCTTTATCGCCCGGCTGACCGGGTTGTCCCGGATTACCCGGCTCTCCCGGAGCACCATCGTTTCCGGGAGTACCATCGCTTCCATTTTCACCGTCATTTCCGGGAGTACCGTCGGCACCGTCTTCCCCTTTTACGCCATCGTCCCCTTTGGCACCGTGGCGGATCGTAATGGTTCCCGCTTTAGCGAAAGTAATCGTGTAGCCGCTACCGTCGGTAAGCTCTTTGAAGCCGGTTACATAGTCGCCGCTCTCCCCGACGTCTATCAGTATTTTTAATGCGGTGATACTTTCGTTCATCTCCCCGCACATTTTTTCGAGACCGGCTGCCTGTTCTTCCATCTCAGCCTGATATTTGTACACCTCGTTCATCTCCTTCTGAACGCAGGAGGAAACGAACAGGCAAAGCAGTAATACTTTTATGATCTTGTTCATGTCTTTGCTTTTCATATTCTTAATTATCATTTCTTATGCAACGGATGCTACAGGCTTCGCCCAAAATCTGGTTTATGATCGCATTATAAGCTACAGAACCGGATTTATAGGTTATCAGCATGCGATATTTCACATCGGTAGTCCACCACTCTCCGTTTGTCTCCGATGCCCCTGAGCTACCATTACCGCCATCCACATAATTACCCGGCAAAGCGGTAAAGCCGGTGATGTTATTGCCTGCAACACCGGGAGCATCGGGTAACCAACTACCCGGCTCATTGCCCGTCGCCACCGACTTTAATTTGCCGGCATCATTATTCACGAAACTAATCAGAACATCCATTTCATCTTTGGAGGGTATATGCCAGCCTTTGGGCGTCACATCGGCAGACAGTACGAACTGATTATAGAGAACTCCATATAAATTACGGTATTTCAATGCTCCGGGTGCGTTTGCATCTGTTGCACGATCGACCTGGCAAGCCATGAGTGAATTTCCGCATTGAACCATCCAGTCCAGGGAGGTCGTAAATCCGGTAGGTATCGGAGTGCCGTCGTTGAGCGCCGTCGACTTCAGGTTTTCGCCCATCCAATATTGAGAGCCTATCTTAACAGTGCGATAACTGTAGCCCTGTACATCGGTTACCAGCGAGGCGCGTATACCGCTTGTTCCTCCGGCTGGTTCTCCGTCTTTTCCCGGTTGCCGGAATGTAAAGTTGCTACCGTCTTCCGTCAGTATGGAGTTTGAAACAACAACAGGAGTCACAGGAGCCATATATCCCGTCCCGTCATGCCGGATTGTGGCACCGTTCTCTATTACTAATCCGGGGCCGTAACTGTTTGTACGGGTATCGTAAGGATAGACTACCGTTGCAGGATTCCGGTCCGAATAGTCCGGCAGATACTCCCGGCATACTTCTCCCACTTTCAGGCCATGCAACAGCAGGTCGTAGACATAGGAAACAGAAAAAACCGGTATTTCAAACTTATAATATAAGGTTACAATGATCTCTGCACGTATCTCCTCACCTGCCGGGCTTTCTCCCTTTATTACAATAGTTTCCGAAGCGGGAAGAAATCTGTCTCCGGCTGCCGGAGCTTCTACAGTTAAAATACCCCGGCTAGTATTTTCGGTATAATGAACCGTTGACTGCCATTGCCCCGAAACATGTGAAACTGTCCGTATATTCTGACAACTGAACGATAGATCAAGTATCTTGCCTCGTTGAAAAAAGACCGGGCCAGATTCCAGAAATGCAAGGCTCATCTGTACCTTTTTAGCCACTTTGTAGGTTGTGAAGTCTGTCATCGTGAATACTACATAGTCCGGATTGCTGTTGTCAATGGACAAGAAGATGGAGTCCTTGCCATCCACGGCTTTTGCCGGAAGTTTATTTCCGTCATGATCGTAGACCCAGTCTGTCTTATCATTCATGGTTTGTTGCCAGTAGTACTCTCCGTCCGTATCTTTGGCAATACTCATTTTAGGAGTGATGCCGGGGGTTGGTGAAACCGGCAGGCGATTTCCTTCCGGATCGAGCAGCCAGTCAGCGGGAGTATTTCCAATACTGACAGTCCAGTAATAAACACCATCCGCAGGATCTTTGGCAGCGCCCATTAACGGAGTATCGCCCGGAGGTCCTTTCTCGCCATCGGGACCGTCAGGACCTCCGGGACCATCCGGCCCCTGGGAACCGCCGGATCCGTTTTGCCCGTTATTTCCATTCTGACCGTTCTGTCCGTCTTGCCCGTCATCGCCATCGGCTCCGTTGTCTCCTTTCTCTCCGTGTTTAATAGTGATAGTTCCGCCTTTATGGAAAGAGATGGTATAGCCGCTGCCATCCGCCAAGTCGGAAATACTTTCTATGTAATCGGAAGTACTTTCGGCATTGACGATAGAGTGTAGTAAAATCAGCTCATTGTTTGCATTCGTACACCATTTGCGGATATTTCCGATCCGCACATTCAGCTCCGCTTCACGGCGCAATGCTTCATTCATGTCTTCTTTCATACAGCCGCTAACGAGGGTAGTCAACAATGTACACAGTATAATATAGATTCGGTATCTTTTCATGTTGTTGTCATTTTATTTTTTCAGAAGGCGGATATGGTATCCGCGAGCGTTATTCTCACCGCTGACTAACTTCAGCTCAATATTTGTCGCACTCAGCATCATTACAGAGTAGACATCTTCCTGCGATGAGCCCGTCCACCAGTAACCCTGGTTGAGCAAAGCAGCAAAAGTTCCGTTTGCATCGCGATAACCGCCCCCCCGTGCAGTAAAACCGGTGAGGTTGGAAACATCCGGGGTAGTGCTTGTCCAATGTTGGGTGCCGGATTCTTTCAACACGAAAGCTTCCCGGCTTGAGAGAAAGTTCTTCAAAACGGAGACATCTTCGCTCCTGGGAAGTTTCCACCCCGGTAGAATTACTTTTTGTACGGCATTATAATTATAAAGCACCCCATAAGTCATTTTATCATTCCGGGCAGCCGGGTCTTTCGCATTCGGATAACCGTAAACAGCACAGGCTCCGTCTCCATCTATACCTCCGCCGCCAGCACCGCTACTTGTCCAGTTGCTACCCGACAAATTTGTGTCGATAGGCTTACCATCGGCATAAGTTAAGGTCCTAATATTTTCCGATGTCCAGTATTGGGTGCCGATCTTTACAACCGAATAGGTATTCTTGTCCGTATCAGTAAGAAATTCAGGTTTGAAGCCGTCTCCCAGATCCGGTTTGGTTCCGGTGCGGGTTTGTTCCGTGTAATAGCCCGTACCGTCTTCCGTATAAATACTGACGGAGGCCGGAGACTTATTACCCGAAGTATAAGTTACGCCATCATGACTAATCCGGCCACTATTCTCCAGAATCAATCCTGTTGCGTATTGTCCACCGGAATACGGATAAATAACAGTTGCCTGGCTATTAGTCGAATAGGCGGGGATATATTCGCGGCATATCTCTCCAACCTTAACGCCTGCCAGAAGAAGATTATAGACAAAAGAACCTTTAAAGTCGGGTATCTGCAACTTATACAGCATGGTAACAGGAAGAAAAGCCTCAATAGTTTCGCCGGTACGACTGACTCCGCTAAGCTGTACGACCCCGTCGGGATCGGCAAGCCTGTCGGTTATGGGAGGGGCGGTCAGGCTGAGCGAACCGGTTGCCGGATCGCCTGTTGCATTCCATCCCCCGGGTGTGCTGATATTCAGTTTACTTTCATCTATCCCCGTACAGGTGAAGTCTACAGTCTGTCTTTCATTCCTTCTGAAGAAAAGAAAATCGGAAGTCAGGGTAAAAACGATACTCCCTCCTCCTCTGGGTACTTTGATTTTTGTAATACCGTCTATCAGGGTGAATTCAACGAAATCCGGATTACTATAATCTACAGATTCGAATTTTGAAGGGATTACAGCATTTTCCGCATGTGCTTTCACCTTTTCTCCATCCACCAGCAACCATTCCTTCGGTCCAGAACCTATTTGTTGCATCCAATAGAAACCGCCTCCATCACCTCTTAGCTCTTCAATGCTAAGCCGGGGAGTCGAGCCATCGGCAACTGTTGATTTTGCTTTTACTCTGTTTCCATCGCTGTCTTTCAAATATTCTACCGGAGCGGAACCTATCTGTATAGTCCAGTAAAGTTCATTATCGTCGGGGTCTTGTATGATCCCGACGACGGGACTTTGCCCCGGATCGCCCTGTTCGCCTTTATTACCACTGCTCCCATCCGGCCCCTGGTTTCCAGATTCACCGTCTTTTCCGGGTTCACCGTCAGAACCGTTCGTACCGTCCGATCCATTCTGACCATCGTTACCCGGCTTACCCGGATCACCGGCAGGTCCTTTATTTCCGTGTCGGATCGTAATCGGATCGCTTTTTGAGAATGACACAACATATCCGCTGTTATCCGGTAGCTCTTTTACTGAGGTTATGTAGTTTTTATCTTTACCAGCGTTTACGAGAACTTCCAGATCACGTATGTCTTTGTTTATTTTATTACACAATTCAGTCAATGCCTGCAACTGTTCTCCCTGTTCCTGTTGTCGGTTCAGCAGATCGTTCAGATCGACTTCTTTGCAACAGAAGAAAAGAGGCAACATCAACAGAAAGAGATATAATCTATTTAGAGTCATAACCGTAACGTTTATTTATGAGTGAAAGAGGTTCTTCCTGTTTTCCAGATCAATGCTATGCCTGTACTTATCATGAAATGGTCTTTCGATTTAATGAGAGTATATATACCATCCATCTTGTTGTTGTTTACCCAGATTATCCCCGTACGCAGTTGCAGGTCGAAAAGACGGGATGCACTATAGCGAAGGGCCAGATTACCTCCCAAACCGATATTCAATTTATCTGTAGATACACCTTTCAAGCGGCTTTTATCCGCTTTTACATACAGATCCGGCGAGAAGTGCTGCATATAAATTGCCGGACTTAGCAGAACCGTCCAACGGCGTTCCCTGGGAACGGTCGAAAAGAGGTTGCTGAGATTAATATTTGCCTGCAAACCTATATTTATATACTGCACCTTAGAATAAATATCTTTGTATGCCCAGGTTGGAAAAGCCTGCCCTACATAATAAGTCATCCCTCCCTCATCCACCAGGTAATCTGTGGCATACGACTTTGAGCCGAGTTTCGTACCTCCTGTCCCAACAGCGAATTCCAAACCTATTTTGTGATTGAAGCGATAGCCAGCAAAACCTCCGACCTGATAACCCAAGTAGGTTTTGTCGACTGAAAAGGTAGTCAGGTCACCGAAGAGAAACGGTATCCCGTATTCTACCCCGAAATACCAACGAGCCGGTTTGTTATCTATACTATTAGTCTCTTGCCAACCTGCACTTTGAGCATATCCGGTTGCAGACAAACAACAAATTAAAAGCGATAGTATTTTTTTATACCAGGCTTTCATAACATAATTCACTTTCATCATATTATTTGATTTAAGTATTAATAATTGAGATATCTGTGTTTAATCCATTATATTTAGCCTCTTACGCAATTCACCCGGGGTATATCCATATTGGCTTTTACAGAATTTATTGAAATGCGAGTAAGAAGAAAAGTCAAAATCATCGATGATTTTTGCAAACCCGTCACCTTCAACTGTCATATTATAGATAATCTGCTTTGATTTCTGATTAAGTATCCAGCGATAAGCCGAGACTCCGAACTGCTCTTTAAATTTTACCCGGAACGTGGTTACCCCATAACCCAGAAGCGAGGCCAGTTCATTTATGGTTTTCACCTTCATATAGTTATTAAAAATCTGTGCTTTGAAAACGGAAGTAGCATCGGTAAGCATACCGAAAAAACCGGCCATTTCATCCTTTCTATAAAATGTTTTCAGAATATGAAATAATTCTTTCTGCTTTGTTTCGAAAAGGATATAATCGTATATCTCTTTCTTTAAATACTGGGAGATCAATTGTAAAAAAGAGTATAGAGGTTCAACAATACTCAATACCTGTATATTAGAGTTCTGTTCTATTCCAAAACGACAAATGGTTTGGAACATGGCAAGCTCCTGAACCAATACGCTTTCAAATGAAAATACGAGAATATTCGCATCTGTCTCTATTTCGAAGATATAGTCCTCTTGCTTCTTCAGATAAAACATGTGTAATTCGTTTATCGTTTTCAGTTCTTTCTTCCTGAAATAGATTTTTACAGATCCGCTCATAATAAAAAAAATAAGGTTATTGTACAATGCAGATTGGGTTATAGTCTCTCCTTTAGGTATTTCGAAAATACTAAACCCTGTTTTCAAACCTTGATGCCTTAATTTATCGTCCTCTTTTTTTGCCGTATAACTTCTCATTTTGTCGTTATCCTGTTTTGTTGTTTAATAAAATTCAATGGGTGTATCCTTTTATATATACAAAAAAAGAGCTTTGAAGGCAATTCGTTTGTACACTTTTCATCTTTTTATTTATACAAAATATCAAAAATGATATTGATGGAAGATCTTGTATAAAAAAAGCTACAAGTAATACTACCTGTAGTTTTCATTTACGCAAACTGTTATCTTATTACGACCTTCTTTTATTCCCTAAATGAGGGTAGAGGGTATTTACAAACAATTTTATATTCCCCAGATTATAAAAGGATTTATTAGTATTACAGATTGATTTATTTAGCTATTTTTGCGCACTTATTTATATTCATCATGAATAATGTACTAATTCTGTTAGACAGCCTGAATGATTGGAAACCTTATTATAAAACCAGTAGCATACTGGCTGTTTCCGATTATTTGAAGAACAAATCTCTCCAGAAAGAAAAGGGGAGTAAGTTTGTAATTAACCTTAGCAATGACTACAGTTATAACTCGGAAGGGTATTACTGCTCATTACTAGCTCAAACCAGGGGACACAAAGTGATCCCCGGAGTAGATATCATCAACAAACTGGAAGCCGGAGCAGGTGTCCGGATGGATCGGAATTTACAGAAACTCTGTTATCAATGGATACAGAAGAACAACATTACCGACGAGATCTGGAACCTGAACATCTATTTCGGCACTTGTAAGGAAAAAGGACTGGAAAAAATAGCCCGGTTCATTTTCGAGAACTATCCGGCTCCCCTGTTAAAAATCAGTCTGAATACCCGTCCGAAGAACCAGATCGAGAGCATTCAGTTCCTATCACTGGAACAATTGGATGATGAAGAGCAGAACTTCTTTGCTGAAGCGCTCGACCGTTTTAATAAGAAAGTATGGCGTGCCCCGCAAACCGTGAAATCAGCCCGCTACAGCCTGGCCGTATTATACGACCCGGAAGAGAAATTCCCTCCCAGCAACAAGCAGGCGTTGAATAAGCTGCTGGAAGTGGCAAAAAAAATGGATATACATGCCGAACTAATCACCGAAGAAGATGCTACCCGCCTGATGGAATTCGATGCATTGTTTATCCGTACAACGACTTCGTTGAACCACTACACTTTCCGTCTGTCGCAACTGGCGAAGCAAAACGGGATGGTAGTGATCGACGATCCATTATCTATCATCCGGTGTACCAACAAGGTCTACCTGAACGAATTATTTGAGAAAGAAAAGATACCGGCTCCGCTGTCTATGTTGATCTTTAAATCGAATGAAAATACATTCGAACAGATCAGCGAACAACTAGGTTCGCCTTTCATCCTGAAAATCCCGGACGGCTCGTTCTCTTTCGGGATGAAGAAAGTAACCAATGAGATAGAGCTGAAAGCGGCACTCGATCTGCTTTTCGATAAATCGTCGATCCTTCTGGCACAGGAATTTACGCCGACCGAATTCGACTGGCGAATCGGTATCCTGAACGGAGAACCGTTGTTTGCCTGTAAATATTATATGGCAAAAGGGCATTGGCAGATCTATTGCCATTATGATTCGGGAAGAAGTCGGTGCGGACTGGTCGATACGCTTCCGATTTATCAAGTTCCACGTAAAGTACTTGACACAGCAGTCAAGGCAGCTTCGCTGATAGGCAAAGGATTATATGGAGTCGATATGAAGATGGTCAACGACCGGGCTATGGTTATCGAGATCAACGATAATCCGAGTATCGACCACGGGATTGAAGATGCTGTACTGGGAGATGATTTATATTATCGTATACTGAATCATTTCGGTCGTACACTGGATATGAAACACTTCTAAGGAGATGGAGAAAGAGTTGGAAATCAGGCAGGCAGTCCGTTCGGATCTCGATTCTATACTGGAAATAGAAACAATTTGTTTCGGTGCGGACAGTTTTTCAAGGAGACAGTTCTTATACCTTATTACCCAGGCAAAAGGGATCTTTTATGTTGTTACGGATAAGGGGAAAGTGATTGCATACAGTTCGTTGATATCGAATGCCCGTACTCATAACCTACGTATTTATTCCATAGCCGTTCATCCGGATGCCAGAGGCAGGAAGTTAGGACAATTACTGATGGAAAAGGCGATCGGGTTTGCCCGGTCGCATCAACTCAAAAAGATCACACTGGAGGTTAATGTGACCAACGAAGCCGCTATCAGTCTTTATCTAACAAACGGATTCGAGCCCGTCCACATAATTTATAACTATTATGCGGACGGTTCGAATGCTTATTATATGCAGAAGATGGTTCAGACCTGACCTTTCTTCCAATCTATAATTGATTATTTACAGATTTTGGCAGCATACCCTCCGCCCGGAGCCATCTTGATTTTCAGCTTACGATCAGCCGGGACGGGGATGATCTCTTTTTTGTAATCGCTGGCAGCACGGTCGGCATTGATGCCATCTTTAAACAGTTCCAGCTTGTAATCGCCGTCACCCAGGAAAGAAAGATCCAGCTCCAGTTCACGTGGTTCCCAGTTGGTGAGGACACCCACATACCAGTTGTCGCCATGTTTGCGAGCCATTGCTATATATTCGGACACTTTTGCATCGAGCACCTGGGTTTCTTCCCATACGGTGGGGATAGCTGCTATAAATTCCGTACATTCCTTTTCACGCATATAATTCGTCGGATTGTCGCACAGCATATTCAAAGGCGATTCGAAGATCACATAAGTAGCCAACTGGCGGCAACGTGTCCCCTGACTCATCGGTTCGGAATAAACCGGACGGTAGTTCTGACGGATCGCATTACGCATAGCCCCTTGTGTATAATCTACCGGACCGGCCACCATACGGATGAACGGGAAAGTCACATCGTAAGTAACCATATCATACGATTCGGGCGACCACTTCATTTGCTCCAGTCCGTTCACACCTTCATAATTGATCACGTTCGGATAGGTGCGCTGCAACCCGGTCGGTTTACAGATCCCGTGGAAGTCGACCAACATATTATAGCGGGCACAAGTCTCCGCCGAACGATACAGGAAGTCAATTATTTCCTGATCATCACGATCCATAAAGTCTACCTTGAAACCTTTTACCCCCATATCGGCATAATGTTTCACCACATTTTCCATATCCCGGTCGAAGGCATAGTAACCGGCCCACAGGATAATATCCACATTCTTCGATTTAGCATACGATACAATCTCCTTCAAGTCGATTTCCGGGATCACCTGCAATAAATCAGCTTTCAGGTTTACAGCCCATCCTTCATCGAGGATCACATATTCGATGTCATGGTCGGCAGCGAAGTCGATATAATATTTATACGTTTCGTTATTGATACCGGCACGGAAATCGACTCCGGAAATATTCCAGTCGTTCCACCAATCCCAGGCAACCTTACCCGGTTTGATCCAGGAGATATCCTTTATACGGGAGGGAGCTGCCAGGCGATATACCATATCGCAATCCGCCAACTGCTTGTCGTTTTCCGAAACAACGAACACACGCCAGGGGAAAGAACGGTTTCCTTTCGTCTTGGCTATATAATTTTCGCGTTCCTTAACCAGCATCTGCAACTGGTTATGTCCGCCTTGCTGTTTTACCTTCGGATACGGGGCATGGACTGATTTCAAAGAAGGCTTATCTGTCGTGTTATTCAGGAACATACCCGGATAACTTTCGAGGTCGGCCTCTGTGATACAAACTTTCTTTCCATTTCCGAGATCGACCAGGAACGGCAGGATCAGCAGGCGTTTGTCGTTCAGCTTGGTGATCGGTTCGTTATGATAAGGTTGCTCGAACGAATTGGAGAACTGTTCTTCGAAAGTCGGCTTGGTGCTGTTCACATAAGCGGCGAAGGTCTTATGGTCGGTAGAGAAGTTATAAGATGCTTCTTCATCTTTCACAATCATATCTCCTTTTTTCTTCGTCACGAAACGATAGGCCATACCGTCGTTATACAGACGGAACACGATACTGTAATCGCCACGGAAAGCGATCGTCATCTCATTATATATATCGCTTACTTCCGATTTCTTATAAAACGGCGACGGGATCGACTTATCGACGGAGCCTTTCGTCACTTTCGAAACCTTAGGGTTGTCACCTCCCAACACTTCGCCGGTCTGTAAGGTCATGGATATGGCAGAAGGAGCCAGCACCTCCGTCCCGTCATGGTTCAATGAGAACTCTACATTATCTCCAACTGTCACTACAGTGTGCAGTTTCCTGTCGGGCGACTGCAACTGATAACTTTTCTGCGCCAATAAAGGCATGCTTCCCAACAACAGGAAAGTAAGCAATACTTGTACTTTCATGGTATCTAATTTTTTGTTTTTAACTGAGGCAAATATACACGAATAAACGAAAATAAAAATTCCAATTTTGTATTATCTTTGTCAATATCGTATCAAAAGCATCATAAACAAATAGATCGACGTATGAAAAGACTGTTGAGTATCTTTATTCTATGTATGGTATGCCTCTCTGCCGGGGCAGAATGGAAATGGCAAAATCCGATGGACGCAGGTTTCCCTGTGATCCAGAACCAGGGCTGGCCCGATGAGATCGGACAGACCTATGTACGCCTGCCCGACCGGGCAAAGGCCGAAGTCAGGGAACCGCTTTGGAACCTTTCCCGCAACTCTGCCGGACTGGCTATTCATTTTTACTGCAACTCTCCCCAGATAACCGTACGTTACCAGGTAAGCGGCGGGGATGCTATGCCACACATGCAATCGACCGGTGTATCGGGGCTCGACCTGTACAGCATCGACAGCGAGGGCAAGTGGAGTTTCTGTTTCGGTAACTACTCATTCGGGGATACGATCCGATACAGCTATACGAACCTGGGACAAGACAAGTTCCATAACCGTGGGTTTGAATACAGGCTCTACTTACCTTTATATAATAGTATCAAGTGGATGGAGATCGGCACACCGGAAGGGACCGAACTGACTTTCATTCCTCAATCGCCGGAGAAGCCGGTCGTCCTTTACGGTACTTCCATCGCACAGGGCGCTTGCTCCTCACGTCCGGCTATGGCGTGGGCGAACATCCTGCAACGTGCCCTGGGCTATCCGCTGATCAACCTGGGATTTTCCGGAAACGGGCAGTTGGAAAAAAACGTATTGAATTACGTCATCGAACAGGATGCCCGCATCTATATCCTCGACTGCCTGCCTAACCTCACCCAAAAGACCGATCAGGAAGTAACAGACCTGGTGATCGCCGCCGTAAAACAGATCCGGGAAAAACGGAACGCCCCGATTCTCCTGGTAGAACATGCCGGTTACAGCAACGCACCCAGCGACCAGCGACAATACGAATCGTACACCCGCCTGAACGCCGCTTCACGCAAAGGATACGAAACCTTGTTGCAGGCCGGTGTCAAAGACCTGTATTACCTGACACACGAAGAACTGAACTATCCGCCCGATGCCTGGGTTGACTACGTACACCCTTCCGACCTCGGAGCCACCTACCAGGCGACAGCCGTTGAAAAGAAAGTACGCGACATCCTCC
>OGPA01001108.1_pt1 | contig 23619 bp, 19 predicted proteins | sample 1552841 | NCBI WGS metagenome assembly OGPA01 (sample SAMEA2579916, study PRJEB22360) | human gut metagenome | reverse complement strand
ACATGAGCTTGTACATTTCTCTGATTTCTTTACAATCCATTCGATCACCATCCTTGAATTTCAACTTTCGCATATTTGCGATGTAAATATAGGATACTGCGCTTTTATGCGAATGTCAATAGTTTTCGCAAAATTGTTACTTTTTTCTTGCGCTTTTATGTTATGGTGTGGTACAATAAGGGAAATCCTGCAAAGTGAGTGAACTGAAATGAACATCGGAGAGAAAATCAAGCGCATCCGCCAGCACCGCCGCATGACCCAGAAAGAGTTGGGCGAGTTGGTCGACCTCAGTGCAAACCGCATTGCACAATACGAAATGGGTTACCGCGTACCAAAAAAGCCCCTGCTAAATCAAATAGCAGAGGCTTTGCGTGTTTCCCCGTTGGCACTTTCCGATGGCGGAAACGGTCCGGCAAATGATATTCTGGAGCAGCTTTTCTGGCTGGACGAGGAGCAACCCGGCGTTATCAAGCTGGTTCCCACCGAGCGCGGCACAGCGCGGTATAATGCCAACCCAAACCTTGCGCTGCACTATGATGACAACGATAACTGGCCGCCGCGTTCCCCGGTGGCCATGTGGTTTGATGATACGATTCTGGATGATTTTCTGAAGGATTGGGCTGCGGTTCAGAAGAAGTTGTATGCAGGAGAGATCACGCAGGCTGAGTATTTTGAGTGGAAGATTATGTGGCCGGAAACTTAATCTGCGGTCTAGAAATGGAGTAAACGTCAATTTAATATTATCGTTTATTTTTGCTCCATAAAACAGTAGAATAATAAAATATATGTATGAAAGGATGCGTTCTTATGCCATATTTGTCTTTTTCTCAAAGAATGGGGATTAAGCCGATAGAAGTGCCGATTCAGACAGATTGTCTGAATGAAGATACACGGATGGACATTTGGAATAGTTTTTATCAATGGTTTAGTAGCTATGTTGTATCAGACTCTGACCTTATAGACTATATAAACGGAAGTGAAAGAGAACTTTGCATTCGGGTTTGGAGTCGGTATTTAAGGAGAGATCTATCACATCTTTCCTATGGCCAAAATCTGACAGGCGAAGTCAAGCGTTTAATTTTGTCATCCACAACCGCATGGTACGATATTTTAGATTTTTGCGAACAAATTATAAATGACCCCTATGCGCAGGTAAAATACTTTTCCAAAATGCTCAATGATGTATTTGAAAAAGATAACGTCGGCTATCGCATCATCGGCAAGCAGATTTCTCCCATCACAAACGAAACGGAAATTCAATCCATCGAATCTGCGCTTGCATTAGGCAGGCCGTTTTCCGGGGCCAGAATCCATATTCAGACCGCCCTTGAGAAATACTCCGACAAAACCGATCCCGACTACCGCAACTGTGTGAAGGAATCCATTTCCGCAGTAGAATCCATGTGCCAGATCCTTGCCGACAATCCGAAAGCTACCCTAGGCGCAGCATTAAAGGTACTTAATAATAGCGGCATTGACATCCATTCCGCCCTCGCAGCGGGGTTTGAAAAAATCTACGGTTATACCAGCGACCAGGACGGCATCCGTCATGCCATCCTGAACGAGAGCAAAACCGTAGAGCCGGAGGATGCGCTGTTTATGCTTGTGTCTTGCAGCGCCTTCTGTAACTATCTGCAGCAAAAAGCTGTAAAAGCCGGTATCATTTAACAACCCCACCCCGGCAGGGCACAGGCGGAGGCATAGATGGGTGAAGCCCTTTGCTACTAGCGCACGCGTCACATCGCGTTGGTATGGTCTGACACTCGCGTAAGGACTGGTTACTTGCTGCCTGTAAACAGGTTCTTTAGAAGTTCGGCATAGTGCTTTCCACATTCCCAGCCGCTTTCGTTGAGAAAGTCGGACGTCACAAATTCCAGTAACCATACTTTGGAAATCATATAAAATTGGACATCCCATAAATATAAGACTTACGCTGATGAAGGGTGATAAGGTTGTCGAGGACTGAAAAGAACGTTGAAATACTTTCCTGCTCAATGCGGGAAGGAAAACATACCGGACCTTTCAAGGCGTTCTCAGCGGATACTTTCATATCATTCTTTGCACCCTTATTGACCAATGGATGCATATAGTTATTCATTCGTGCGTGCTGCTCGAAATACACTTGAATGAAGTCCGAAAAAGCATTTCCCTTCGGATGATAAACGGCATACAAAGTTGAAACAATGCCTGTTTTTCCCTTGTTTGTCTTGATTATTCCATACGGATTAGAGTTAAGAGGCGACTTTGTATATACTACATCACCCGTCTGAACAACACCGTAATTTGATACTGATGCACCAGCGAAAGAGCGACCTTGAAACTCAATCTGATTAACTATTCCATAGTCGCCTGAAACGGACAATACATCAGACCTATCATATATGTTGCCTGTGTTCTTTTCGGCGGAAACAGTAAGGTAATCTTCTAACTTCCGCTGTTCCCAAGCAAAAGTAAAAGGGCCTCGGATTTTCCTTGGCCCTTTTGTTCGACTTATCGCCTATAAATATGCAGCCTTACACCTCGAAGCCGCCGGTTACAATAAATTCCCGCAGCAGGCTGTCGGTTTTTTGGTTTACCTTGGGCGGTATCAGCTTTACGCCCTCTTTTTTCTCAAAATAGGCTTTTGCTTTGTCTACGCTTTTCTTCAGTTCGTCAAGGCGGCCAAACTCGTTGATATTGGTTTTCGTAAGCCCCAGACCCATCATATTGCGGAGCTTTTCTTCATCCAAGCCAAACACAACGGCAAAGCGGTGGATTTGGTCATTCTTCGCACGGCACTGGTACTCGGTAATGTAATCCCGCAGCGTCTTGCCGGGTTCGGGTGTGGCGTCGCCGCGTTCAATATCGTGCAGGAAGATGTTGGCAAACTTCTGTTCTTCCTGTGTCAGGCTGGCAAAGGACTTATGCAGTTCGGCTTTTGCCTGTTCTATGGATTCTCCCGATGCACCCGCCTGATTCAGCAGCTTCAGGTACTTATCAAAGCGGCTGTTCATATAGTTGGAATCAATCACACCGGTGTCGATTTCCGTCAAATAGCCCACCAAATCATACGGCGCATCGCCGTCATCGGAAGGGTCCGACGACTCGGTGGACAGTTCCTTATAGCGCTGTGCCAAAATCAGATAGGCAGACTCATCAAACAGCATTTCGACATCAATGGTTTCATCGGCAGCGTCGTCCGGGCAATGATATACGCTTTGATTCCATGTAAAGCCTTGCACACGCGCTGCCTCCATGTAGTCGTTAAGCTCGCGGAACAGCTTGGCAAACTTGGCGCAGACGCTTCTGTCCTGCGGCAGCTTTTCAAAATCAGGCACACCCGCGCTCGTAAACAACTCCGCAATGTCGCCGTACACCTCGTTCATTTTTTCAAGGTTGTGGGCAAGGCGGTCAACAAACAATCCAATCGGGCGGTCGCCGGAGTACAGCTTCACCGCTTTCAGCACATTTTGCTCCATTGTGTGCGGCTTGCGGTAGTAGCGAATCACACCGAACGGCTTATCCGGCCCAAACAGTCGGTTTGTGCGGGAAAACGCCTGTATAATGTTCTCGTATTCCAGCATCTTATCCATATAGAGGGTATTAACCCACTTGGAGTCAAAGCCGGTCAGCATCTGGTCAACAACGATCAGCAAATCAAGCTGTTGGTCGGGTGTGCGTTCAATGCGCTTATACTGCTCCTTGTGCGCCAGACGCAGCGACAGATCCTTCTTAAACCGTGCGTGGGTGGGTATTGTAAAATCCTGCCCATAGCGCTTATTGTAATCCTCGATAATTTCAACAAGCCCATCCTCTTTGTAAATGGCGCCGCCGTTATTATCAATGTTCGGGTCAAAAAGGCAGCTTGTTTTCAATTCCGGCATGGTGATCTTCATCATGCGGTAATATTCGATTGCCTCCGGGATACTGCTTGTGGCAAAAATGGCGTGGAACTTACCGTTGTGGCTCAAAGTCAGCCAGTTTTCCTTAATATCCTCGATAACGGTCTGCTTATGCTCTGCCGTCAGATATTGTGTATTGGGCAGATAATCCTCAATCCCCTTGATCCACTTTCCGTCCGGACCCGGCTCGCCGTACATTTTCACCTGCGTGTTGTCCATGTACTTATAGTACACAGCGGCTTTTGCGGGGTCATTCAGGGCGTCTGCAACCGTAGTTGCCTTCGCCTTTTCCAGTGCAACAGCCTGCCGCACATCTTTATCGCGGAAGGTAAGTACCTTGTACGGGTCAAAGCCCAGCACATTTTTATCGCGGATGCCGTCCGCTATGCTGTAACGGTGCAGTTCATTGCCAAACACATCGGTTTGCGCGTTGTTCTTTTTGGCGTTTTCCTCAAACACGGGCGTGCCGGTAAAGCCGAAGAAAATCGCACGGGGAAAGGTTTCTTTTATAATTGCCAGCATATCGCCAAAGGTGGAGCGATGCGCCTCGTCCACGATAAACACCAGCCGCTTTTTGCCGATCAGCTCAATATCGCGGGCATTTTTGCCGCCCTCCTCGTCACGGATATTGCTCATCTTCTGAATAGAAGTCACAATCAGCGTGTCTGCGGTGGCAATGCTTTTCAGCTTGGTAATCAGCTCATAGGTGTTATCCGTTGCCTGCACGGTCTCGTTTTCATCGGCAAAGGCGCGGTATTCTTTCAGCGACTGCGTTCCCAACTCGATGCGATCCGTGAGGAAAACTACCTTGTCCGCATCGTTGGAATTGGCAATCAGCTGTGCGGACTTGAAGGAAGTCATCGTTTTGCCGCTGCCGGTGGTGTGCCAGATATACCCGCCGCGCTGCTTGCCGCTGTCCCATTTCGTTTTGGAAACCACATCCGAAATCGCACTGGCGGCATAATACTGATAGCTGCGCATAACCTTCAACACGCCGTCCGCATCGTCGGCCACGGTGTAAAAGCCGATCAGCTGATGCGCCATGGGGATGGACAGCAGCTTGGAGGCAATTTCTTTCCAATCGTTGATTGGCTCGTTGTTGAAGTCCGCCCAGTGGAAGTAGTAATCGGTGTTAAATTTGCCGTCGGGACCGGGGTTTGCGAAGTAGACGGTTTCTTCCGGGTTCATTGCCACAAAAATCTGCACAAGCGAGAACAGTCCGGTAAACACACCCTCGTGGGCGTATTTTTCAATTTGGTTATATGCCTGACTTACCGGCACACCGCTGCGCTTTAATTCCAGATGGAACACCGGCATACCGTTGATCAGCAGCATCAAATCGCCGCGGCGGGCGTTCAGCATTTTGGATTTACCGGGAAAAATCGGCTGCTGCACGATCTGGTAGCGGCTTTGCCCGGCGGCAATCTCCATGCGGTCGTAGATTTTCAGGCTGACTTCCTTGCCGAAATGTGCCTTGTCATCGGGGTTATCGCGCTTGACAGAAACCGTTTTGCCGTTGATAAAGCCGTTCAGCTTCAGCGGTGTGCGCAGTTCCCGAATCTGCTCCACAATTTGCTGCATCTCGCCATCGGTCAAGGGGTAATCGCCAAGGCGATCTATGCCGCGGTTATTGTCAAAGAGAATGTTTGCCCAGTTGCGAATCAGATCCTGCTCGGTGGGATATTTCAGAATTGTGCTCTCCCAGCCTTTAGTCGTCAGGATTTTTATAAGCGCTTCTTCAAAGTCCGATTCCTTTTGAAAGGTCATTTGTTTTGCCCCTTTCCGGGTATTTGTGTGCGCTTTTACAGCCGTTCGCGCACCATCATCAGGGCATAGCCCAGCAGGTTTTGCCCCTTCCACTTGCCAATATCCAGCCTGTCCGGGTCTTTCATCGACAAGCCGATGCCCCAAATGGTATCTCTGACCGCACATTCAGCCAAAACGGAATCCTTGGTGGCGGCAAGCTGCGCTTTCAGGTCGTCATTTTGGGTGAATTTGGCAAGCAGCCCTGTAAAAACAACGATTTGCCGAATACCGTTCCAATAACGCTCGCTATAATTGGCAACCAGTCTGCCAAGCGCCTTGATTTCGGCAACATCATCGGTTGCAAGAATTTGGGCCGCCACAGCTTTGTCACCAAAGTAGACAGCCTTTTTGTACATCATATATTGTTCCATGGAGGAAAAGTCCACCCCCTCCACCGTAAAGCAGCAGGGGTACCAGTTGCTCAAATATCCGTTTTCCTCACTGGGGTTATGAAAGCAAACAACCGTCATTATACTTCACCGACTTTTTGTACCGCCAAATCCAGTTCCAGATCATGCAGCCCGCCGTATGCTTTTTCCAGAAAAGCAACCGGCACTTTTTTTACGACCTCGCTGCTGGGCAGATTATAATACCATTGATAATACGCATAAAATTCACCGATCCAGTCCGGCATAAACCCCTCGATGGCTTTGCCGTCCTTCAGTGTAAAGTCCTCGGTTTTGCAAAAGTAATCCCACAATTCGGGGGCGCTCATCGTGTTTACATAGGCTTTGGCTTCGTCAATGCTTTTTCTGGTTTTGCTTGCCATATAGGAATTGATAAAAGCCGCAGTATCCTTGTCAGGGTATTTCTGTGCCACAAGGTCAAAGAGCTTGCCCTGATTTTCGACTACATCGCTTACATATTCCTTTGCATACGCGCGCATTGTCCCTCACCTCTCAAACAGTGTGCTGAACACCTTTGTGACCGTGTTCGCGTCGGAATCCACCAGTTCGCGCATCCGTTTTCTTGCCGTTATGTCGCGCTGATTGTACCTGTCGTTAAATTCAGTGTAGTCCACGGCAAGCAACTCGTCGGTTATTTCTTTCAGATTTGCATACGCGGCCTCGGACTTGATGCAATACTGGATGCCCAAACCGCCCAGCGACAGCAGATCTTCCAGAATATCCACATCAATATTATCGCGCACAAACTCTTTGGCAATGTAAAAGTAGGAGGCGTTTGCGCGCCAGCCGCAAATCACATCATAATCGCGGGTATCCATGCCGTATTTTTCGATAAATTTCTTTGCCAGCATACGGTATCGCTTAGAGTCGGCGGCGTCCCGGTGCTTCATCAGCTCTGCCAGCCACGCAAGAACACTGTGCTGCTGAAAATCCAGAATTTTCAGCCCGGCGGTTTCCAGCTCGTACTTGTGAACCCAGCCGTTTGTGTCGTTCGGGCGGCAGACCGCCCATTCTTTGGCAAGTTCGATGTTCTCGGTAAGGTAAAAGCCCCTGCCATAGTCGTGTTTATCATCCCCGCCGCCAAATTTCGGCACAACGATTTTGTCGGGAGTGCCGTGATATAAAATAATTTTTCCCATTTTTTCACGATTCTCCTTAGACAAACATCTTTTCGAGCATGGATTTTTTGATATTTTGCAGCTTTTCTAACTCACGCTGATGAAGGGTGATAAGGTGGTCGAGGGTATCAAATAACTTTCCAATTTTGCGCTGTTCCTCAAGTGAAGGGAGGGGTACTTGTCCCATACAGAGTTTGTCGTAATAGAAGTAGAGACGAACACCACCCTCTTGCAACTGCATAATCAGCTTTTGAAAATCAGGCGATTTGAACCAATGCCAGAGGAGTCTATCATCCACATCGTCAGAAGTCTTAAAGACCTCATAAAGTGAACTTACTATCACACTTTTTCCCGTGTCTTGGTATCCAATGGAACCCACATTTATTCTTGCAGGGTTGTACGCAAATGAATTTGGAGAAACAATATAGTACATTCTTTTGTCGGCTTCTCGCATTGTACCACCGTTTTCAAACTTTTCATCTTGCGGTACGAATCCACTTTCATTTGTAATGGAATAACTCTCTAATGGCAGATTCTCTTTGTTCTTTTCACCCGCTGGAAAAGTAATATCCGAGAACTTCCGCTGTTCCCAAGCGTCAGTAAATCCCTTGAATCGAATTTCGGGGACGCTGCTGCCATTTTTCGGAAACATTTTTTCAAGCATGGCTTTCTTCAAAACTTGCAGCTTGTCATACTTACGCTGATGAAGGGTGATAAGGTGGTCGAGCTGGGTTAGAAATAATCCGATTTTTCGTTGTTCTTCTATATGCGGTACAGGTATGGGCATCTGAAAAAACACATCATCTTTGATGGAAAAACGGTCTGACCTTGCACCGGAGTCACCATTGAAATTCATAAAGGAATACCAATAGCCGCACTTAAAGAAGTGTTCCAAATAAGTAGTATCAATATCATGCGGGCGAAAGACCGTGTATAACGGCGACATTACGCCTGTACGCCCAAGTTTATTGCGATTTATCGGCCCCACAGGTGCAGAAGTTGAAATGCGAGGGTTGTAAACAAAATCTTCATTTCGGACAATGTAGTAGCCATCTAAACTACCCAACTTTGATATGTCGTGGTCAAAGAAATCTCTTTGGCTGATGATTCCAAATTCCGCCGAGTTTGTAAGCGTCTCTACATATTGTAGTCCGGTATTTTTCTCGGTAACCTTACCTGCAATTTCGGATAACTTCCGCTGTTCCCAAGCGTCAGTAAATCCCTTGAATCGGATGGCAGGTTTGTTCTGTTTTGCCATATCAGTCACCCAACAAGAGCGTCTTGAACTCGCTCAGGCCTTTCAGGTCGTACTCACTGCCGGTAAGGTCGTCCATCATCGCGGCCAGCTGCTTTTCGGTGGCGCGGATTTCGCTTTCCACATCAAAGAAGGTTGTGCTATATTTATTTTGCAGGGTCTGAATCTTGCTGACAAGGCTGTCCACCATGGCATCGGGCAACTTGGCAAGCTCGTTCGTAAAGGGCACAATCCATTTTTGCTCCAGCAGCTCCAACACCTGCGCATCGGTCAGCCCCTCAATGGTCTTTTTGGTCAGGGCTTCCAGCGATGCTGCGTCAGATTTGATTTCGGCTTTTAGTGCCTTTTCCTGCTTGGTCAGTTCCTCTACACGGCTGAAAATGCGGCAGGCATTTTGTGCCTCGGGGGTGCGGTCGCGCCGCAGTTCTTTGACCTTTTTGGCAATCTCCTTCGGCACAAAAGCATCGCCTTCTTCGGTAAAGCACTCCTTATAGGCGTCCTTGTCGTCCTCGGTAAATTCATCCAGCAGGGCTTCATATTCGGCGGGAAGCTCGGCAAGCTGATTTTCCAGCGCGTGGAGCGCGCCAGCCTTATCTTTCAACAGTGTTTTTTGCAGCAGATCAAAGGGCAGAATGTGCCCGACCCAGCCGTCCTGCACTTCCTGCTCCTCGTTGCCCTTCTTTTTGGTGACAAGATGGGGGTCTACCTTTTTGGCTGCACCGAACCCCTCGGTTTGGATCATTTCAAGGTCAACGGCAATCGTGTTCCAGTGGTCGTCCAGCAGCTGATAGGCCTCGTACTTGTCAATCAGCGGAATGTCGGCAAGGCGCGCAAAAATATCCTCGCTGAGGGTGGTTTCCGTCTTGGCAATCTCAATTTTGTCCATGCCGTCCAACAGGACAGCCTTCATATAGGCGGGCAGCGCAGCAAAGGCGGAGCGATAGGCGTCCTCAAAGGCAGTTACATCGCGGCTGTTTTTGATAGCCGACTTGATGTCCTCAACGGTCAGCGCCGCATAGGGCGTTCCGTTTTCAGCAAACAATTCACCGCGCAGCGCAGGGAACGCCGCCCAGTACGCGGAAAGCTCGTCCAGCTCTGCTGCGGGGATGCCGCCGAACATAGAGGCGTATACATCCCAATGCTCCGCTGCCTCAGAGGAGTCCACATAGCGGGGAATGTTTAAGTTGTAGTCGTTGGCGCGGATTTCCTCACGGCTGACCGTGCGGGAAAATTTGGGGATGCTCTCGCGCTTTACAAAGGTATCGGCAATGCGCTTGATGTCGGAGGCGCGGAGTTTGTTGTTTTTGCCCTCCTTGGTGTACCCCTTGGAGGCGTCAATGATAAGTACATCCTCGCGCTCGCGCTTTTGGCGCAACACCATAATGATGGTGGGAATGCCCGTGCCAAAGAAAATGTTGGCGGGCAGACCGATGATGGCGTCAATATGGTTGTTCTCAATCAGATTTTTGCGGATCGTGCCTTCCTCACCGCCGCGGAACAGAACACCGTGGGGCAAAACGATGGTCATAATGCCATCAGGCTTGATATGGTAAAGGTCGTGCAGCAAAAAGGCATAGTCCGCCTTACCCTTGGGTGCCAGACCAAAGCGGGCATAGCGGGCGTCGCCTTCCTTGTTGGTGGGATCCCATGCCTGCGAATACGGCGGGTTCGATACTACGGCGTCTACATACAGCGGGTCATAGGAGTTGATGGGGTCGGCATCATCAAAGTAGGGCCAGTCCTCCTCCAGCGTATCGCCGTTGCGGGTAACGATGTTGTCCGGCTTGATGCCGCGCATTACCAAATTCATACGGGTCAGGTTGTAGGTGTTCTCTTTCAGCTCCTGCGCGTAGTATTTTACATTGTTTGCGTCAGCCATATACTTGGAAACGCTTTTGCCGATGTTGATCAGCAGCGAGCCGGAACCGCTGGTCGGGTCATAGATTTTGATTTCGTTCTTGCCCTGCAGGTGGCTTGCCACAATTTCGGACATCAGCAGCGAAACCTCGTGGGGCGTGTAGAACTCGCCCGCCTTTTTGCCGGCATTGGCGGCAAACATACTGATCAGATATTCATAGATGAAGCCCAGCACATCATAGCCCTGCTTGCCGTCCATCGGAATATCCTTAATCAGATTCAGCAAGCCGCTGATGGCTTTGGTCTGTGTGCCGGAGCTGTCGCCCAGTTTGGAAAGACCGGTTTCCAGTGTGTTGAAGATTTTCTCAAACACACGCTTGTGCGTGGGGGAAATCAGCCGGCTGAACGCCGACAGCGCGTCACGCACATTGGAAACATCAAAATCCTTGCCCATGCCGAGCCAAGTGGAGAAGAAATCTTTGTAGGAGATAAAATAGCCGATGTTTTCCTGCACCCATTTGACGGTTTCGGGGTCGTCCTCGGTTACGGTTTTCAGCAGCTCATCGTCATAATCGTTGTCTTTCAGAAATTCGATTTCTTTATCGGACAGATATTTATAAAAAATGAAACCAAGGATAAAGTCTTTGTACTCACTGGCCTCGATTTTGGAGCGCATCTGGTTAGCAGAAGCCCAAATCTTCTGCGCAAGCTGTTGTTTGTTCATCGGTCAAGCTCCTTTTGTTTTAGAAAATACCCTTTCTTGGGAAAAGCGTAAGTAGTTATTTCTATTATAACACAGATAGCTAAGGTTTCCACAAAAAATTGTGGCTTATGCCATAAAATACATACGCTTGGGAACAGCGGAAGTTGGGGGACTGCTTTACCGAACGCTGTGAAAGTATGCCCGATGGTGAGTTGATTTCAGTTACTATAAATGACGGTATCAAGAAGTTTTCGGAACTCGGACGGCACGACAATTCCAATGATGATAAGTCAAAATATAAGAAAGTCTGCGCTGGCGATATTGCGTACAACTCAATGCGTATGTGGCAAGGAGCAAGTGGATGTTCGCCGTATGAGGGAATTGTCAGCCCCGCTTATACCGTACTTACGCCAAATTCAGGTATAAACTCCAAGTGTATGGCTTACCAGTTCAAATTACCTGCGACTATCCACACTTTCAAAATCAATTCACAGGGTATAACATCTGATAACTGGAATTTGAAATTTCCCGCATTAAGCGAAATCGAGATTTATGTATCCCCTTACGAACAGGAACAAGCAAAAATAGCAGCTTATTTCGCGAATCTCGACCACCTTATCACCCTTCATCAGCGTAAGCCATATTCACACATACAACGGAGGTGCAATATGCTTAACGAAGCACAACGCACAGATAAGTTCTGTGAATATTATGCAAAGTGGATTACTGTATACAAGAAAGGGGCGATAAGACAGGTTACAATGGATAAGTACCTGATGACGCAAAAATGGCTTGAAAAGCTTATCCCGGATTTGAAAATTTGCGATTTGAACCGCATTGCGTATCAGCAGTTGCTGAATGATTATGCCGAATACCATGAGCGGCAGACGACAATGGACTTTCACCACCAACTCAAAGGAGCTGTTTTAGACGCAGTGGACGAGGGGCTGATTGACCGTGACCCCACGCGGAAAGCGATTATTAAAGGCAAGGCACCATCTACAAAGAAAATAAAGTACCTTAACCAATTTGAACTGCACACACTCCTTGCCTCGCTCGAATTAAAGGATGAAGTGAACTGGGATTATTTCATTCTTTTGGTGGCCAAGACCGGAATGCGCTTTTCGGAGGCACTGGCACTGACCCCCAAGGACTTTGATTTCTATCATCAGACCCTTTCCATCAGTAAGACATGGGATTACAAGGGCGCCGGTGGGTTTCAGCCGACAAAGAACAAATCATCGGTTCGTAAAATTCAAATTGATTGGCAGTCTGTTATTCGTTTTTCCGAGCTTGTAAAAGGTCTGCCGGACGATCAACCTATTTTTGTGGATGGCAAGGTCTACAACTCCACCGTCAATGATGTTTTGAGCCGCCATTGTGAGAGGTGCAATATCCCGGTCATTTCTATCCACGGTCTGCGCCACCCGTATGTCAAGCCCACGACAAAAAAATTTGCATCTTTTTTGAAGTTTTTTCGGGCAGCTGCAATAGCTGCCCGTAGCTGTTCCATACGGTATTCATGGCTCATGCTTCCTTTCCAGATTTCTCCGTTCCTAAAAAGTCCTGCGTAACATATTCTATCTCAATCCGATCCCCAGGAAAAACATATACCCTGTTGATAAGCCGGTCTATCAGCGATTGCGTCAGGACATCGGTGCTGCCTACTTCCTGAACAATTTCCCGCTGTTTCAGCCTCGCCTCATAATCACTCTGTATCTGTTTGGTCTGCGCTGTGATAGCGGCATGGACATTCTTGGCCTGTACCAGTTCCGCGTCATATACTGCTTTCTGTGACCGGTAGGTTTCCAGATCGATCTCGCCAAGCGCATACCGTTCATAAAGCTGCCGTTTGCTGTCCTGTATAGCCCGCAACTTATCTTCATGCTCGGCCTGCTGGACCGTCTGTAAATCCAGCTTATCTTTACTGCCGTCGATTCCCAACGCCGGACACATCTGCGCCCGGATCGTCTCAAAGACTACCTGCTCCAGATCAGCCATCTTTACCCGCACGCCATGACAGGGAAAACTTTCTGACACTTCGGAATGACGGCAATAAAACCATGCTCCATTTCTGAGTGACATAGCATGATCGCAGCATCCACAAAACACCTTTCCCCGAAGCAGATAGTCACGCCTTTTTTTATTGGGGAGGGAAAAACGCTTAATAGAAGTATTGGCCTGCTCAAACAATTCCTTGCTGACAATCGCGGAATGATGGTCGGGGATTTTGAACCACTCGCTTTCATCTTTGAGCTTCATGCAGCGGCTGCCGATTTCCTGCACCTTGCGTTTGCCGATTATGTAGGTGCCGATATACCGCTGATCCTCCAGCATCCGCAGGACTGTTGAACTGCTCCATACGCCGTGTGTCCTTGACACATTATAATGGTCTTTTCCGTTATCCCTCCGATACTCTCCAGGCGTGGGAATATGGAGGGCGTACAACTTGCGGGTGATCTCTGCTGCGGTATTGCCTTCAGCCGCCCATTCAAATATCAGACGGACATTTCCCGCAACATTTTCGTCCGGCTCCATACGCCCGTCTGCGCTTTTGCGGTAGCCGTAAGGACAGATAACGCTCTGGTACTCGCCCCGGCGCATCTTCGCATATTTGGCGCTTTTTGTTTTCATGGACATATCACGGCTGTAGCACTCGCTGATAAGATACTTAAAGGCAACATCAATCCCTCCGGTATCTCCTTTGAAATTGACGGTGTCAAAATCGTCGCTGACAGAGATAAACCGGGTGTGATAGAGCGGAAACACCCGCTCGATGAAATAACCGGTCTCAATGCTGTTGCGTCCAAACCGGGATAGGTCTTTGACAATGATACAGTCGATACTTCCTGCCTGCACCATCGTCAAAAGCTCCTGCACTGCGGGACGTTCAAAATTCGTACCCGTATGGCCATTATCGACAAACTCCAAAACCTCGCCATTATCCCATTCCGGCAGCGACATGGCTTTTTCCCGCAGGATAAGGCGCTGGTTCGGAATACTCAAACTTTCTGTCTTAATATCCTCCACGGATAACCGAATATAAAGGGCAATTACATATTTGCGCATGACTCCACTTCCTTTCCCTGAAATTCACTCTTAAAGCGGAAGGTCACATGAATATCCCGTTTGTGGTCTATCTCGATCCGCTCAATCAGCCGGTCAATCAGTTCTGCCGTAAGCAGGTGATCCTTTGCCAGTGACTTTGCATCCTTTTCCATAGTCCGGTAGCGTACAAACTGTTCGTCGAGAGCATCCATATCCCTTTCAAGCTCGGTGATCTCACCGGACAGTGTATTGATGGATTCCTCATAATCCGCTTTCAGTTCAAAGTATTCCTCGCTTGTCAAAACACCCTGTACAAAGTTCTCATATAGGCCGCGGATCAACCGGCGTTTCTTTTCAATTTCCTGCCGTTTGGATGACATCTGGCCCCTGAGTTTATCCTTTTCCTGTTTTTGCCTTGCCTCCAACTGAAAGAGGGGGAGAGACATTCCCAGGGCAACCGTCAGCTCTTTCTCCAAAACAGATGTGACCGTAGCGATCAGCTCCGTTTCCTGTATCATCACACCCTTGCAGCTATCTTTTTCTACCCGGCTGTTGGTAAGGCAATGAAACCAGTAAATATCCGGCCCTTTTTTGCGCTCCGCCCGCTGCCGGTGGAGACTCCTGCCGCAATCCGCACAGAATACCTTTCCCTTAAAGATATTGGGGGTATATGGTTTTTTTGGCACAGCCTTGCTTTGCTCGCAGACCTGTTTCCGATAGTCCTGTACCGCCTCAAAAACCGCATGGCTGATAATAGGCTCATGGGTATGCCTTGCAACGATCAGATTATCGTCTCCGGCCTGTACCTGCTGGTGGTCTACAATTTTGGTCTTGCCCTGTACCAGATCACCGGTATAAACCTCACTTTCCAGTATCTTCATTACAGTACGGGTCTGCCATTTCCCGCTCCCGATCAGCCCAGGGCTGGTAATTTCACCGGTAGTCTTTTTATAATGGCTTGGGGCAGGAATCCCCATTTCATTCAGATTACGCACAATACGGTTTAACGCTACACGCTCATAAGCCCACTGGAAAATCTGCTGCACAACAGGAGCGGCGGCCTCGTCAATCAGCAGTTTATGACAGTTCTCCGGGTCTTTCCGGTAGCCGTATGGAGCCCGTGCGCCAATATAGTCACCGTCTTTCATGGCCTGCCTTGCCTGGGCCTTGATCTTCCGGCCAATATCCAGCGAATAGGCTTCATTTATCATGTTTTTCAGCGGAAGCATAATGCCTCCGTGAAGATTGCCGGGGTCTGCCGTATCAAACTGATCTGTAACCGCAATAAAACGGACATTGTGCGTGTAGAAATACTGTTCGATATAATAGCCGGTATCAATGGAATTACGCCCCAGGCGGGATAGGTCCTTAACAATCACACAGTTGATATAGCCTGCCTCAATATCCGAAAGCATCTGTTGAAAGCCCGGACGATGGAAATTCGTGCCCGTCATGCCGTTGTCGATATAGGTATCATAGACGACAAAATCCGGTTTATCAGCAAGAAAATCATTCAGGACCAGCTTTTGGTTTTCCACCGAACATCCCCGTTTCTTGTTATCCTCCACGGAAAGCCGGATATACAGTGCTACATGAACATATAAAGATGGTACTGGCTCAGCCGTGATTACTGTTTCTTTTCTGCTCTTTCTTGCCATTTAACCCACCTTCCTTTCCGCGGCCTGTTCTACGATCTGCTCTGCCAGGGCAACCGCTTTTTTGTATTCGTCCTGATAATTAAATTCAATATGCAGCTCGTCCTTGCTAATCACGCGAATACTGCGGATAAGCTGCATGACTGCGCGGCGGTCAATTTCCTCCATCGTGGAAAACTGCATGAAGTGATTGATCCAGCGGTTCCGCTCGCTGCGGTTTTCCAATACATCTGTCAGCCGTTCCTCCCATTCCGCAACTGCCTTTTGCAGCAATTCAATGTCCGCATTGTATTTCCGCTTGTAGGATAGATATTCTTCTTTGGTAAGAATCCCGCTCACCAGATTTTCATAGAGCTTCGTCTTGAAACCCTCAATCTGTGCCAACTGTTTTTCATTGGCTCTGATCTGTCCGGCGTATTCCTGGGCCAGTTCCCGGTTGATCCGTTCCTGACTGATACTGGACAACAGCGAATCCAGAGAAGCCACATTTTCAATATGGCCCTTTAAGCTGTCCTGCACACACTCGATCAAGTCGTCCTCTTTCAGCATCACAGAGGAAGCGCAGCCATTCTTTTTGCCCGTAGGGCAATAGTAGTAGTGGTATTCCTTGTCTTTGTAGCGGTTTGTCTTACGGGTCATGCGGCAGCCGCAGCATCCACAGATCAAAATACCGGAGAACAGATATACCTTATCCGATTTAGGAGAGGTCCGGGTGTCAATCCGGCGAAGTCGCTGAATCAGGTCAAAATCGTGTTTCTGGATAATCGCCTCATGGGTGCCCTCTACACGAATCCACTCGGATGAAGGCTTATCCTCACGCTCCTTCAATTTGAAGTGGGGCGTTGTCTGTTTTCCCTGCACCAGTGTCCCGGTATAGGTTTCGTCCTTCAAAATGCGGATGATGGTAGTGGCAGACCATTTACAATCCTTACGGTCCGTATAGCCGCCTTTGGCATGGGGCATCCCGTGATTCCTCTTATAAGCCAGCGGAGAGAGAATACCCATGCGGTTCAGTTCATCAGCAATATGGGAAGCACTGAATCCTTCCAGACGCTTTCTGAAAATATCCCGTACCACACCCGCTGCATACTCGTCAACTTCCAAACTCTTATGCTTGTCGCCAGTTTTTACATAACCGTAAATAGTAAAAGCTCCAACAAAATCACCGCTGCGTCGTTTCACATCCAGGGCACTCCGGGTCTTTACGGAAATATCCCGGCAGTATGCCTCGTTCATAATGTTTTTTACCGATACGGTGAGATCATCTGCAGCGTCATTTTCCGTGTCTACATTGTCATTGATGGCGATAAAACGGACGCCGTAGGCCGGAAATACCCGACGCATATAACGGCCCGTCTCTATGTACTCACGCCCCAGGCGGGAAAGGTCTTTTACAATGACACAGTTAGCCTCGCCCTGTTCGATCATCCGCATCATTTCCTGAAATGCTGGACGGTCAAAGAGGACACCGCTGTAACCGTCGTCAATCTTTTCTGCCACAACCTCAATCTCCGGGTGCCGGGCAATGAAATCATCAATGAGCCGCCGCTGATTGGCAACGCTGTCACTTTCCACCGACTTGTCATCCGTATAGGAAAGACGGATATACTTAATAGCTTTATAAACCTGCATAAAAAAACACTCCTTTCGTTGCGCAGAAAAATCCCCGCAATTCAAGAAGTGTGGTTATGCCGTATTCAATTCCTTTTCCGACTCTTATTGTACCACGCTCTTACGGGAAAGTCAGCCCTTTTCTGGAAGAAATTTTGCTTCACCGTAAAATACCCTTGATACATTCCTCCAGGGTGGCACCGCCAGGGGCAAAGCTGGCCCGGACGGTAAAACGTCCGCACTTAAAACGGTAAGGGTTTTTGATCTGGCGCACAAATTCAGTGATTCGTTCCTCGCGGGGAAGCTCCTTATCCACGGTGACATCCCGAATGTCTACCAATGAACCGCTTCCGCCAGCAGTAATATTCTCCATAATACCAACTCCTTCCTGAAATTACTGGTCTATCAAAACCACATGAATAAGCCGGACCCGCCCTATAAATAGAAACAGGTCCGGCCCATTGTATCTGATTTCGATTTTGCTTGCCGTATTTGCCACGCCCCCCGGCAGCTCTGTCTACACAAAGCGGGGTTGCCATAGGCTGCGGCCAGCTTTACCGCATCATAGCCCCGCAGATGCCGCCGCTTTGCCAGAGCAAGCGCACACCGCAGGGACTTCCCTTCAAGTCCGTGAGAGATTGTGAAAAAGTACCATTATGATCTGCGCCGTCGTCGCGCCCGGCCTGCCACAGCCGGGTCAATGGATTGCGTGGATCGCTCGGACAGCCGGATTCATCACCTCCCTGGCTGCCTGTCTTTGCGCCGCTCCATTTGCCGCTCGGAACACAGAATGACGTACCCATAGCAACGTATATTCGGTTGTCAAAGTGCAACGAGGGCACGGCCATTATGACATTTTATAGTTGGGGTGGACCAGAGCATGTGCTGTATGGCCGCACCCATTGGACTTGTCTGCCGAATATGTCCCTCTATTATTCATTTCATTTTCGGGGGCAAAGTTGCCGTCTGTCAGGAAAGTTCTTTCAAAAACTTTTCCAAACTTCGCAGGCCGGCATTGATAGAGCGAGTAATTCGGCTCTTATGGGTGCCCTCCGCTTTTGCAATATCCGATTTGCTCATGCCAAGAAAATAGTGCGCATAAATCCGATTCCGCTGTTTCTCCGGCAAAGAGGCAAGTGCCTGATACAGCCTGGCATTTTCTTCTTTCCGTTCCAAAATATCCGCAGGTGTCAGGACAATTACCAGAGCGTCACGCTCGACATTGGCATCATAGTCCAGCGAAAAATATGCTTTGTGCCGGTATGTACGCAAAATATAAGCCGCCTCATTCAGCTTATACTCATGGAGCAAATCAGCCACTTCGTCCGGCACTTCCACAATGGTATCAGTTGTATAAAACGGGTAATAATCCCGCAGATTGATCTTTTTCATTAGATTATCCTCCAATTTCAATTTTTGAGTTGATAGGCAAAATCGAAATCAGAGGGCGGGGAGCGACAGCCAGGAGTTCCGCCTACAAGAAAAAAATCAGATAGGCTTGTCCGCCTTTCAGATATGAAAAAAGCGCGTACCTGTTTTATTTCAGGAACGCGCTCATAGGAATATTTTGTTGAGTATTGGGGAAAAGGATAAAAATATGTCGATACAAAAAGCGCCGCAGCGTTTTGAGCTGCGGCACTAAAAGATTTTCGGCTATATCGTTGTCGGTTTCTGTAGAAATATTGGACCTTCCAAATGTGCATGTCTGCCCCCATACCTGGGGGAGCACAAACAGATTAGAACGGTATTGCTTTTATACTTCCCCCAATCTGTTACTTTGGGGACATTATATAGGGTATAGTAATCAGCCTCCGTTCACCTTTTTCTCAGAAGTTAATCAAGATGTTGTAATTTCACTTCTTTTGCTGCGTTGTGTCAAATTTATATCCAACACCGCGCACACTGATAATATAATCTGGAATGTCCGGGGATATTTTGAGTTTTTGCCGCAGCCGACTCATTATGTTATGAATCGCAGTTAGTTCGTTCTCAACATATTCCTCACTCCATACATGGTAGGCTATGGTTTCAAAGGTCATTACTCGTCTTCGATTCATAAGCAATAAGTAAAGGGCATTAAACTCTCTGACCGACAAATCTACCTTTTTCCCTTGGACAGCGACCTCTCTTTCTTCCAGACAAAAATACAGATCACCTTCCCGAATTTCTGTTAAAGGTTGAGACGTATCTATCCGTGCGCCAAAAGAATCCGGGTTAGTACATGGGATGGCCGAAAAGCCCTGCTGTTGTTCTGTTTCAAGGACAAACTGTATCATTTCGCGTTTCTGCTCAACATCAAGCAAAACAAAAAGTTTCTCACCAATCTGCCGGCCATTCTCCGATAAATCAAGTACCGCTAGTTTCCCATGTCATCACCTTCCTTCCTTAAAGCGTCTTTCAATTTCTGAAAGGATTCCTCGCTGATTGCGTGTTCTATCCGGCAGGCGTCTTGCTCTGCCGTTTCCTGATCGACACCGGCAGCGACAAGCTGCTCCGTAAAGAATCGGTGCCGTTCATAAATTTTCTCGGCAATCTCCCGGCCTATGTCTGTCAGATGGAGAAAACCATCTTTATCCACGGTCAGAAAGCCACCGTCCCGCAGGACACCTACTGCATGGCTGATACTCGGTTTGCTAAAGCCCATGTGTCGGGCAAGATCAACAGAGCGTACCATGCCGGATTTCTTTTGCAGCATTAGTATGGCCTCTAAGTAGTCCTCGCCTGACGCATGAAGTTTCATCCGTTCCTCCCTTATGTAAGGCTCCATCCAGCAGATTTTTTTCGGATATTGACAAATTCCTGATAAATTCCGGCTTTTGCCATAAGCTCATCATGGGTTCCCTGTTCGCTAATCTGTCCATTAGAGATTACCAAAATCTGATCTGCCTGCCGGATGGTATTCAGCCGATGTGCAATTACAAGTAATGTCTTACCCTTGACCAGCTCATTGATTGCCTCCTGAATGTAACTTTCATTATCAGTATCGACACTGGCTGTTGCTTCGTCTAAAATTACAATCGGGGCATCTTTCAGAATACAGCGGGCAATAGAAATACGCTGTTTCTCGCCGCCGGACAAAGTAGCGCCGCCCTCGCCAACAACAGTCTGAAATCCATCCGGCAGAGCCATGATAAAGTCATAACACCGAGCTTTCTTAGCTGCCTCATAGACTTCCTGTTCAGTGGCGTCAGGTTTGCCCATGCTGATATTGTTATAAATTGTGTCTTGGAATAAGTACACGCGCTGGAATACCATGCTGATTTGTTCCATCAACTCAGCCAGCGGCACATCCCGAATATCCGTCCCGCGAACCGTTACCGTTCCAGATTTCACATCCCACAGCCGCGCCAGAAGGTTCGCAATCGTGGATTTGCCACCGCCAGACGGTCCCACAAGTGCGGTCATGGTATTCTTCTGCATAGAGAAGCTGATGTTGTGCAGGACTTCCTTGTCCTGATAGGCGAAGGCCACATCGCTAAATTGTACTTCTGGCTGATCCGGCTGTGCCTGTGACAGAATATGTTGATTTCCGTTATCGGGAAGTTCGGGCTCGTCCAAAACAGCTTCAATGCGGTCTAATGCGGCATTCATCACGGTCAGTCGGGTTGCTTCTCCATAAAGAGCTTTCAGAGGTCCAAAGAGATCAAAGACAAACAGCAGCACGCCCAAAAGATAAGCCAGGGAGAGTACGCCTTCCTGATGTAAAAAAACGGATAAACCGAAGATAGCGGCAATACCCACGCCATAGAGAATGTTTAAGCCAGTGGTCCACGGTGTCATTTTCTGCTCAAACTTCGTATTGACATCCCTTGATTTTTTGAAGTTTTCCGTTAATTCGTCAGATTTTTCTCCGAGCAGATTGTAACTTTTGATAACCCCAATTCCTTCAGCAAAAGACAAGACCGCATCCGTCAAATTCTCGCTTTGGTTTTGACGCCCGACAGCCTCCTTGAAGGAAACCTTATTCATATATTTTGCAACCAGCGATGCCAGCAAGGTAATGATTACCGCAATCAGCCCAAGTCTCCAATCCAGTACGAACATAAAAACAGCTAAAACCAAAGTAGACAGCATATAGCTCATCATGTTGCCAATGGTACTCATAGAAACTTCCTCAATGAATACCATATCCGTACTGAGAACAGAGCTGATTTTGCCAATATTCCCCGATGTAAAGTAACCCATCGGCATTTTTCTTAAATGATTTCCCAACTCCATCCGTTTATCAGCAAAGATCATAAATCCAGCGGCACTTTGCAGACGGTCGCTCAAATAGTGAACCACTGTCTGAACCACTACAACAGCTAATAATCCAAGTCCGACAAACAGACAGGTCTTTCCAGTCAGCGTATTATCAGCAAACCCGGCCAAGACAATAAACGCCATGAAGATCGGCATTTTGGAGAGAATGGACTCGACAAATGCACATAGAAATGCAGCCTGAATACGGCTTTTATACCTCCCGGAGAGGTTCAGGATTCTTGAAATCAATGCAAACATTTATCTTCCCTCCTTTGCAGTAGATACTTTCCACTCGGCGCTGTCCTGAGCCGCTTTCCACAACTTTTGGTATTCTGGGCAAGCTTGAATCAGCTCCTGATGTTTTCCGGTTGCCACCATCTTTCCGTGATCCATAACGCATATTTGATCTGCGTTCATTATAGCGGGAAGTTTGTGAGCGATAACTACCAAGGTTTTTCCCTTCACCAGCTCCGCAATAGCAGCCTCCATTTTTTCCTCATTTTCTGGATCAGCATAGGCCGTGGCCTCGTCAAGCACTACAATCGGGGCATCCTTCAATATTGCTCGCGCCAGGGAAATTCGCTGGCGCTGCCCCCCGGAAAGCATTTTCCCCGCATCGCCCGCCATGGAGTGAATACCTTGCGGCAGCTTTTCCAGAAACTCCATACACTGGGCTTTCTTCGCCGCCTCCATTACTTCCTCATCGGTAGCATCCAAACGTCCAAGACGGATATTTTCCAGCAGGGAGGTGTTAAACAGGTACTGATCCTGAGCCACATAGGAAATGCGGCTGTTCAATGCCTCCAGGCTCATATCACAAAGTTTCTGCCCGCCAATGGAAATGCTCCCTTTCTGCGGGTCATAGTAGTGGATCAACAGTTTTGCAAGGGTGCTCTTGCCAGAACCGGATTCACCAACCAGGGCAGTTTTTTGTCCTGCTTTTGCCACAAGGGTAATATCGTGGAGGACTTCGTTTTCCGCTATTATCGGTTTCCCATCTGGGCCAGGCTGTGTCGTCTGATACGCAAAGGAAACATGATCGTAAGAAATGTTAAAATCCTGTCCGTGGAAATCATCCTCAGCAGCTTGCAGCGGTGCCGCATTTAACATCTGTTCAAGTGCCGTGATCTTATAATTCAGATTCGGAATCGTCTCCATAAAGCCCAGTGCTTTCAGGAGAGGAATCCCAATGCTGAGGGAAAGGCAGAGGACTAAAATCAAATCAGGTAAAGTGCTTATGCCACAGAGAACAAACCATGCCCCAAGAGGCAAAGTCAGAATAACAGTGCAGGGCAGCAGACTTCCGTATATCGCCATCCAGGGCCAGGCGGCCTTATACCATGCCAAGGTATAATCCCGATAGTCCGTTACATCCTTGCGGAAGTTCTCGTAAGATTCACTCTCCCGGTTGAAAACCTTGACAACCTCCATACCATTGATGTACTCAATGATCGTGTTGTTCATTTTCTGTGCAGACTGATAGTAGGGACCCATGCGCTTCATTCCAACAGAGTACATAATGACCATGGAGAGCAGGCTGATCGGGATAGAGGCCAAAGACATAAGAGCCAGTTTCCAGTCCGCACAAAACATAGCAACATAAATCACCAGCGGGATCAGCAAATTTGCGATACCCTCCGGGACTGAATGAGCAAGGAGCAATTCCAAGCTGTCCACATCATCGACAAACAGCTTTTTGATTGTCCCTGTCCCTTTTTCCTCCACAATGCCAAGGGGAAGTTTCTCAAACTTCTCTTGCAGAGATACCCGCAGCCGGAACAATGTGTTATATGCTGCTTTATGAGAAATTGATAATCCCCATCCATAAAAAAACGCCTGCAAAACAAGACAGATCAAAACCCCTATAACACGCAATAAAACAAATTCTGTTTCAACAGAATCGCCCATAACCAATGGCGAAATGACCTGATAGGCCAGCACAAAAGGCAGGACGCCCATAAGAACGCTGACCAGTACGACAACCGTGGCCACATACATATTTTTCTTATATGGCCCTGCGTACTCAAAGATTTTTT
>OGPA01001107.1_pt1 | contig 23647 bp, 17 predicted proteins | sample 1552841 | NCBI WGS metagenome assembly OGPA01 (sample SAMEA2579916, study PRJEB22360) | human gut metagenome | reverse complement strand
CGTTCCTGTGGAACAGTGATGAAATGTCCCCACTGTGATGTTTCTCTGTCACAGCACCGGAACGGAAAACTGGTGTGTCACTATTGCGGGTATGAGACGAGACAACCACAGCAGTGTCCGGTGTGCGGATCACCCTATATCGGAGGATTTCGTGCGGGAACGCAGCAGATAGAAGAAATCGTAAAAAAACGGTTTCCACAGGCAAAGGTTTTGCGGATGGATCTGGATACAACCAGAAAAAAAGAAGGACATGCGAATATTCTGGCTGCATTTGCAAACCAGGAGGCAGATATCCTGATCGGTACGCAGATGATCGTCAAGGGACATGATTTTCCGAAAGTGACGCTGGTCGGAGTGCTGGCGGCGGATCTTTCACTGAATATCAGTGATTACCGGGCAAGTGAGCGGACTTTTCAGCAGGCAGCGGGAAGAGCAGGAAGAGGAGAAAAGCCCGGAGAAGCGATTATCCAGACATATCAACCGGAACATTACAGTATTCAGGCGGCGATGCATCAGGATTACCGGGCATTTTATGAAGAAGAGATCGGTTATCGGAAACTTCTGGGTTATCCACCGGTATCCAATCTACTGGCGATCCATGGAAGCTGTGGTAATGAGGAACTACTGGAGACAGGAATGCAATATATAAAAAAATTCCTGAACCGGGTGGACAGTCACGGACAGCTGCAGATCATCGGACCTGCAGATGAAACCGTATCGAAGATCGCCGATATGTATCGAAAAGTAATTTATATAAAGCAGGAGGATCACCAGCTGCTGCTGCGGGCAAAGAGCAGACTGGAACAATATATAGAAGTAAACAGCGGATTCAGGGAAATTCGGATTCAGCTGGATTTTAACCACTGACAGGAGGAAAAAGAATGGCAATCAGAAAAATCAGAACTATGGGAGACAGAATCCTGAACAAAGTCTGCAGACCGGTGGAAGAGATGACACCAAAGATTCAGGAACTGATAGATGATATGCTGGAGACCATGTATGATGCTTATGGTGTGGGACTGGCGGCACCACAGGTGGGAATGTTAAAACGAATTGTTGTGATTGATATCGGAGATGAGAATGGTCCGTATGTATTGATCAATCCGGTGATCAAAGAGACTTCCGGGGAACAGACAGGGGAAGAAGGATGTCTTTCGGTACCAGGAAAATCCGGTGTGGTGACAAGACCGAATGTAGTAACCGTAGAAGCACTGGATATTAATATGGAACCGTTTATTCTGACAGGAGAAGGACTTCTGGCACGTGCAATCTGTCATGAATGTGAACATCTGGACGGTATCTTGTACGTGGAACACGTGGAAGGTGAGCTGCACGATGTGAATTACGAAGAAGAGGATGGAGAATAGATGAGAGTAGTATTTATGGGAACCCCGGATTTTTCTGTGGGGACATTAAGAGAGCTAGCGAAGGCCGGTCATGAGATTGCCGGTGTGATCAGCCAGCCGGATAAACCAAAGGGCAGGGGAAAGAACCTGCAGCCCACACCGGTCAAAGAGGCGGCGATGGAACTGGGACTTCCGGTATATCAGCCCCAAAAAGTAAGAGATCCGGAATTTATTCAGGTGATGAAAGAACTGAATCCGGATGTGATCGTTGTGGTGGCGTTCGGACAGATTATTCCGAAAGAGATTCTGCATATGCCAAAATATGGATGTATTAACGTACACGCATCCCTGCTCCCGGCCTACCGTGGTGCGGCTCCGATTCAGTGGGCTGTGATTAACGGTGACGAGTTTACAGGTGTCACTACCATGAGGATGGATGAGGGCGTCGATACCGGCGATATGATTGCAAAGAGTACAGTCAGACTCGCACCTGATGAGACCGGCGGCAGCCTGTTTGATAAGCTCTCAGCAGAGGGAGCAAAGCTGTGTGTGGAGACCATGAAGATGATAGAGGATGGCACTGCAGAGTATACTCCTCAAAACAGCGAGGAGGCCACACATACATCAATGATCAGTAAGGAGCTTGGCTTTATCGACTGGACAAAGCCGGCTGTTGAGATTGAGAGGCTTATAAGGGGGCTTAATCCATGGCCGAGCGCATACACCCACCTGAATGGTAAGACATTTAAGGTGTGGAGTGCAAAGGTGATTGACGGCAGCGATGATTATGAGCCGGGCTGTATTTATCATATCGGAAAAAATGATATGTATGTACAGACAGGAAAAGGAGCATTATCTTTAGTAGAGGTACAGCTCCAGGGCAAGAAGCGCATGGATACAGGTTCGTTTTTGAGAGGCTGTCATGTGGAAGAGGGCTCGTTCTTCACATTATAGTTATTCATTATAAGTAATTATTGACAAACTACTATACGCATTATAATAAGCAGCAAGGAGAGATGATACATGGGATATTATTACTGGGATCCGACATATATACTCGTTGTGATAGGTGCAGTGATATGTATGATCGCATCGGCAAGAGTTAAAGGTACATTTAATAAATACTCGCAGCTGAGAAGCATGTCAGGCATGAATGGCGCACAGGTAGCTCAGAGAGTGCTTCAGGCGGCAGGCATATATGATGTGCAGGTGCGTCATGTGTCCGGCAGTCTGACGGACCACTATGATCCGCGCACCAAAACAGTGAATTTATCTGATCCTGTGTACAATGCCACATCGGTCGCAGCACTTGGCGTAGCAGCCCATGAGTGTGGACACGCTATACAGCATGCAAAAAGCTATGCACCTCTTTCAATCAGGAGTGCACTTGTGCCTATAGCCAATTTTGGCTCAATGCTTGCATGGCCGGTCATACTTATCGGCTTGTTCTTTAACACACGCTCGTCAGGGCTTATTATTGATATAGGCATATTGCTGTTTTCGGCAGCAGTGCTTTTCCAGCTCGTGACATTGCCGGTAGAGTTTGATGCTTCAAGACGTGCGCTTGTCATGCTTCGTACACAGGGCATACTTGCAGATGACGAGCTTAAGTACACAAGAAGGGTGCTCAAGTCAGCGGCACTTACCTATGTAGCCAGTGCGGCGGCTGCTATTTTACAGCTCCTTCGTATAATACTTATCACAAACGGACGCAGACGGGACGACTGATACTGTTTTAGCTGCAAGTAGGTTAAACTATATGACATCGAATAAGAATATAAATAATCATAGTAAAAATAATCATAACAATAAAAATAGCCAAATAAACAAAAATAATATACCGGGCAGACCGGCAAAATCAAACGTGGCAGCGCATAATGAGCACTCTGTAGATACGCGTGAGCTTGCCCTTGAGATGCTTATTGAGATTAATGAGCGTGGAGCCTTTTCGCATATCGTGCTTCGTAGTGTGCTTGACAAGTATCAGTATCTGTCAAAGCAGGATAGAGCCTTTATGACAAGGCTTGTTGACGGCACTATTGAGTATATGCTGCAGCTTGACTACATCATAGACTCTTTTTCAAAGACAAAGGTAAGGAAGATGAAGCCCTTCATCAGAAACCTTCTTCGTATGAGCGTCTACCAGATAAAGTACATGGACGCGGTGCCGGATTCAGCTGTATGCAATGAGGCTGTGAAGCTTGCAAAGAGGCATAAGTTTGCACAGCTTTCGGGCTTTGTAAACGGTGTACTCAGAAATATTGCAAGAAATATAGATTCAGTACAGTTTGATACCTTAAGCATCCGATACTCCATGCCACAGTGGATAGTGGACAGATTTGTTGCGGCATACGGAGAGAAGAAGGCAGAGGAGATTTTCAAGGCCTTTCACAATAAGAGCACAATAAGTATCAGGACAAACCTGACCAGGTGTACTCCGGATGAGCTTCGTGTAATGCTTGAGGCAGAGGGTGTGACGGTCACAGCGGTTGATGAACTTGATTATGCATTTGTTATATCTGGATTTGATTATTTGAATGGCTTGCAGAGCTTCAGAGACGGGCTTTTCTATGTGCAGGATATCAGCTCCATGCTTGTCGCACAGACGGCTGCTCCAAAGAAGGGCGACTATGTGATAGATGTATGCGCAGCACCGGGTGGTAAGAGCACCCATATAGCTGAGCTTTTGCAGGGAAGCGGCCATGTGCTTGCGCGTGACCTGACCGATAACAAGGTTGATATGATTGAGGAAAATATAGAAAGGCATGGTCTTAAAAATATGTCGGCAGAGGTGTGGGATGCCACCGTACCTGATGCTGATTCGGCGGGAAAAGCAGATATACTGATCTGTGATCTGCCGTGCTCAGGGCTTGGAGTGCTCGGAAGAAAGAAGGACATCCGCTACAAGATGACACCTGAGTCTGTAGATGAGCTTGCCGCTCTTCAAAGACAGATACTTGATACCGTGCATACATATGTGAAACCAAACGGAGTGCTCGTGTACAGTACATGTACGATAGATGAGGCTGAGAATGAGGACAATGTGAGGTGGTTTATTGAAAAGCATCCGGAGTTTGAGCTGGATAAGAGCTTTGCTGAGGGCTCCGGAATGAAACAGATACTGCCCGGTGAGCATGGAAGTGACGGATTCTTTATTGCAAGATTTATAAAAAGCAAATTATGATATTAAAGTAAATCATGAATTAATAAATATAAATTGGCTCGAATTAGTAGAATTATAAAACAATAGTTAAATGCAGATTTAATAAAAATAATATGGAACAGATAAAAGAACAACTAACTGACATCAAATCAATGAATATGGATGAGCTCACAGAGTTTATCATATCGCTCGGAGAAAAGAAATTCCGTGCGAAGCAGATATATGAGTGGATTCATGTGAAGCATGTGGAAAGCTTTGATGAGATGACTAATATTTCAAAAAAGTTCATACAGGTATTAAAGGACAATGCAATACTCATCTCGCTAAAAAAAGAGGAGGTGCAGGTGTCAAAGCTCGATGGCACGAGAAAATATCTCTTTGCACTCGACGATGGCAATGTCATAGAGAGTGTGCTTATGAAGTACAAGCATGGAAACTCTGTATGCATATCTTCGCAGGTTGGCTGCAGGATGGGGTGCAGATTCTGTGCATCCACTCTTGACGGTCTCGTCAGAGGGCTTAGGCCGTCCGAGATGATTGACCAGATTTATCAGATAGGCAAGGACATAGGGGAGCGCATCTCAAATGTGGTTGTCATGGGCACAGGCGAGCCGCTTGACAATTACGACAATCTGCTGCGCTTTATAGAGCTTCTCACTGATGAAAACGGAATCAATATCAGCCAGCGCAATCTGACAGTTTCCACATGTGGCCTCGTACCGCGCATGAGACAGCTTGCAGATGAAAAGCTTTCTATCACGCTGGCGCTTTCACTGCATGCCTCCAACCAGGAAAAGAGAAAAGCTCTCATGCCGGTTGCAAACAGCTATGATATACATGATGTGGTCGATGCATGCAAATATTATTTTGCACAGACCGGCCGCAGAGTCACCTTTGAGTATAGCCTGGTAGGCGGAGTGAACGATACAGCCGAGGATGCAGCAGAGCTTTCGGCACTCGTACATGGCATGAACTGCCATATAAATCTGATTCCGGTAAACCCGATAAAGGAGCGCGACTACGTGCAGTCCAACAAGGGTGTTATAGAGGCTTTTAAAAATAGGCTTGAAAAAAACGGAATTAATGTTACTATTAGAAGGGAAATGGGCAGAGATATAGACGGTGCCTGTGGACAGCTTCGCAAGAAGCATATAGATAAAGAGAGAGGAATAAACTAGATGAAGACGTTTTCCATTACGGATGCAGGTGCTATTCGTGAGATGAATCAGGATTTTTATTTCTCGTCTGACACTGCAGTAGGAAATCTTCCGAATCTTTTCATCGTAGCAGATGGAATGGGAGGACACAAAGCCGGTGACTATGCTTCCAGACACACTATAGAGCGTGTGGTTGCATCGGTATCGAGAAATGCCGGGGACGAACCGGTATCCATCATCAAAGAGGCTATCAACAAGGCAAATGAGCTTTTGGTGGCTGAGTCTCGTGAGGATGAAGCTAAGCGTGGAATGGGTACCACCTTAGTCATAGGAACTATTATAGGAAACAAGCTTTTTGTGGCCAATATAGGTGACAGCAGGCTTTATATTGTAGGTGGCACAGAGCAGATCAGACAGATTACCAGGGATCATTCACTGGTTGATGAGATGGTCAGGATGGGTGAGATAAATGCCGACGAGGCGAGAGTTCATCCGGACAAGAATATCATCACGAGAGCTGTCGGGGCAGCAAATCATGTGGAGGCAGATTTCTTTGAGGTCGAGCTATGTGAGGACGACAGGATTCTTCTGTGTACAGACGGACTTACCAATATGGTGAGAGATGAAGAAATATGCGATACTATTAGGCAAAATGATAATATCGAGACAGCAGCGTCACAGCTTGTCGCCATGGCCAATGCAAACGGTGGCCGCGATAATATCACTGTAATGATTATTAAACCATTTTAAGACGAGGTAATAACAGATGTTAGAGATAGGAAGTTTTTTATCGGATCGATATGAGATCCTAAGCAAGGTTGGCGCAGGCGGCATGTCCGATGTATACAAGGCAAAAGACCATATACTGAGCCGTTTTGTAGCTATAAAGGTTTTAAAGCAGGAGTTTTCGGAGGATAGTTCATTTGTGACCAAGTTCCGTGCTGAGGCACAGTCAGCAGCAGGACTTGAGCATCCGAATATCGTAAATATCTATGATGTAGGCAGCGAGAATGGTCTGTACTACATTGTCATGGAGTATGTCGAGGGTATCACACTTAAGACTTATATCGAGAAAAAGGGCCAGCTGTCATTCAAGGAGTCTGCAAGCATTGCAATCCAGGTGGCAAGGGGCATAGAGGCCGCTCACAATAAAAATATCATTCACCGTGATATCAAGCCGCAAAATATCATTATTTCTACAGATGGCAAGGTAAAGGTGACAGACTTTGGAATTGCAAAGGCTACATCTTCAAATACAATAAGCTCAGATGTGATGGGCTCAGTACACTATGCATCTCCGGAGCAGGCAAGAAACGGCTTCGTCGATGGCAGAAGTGATATTTACTCACTGGGAATCGTAATGTTTGAGATGGTTACAGGCCGTGTGCCGTTTGACGGTGACACCACAGTGGCAGTTGCACTGCAGCACTTACAGGAGGAGATTGCAAGGCCAAGCATCTACGCACCGGATTTGCCAATCAGCTTTGAGAAAATCATCTTAAAGTGTACACAAAAGACACCGGATCGCAGATACCAGACTATTGAGGAGCTTCTCACAGACATAAGGCGCTCTCTTGCGCATCCTGATGAGGATTTCGTCACAATAGCTCCACTCGTTGACGGTGGCAAGACCAAGGTTATAAGCCCGGAGGAGCTTGACAAGATAAAAGAGGGCAGAGGTGTCGCAGAGGACTTAAACGATGATGATACCGATGCAGATAATGATGATGAGTATGCTGACGGTGAAGACGATGACGATGAATATGATGAGTCACTCTTAGACGAAGATGATGACGACGAAGATGAAGACGATGATGATGACGGCAAGCTTTTAAATCCAAAGATGGATAAAGCAATCACAATCATGGGTATAGTAACAGCCGTAATCATTGTAATAGTTATCATATATCTTGCACTTTCAGTGGCAGGAGTGTTTAAGTTTGGCGGCAAAAAGAACTCAGAGTCACAGCAGACAGAGTCACAGACACAGACCGAGTCTGAATCAGAGTCAGAGACACAGACTGAGACAGAGGGCCAGATGATTGACATCAGAGGCATGTCAGTGGATGATGCTCAGAAGGCAGTAGACCGCTTAAAGCTTGACCTCACAGTATTTGCATTTGAGACAAAGCAGTCAGATGAAAAGGACGGCACAATCCTTGAGCAGGATGTCAAGGCCGGAGATACAGTAAAGCGTGGTTCACAGATTAATGTAGTTATCGCAGGAAAAGGTGATAATACATCAGAGATGGTCAAGATACCAAGTGTAATCGGAAAGACCAAGAGCTCGGCAAAGAGTACACTCGAGTCAGCAGGCTTTAATGTCACTTTCGAGTATGGAGATTACAATGACAGTGTAGCAGCAGATGTAGTAACAGCACAGTCACCATCAGCAAAGAAACAGGCCGCAAAGGGCAGCACAGTAACAGTCACCCTTTCACCGGGCCAGAAGCCAATCACCGTGCCAAACGTAGTAGGTGCCTCACAGTCACATGCAGAAAGCGCCCTCGCAGGAGCAGGGCTCAAGTACACCTACGCAGACTCACAGTATAGCGACACCGTACCAGCCGGCAGCGTTATCAGCCAGACCAAATCCGGTGAAACCGTAGCCGCAGGCACCACAATCACACTTACACTCAGTAAGGGTAAGCAGGAGATATCGACTAACGTAAGTAAAGGAGTTAGTTATAGTGGAGAAGGAACTGTAGTAAAAGCAGAGTATAAGCTTGTAGGTAAAAGTGGAACTGTATACGATAAGGGTTCATATGAAAATACGTCATCATTTACAGTTTCCGGAACAATGAAAGAAGCTACAGGAAGTATTGTGGTTACTTGGACAGTTCAGACAGGGGAAACAGATGAAGCAGGAAATCCTGCAACTGTCACACTTGATCCAGTAACGTATAGCGTGCCATAAACATAAGAGACGCTAAATAATTATTATAAACCGGAATAGCAAAAGAAGGTAGATATTGCCATAGCGTGGGGCAGCACAAGGAAAACGAGCCGTAGCGCAGCTACGTCAAGTTTTCCGTATCGCCATCGTATTTGTAAAATACACACAATACACATATAGCGCACAAAGCAGCAACCCAATACATGTCTTTATTGTAGTCACCGGATAGCACCCACGAAGTGGTGCTATCCGCACCCCAACTACACCAACCCGCGGACGAAAACCTGAACTCGCGGAGAAGGACTGTAGATAGCGGGGCAGACATGTGTTCCGAGGAAAAAATATGAATTGCCCCGGGGTGCCATAAACCTACCGAGGAAAAAACAGGGCAGAGCAAGCCATAGCCTGTCCGTAGGATAGCCCGGGGCTGGCTTCATATTTTTTAAGAGGAATATATGCCTGCCCCGCCATCCACACAACCTCAAAGCGCGGCATGCACCCCGCCGAAAGCGTGACTCCTGCAAATACAAAAGCACACAAGGAAAACCATGACAGGAAAAATTATTAAAGGAATTGCCGGCTTCTACTACGTCTACGTAGAAGAAACCAAAGAAGCAAAAGAAACTGCCACAGGCGGTACTCTCTACGAGTGCAAAGCAAAAGGCACCTTCAGAAAACAAAAGATAAAGCCGCTGGTTGGCGATATAGTCGACATAGCAGTCCTCGATGATGAAAAGCACATAGGCAATGTCGAGCGTATACTGCCACGGAAAAACGAACTTATCAGGCCGGCTGTGTCCAATATAGACATGGCCCTGGTTATTTTTGCATCCGCAAAGCCGGATCCCAATTTCAACCTGCTTGATAGGTTTTTGTGTATGATGGAGTACCAGCATGTACCGGTTACCATATGCTTCAACAAAAAGGACTTAATCACACCTAAAGAGCAGCAGGAGCTTAAAAGCATATACGAGCCGGCTGGCTATAGAGTGCTTTTTACCAGCACGAAAACAGGTGATGGCATAGATGAGATAAAGCACATTTTAGAGGGAAGGACGACCACGGTTGCAGGTCCCTCGGGAGTTGGCAAGTCATCTATCATCAACTGTCTGCAGGATGATGTGCAGATGGAGACCGGACATATAAGTGAGAAAATAGAGCGCGGAAAGCATACGACCAGACATTCTGAGATTATCCCGATAAAGGATGGCACGTATATCATGGATACACCGGGCTTTAGCTCGATGGATGTGCCGGGCTTTGAAAAGGAAGATCTGTGGACATGTTATCCGGAGTTTGTAGAATATGAGCCATATTGCAGGTTTCAGGGCTGCAGTCATATAAATGAGCCGGACTGCGGCGTGAAGGAAGCTCTTGCAGATGGGAAAATATCGCAGGTGCGGTATGATAATTATAAGCTTTTATATGAGGAGCTTAAAAACAGACAAAAGTATTAATTTAAAGCATAATCAAACGGAGGAAAACATGAACTGTTTATCACCATCAATTTTATCAGCGGATTATTCAATACTTGGAGAGCAGCTTAAGCAGCTTGATGAGGCCGGAGCACAGTATGTGCATATAGATGTTATGGACGGCAGCTTCGTTCCAAGCATATCGATAGGACTGCCTGTCATAAAGACAATCAGAAAGTGCACAGAGCGTATGTTTGATGTGCATCTGATGATAGATGAGCCGGTCAGATATATAGATGATTTTGCGACAGCAGGAGCAGATATCATCACAGTCCATGCGGAGGCATGTAAGCATCTTGACAGGACAATCGAGGCAATAAAGGAAAAGGGCATACTGGCAGGTGTAGCATTAAATCCGGCTACTCCGCTCTCAGCCATAGAGTATGTGCTTCCTAAGGTGGACATGGTGCTTATCATGACTGTAAATCCGGGCTTTGGAGGACAAAAGCTTATTCCGTACACTGTAGACAAGGTGCGCGATTTAAAGGCACTTCTTGAGAAAACCGCAAATAAGGCTGATATCGAGGTGGACGGTGGTGTTAATCTTGAGAACGTGGAGACACTGCTTGCGGCAGGAGCCAATATCATTGTTGCGGGAAGTGCGGTGTTTAACGGAGATATAGAAGAAAATGTAAATGGTTTTCTGAATATCATGATGTAACAGATGCAGGTTAAAACGGAAATGCTTCCGGGGCTGTAGCAAATGTGGATATGTTATTTATAAGAAGGTGGACAAAATGAGGTATTTGATTGTATGTGGTGGAAAAACAGATAAGGAATTCGGCTTAAATGAGATAAAGACTGACGGAATAGATGCCATAATTGCGGCTGACAGCGGAATGGATTTCCTGTACGAAAACGGTGTCACGCCTGATATAATTGTAGGTGATTTCGATTCAGCCACGACAAAGTCCTTAGAGTATTTTGAGAGAAAGGGACAGACCGAGATACACAGGCTCAATCCCATAAAGGATGATACTGATACAGAGTATGCCATAAGACTTGCCATAAGAGAGGGTGCAAGAAGCATAGTGTTGCTTGGAGCAACAGGAAGCAGAATAGACCATGTGCTCGGCAATATTTCACTTTTGGGAATAGGATTGGAAAGTGGAACTGATATCAGCATTATCGACACAAACAACCGTATAAGGATGGCTGATAGGCCGGTAACTATTAAAAAATCAGCACAATATGGCAGGTTTGTCTCGCTTATAGCAGTGACAGACGACAATGAGGTGAGCCTTAGAGGATTTAAGTATCCTGTTACTGATTATTCCTTTGACAGATTTACATCGCTTGGCATATCCAATGAAATAATTGATGACCATGCAGTGATTGATATCCATAGAGGAAAATTTATCATTATTGAGTCAAAAGATTGACTTTTTAGGAATTTGGGACTATTATATTTTTAGGATTATTTCGGAAAATATGTATGGTCATACAGTAAAGACAGATGAGAAAGGACACTATGCATTCTTTTAAATCAGATGAATTTAAGATAAGAGTATTGACAAAGGACGATGCGGAGGAATACAATGCACTGCTTCGTTATGCTTTTCAGGTAACAGAGGCAGATCTTGCCGAGACCGGTTGGAAGGATGATGAAATCAAGCAGTCGAAGTTTCCGGTGCTTGAGAGAGCTGATGTGCTTGGATGCTTCAATATCATAGACAAAAAAGAGGAGCTTGTGGCTCAGTTTGCGGTATATCCGCTCGATATGAATATATATGGTGAGCGCTACGAGGTAGGCTTTGTCACAAGTGTGTGCACGTATCCTGAGTACACAGGCCATGGTCTCATGAAAAAGCTTATGAGAAAGAGTCTTACGAGGATGCGCGATAGCAACAAGTCGTTTGCCCTTTTGTATCCATACTCCATACCTCTTTACAGAGGACTTGGCTGGGAGATTATCTCAAACAAGATGACATATGTGATAAAGGACAGACAGATTCCTACAAAGCTTAAGGAGCCGGGCTATGTGCGCCGTGTGCAGTGGGATGACGAGCAGTTTAAGAAGCTTCATACTCACTTTGCCGCGAAGACTCACGGCTGTCTGTACAGAAACAATCTGGCTTGGGAGGAGTACTTCCGCTGGGATGAGGACGATACGATGGTCGCCATCTACTATAACGAGGATGATGAACCGTGTGGCTATATGGTGTATCTTATCAGCTCTGATGTCATGCACATCAAGGAGCTCATCTACTTAAACCGTGAGGCGCAGCTTGGTCTGTGGGAGTACATTCATGCGCACGATTCCATGATTGATGAGGTCAGAGGCAACAACTATTACAGCGAGCCCATCGCTTTTGAGCTCGATGACAGTGATATCAAGGAGACAATAAGACCATACGCCATGGGTAGAATCATCGACGTGGCGCAGTTTATATCACAGTATAACTGTGACCCGGATGGTCCGGGCGGCTGCTTTAGCTTCGAGATAGAAGATGACCTTCTGCCGTGGAATAATGGCACATTTGTTATTGATTTTGAGGGAGGTCATTGTACTCTCACCGACAAAAAGCCACAGTATCACCTTAGCATGTCTATTGGCACATTTACCACACTGCTTTTGGGCTACAAGAGTGCGGAGAAGCTTTTGCAGATGGGCAAAATACAGACTACATATGATGCTGTTGCAAAGCTTGACGATATTTTATATCATGAGATACCATATGTATCTGACTACATATAATGATAAAAGGTCAAAAGGTAAAGGAAAATAATATGTCAAATTATGTGATTAGCTGCTGTTCAACAGCAGATCTTACCAGGGAGCATATGCTCGAGAGAAATATTAAGTACGCATGCTTTCACTATGAGCTTGACGGTAAAGAGTATATGGATGATTTAGGACAGTCCATGCCACTGCCTGATTTCTACAAGGCAATGGAGGCAGGTGCCATGACAAAGACCTCGCAGATCAATCAGGAGGAGTACATGGAGTACTTCAGGCAGTTTCTGGATGAGGGATATGATGTGCTTCACTGTACACTAAGCTCGGGTATATCAGGTACAGTCAACTCGGCAAGGCTTGCAAAGGAGGCTCTCGAGGAGGAATACCCTGACAGAAAGATATATGTGATTGATTCGCTGGCAGCATCGTCAGGCTTTGGTCTTTTGATGGATAAGCTCGCTGACCTTAGGGATAGCGGCATGGATATTGATACACTGGCTGATTGGACCATGGAGCACAGACTTGAGGTGAATCACTGGTTCTTCTCATCAGACCTTACATTTTTTATCAGGGGCGGCCGTATCTCAAAGACCGCGGGATTCGTGGGAAATGTGCTTAATATCTGTCCTTTCATGAATGTGAGCAATGAGGGAAAGCTTATTGTGCGTGAGAAAATCCGCACCAAAAAGAAGGCAATAAAGGAGATGCTTGTGAAGATGCAGGCACTCTGCAAGGACGGTGCCGATTATTCGGATAAGGTTTATATATCAAATTCTGCATGCTATGAGGATGCTAAAGCCGTAGCTGATCTGATAGAGGCTGCCTTCCCTAAGATGAAGGGAAAAGTAGAGATAAATGATATCGGTACGACTATAGGAAGCCACACAGGTCCGGGAACAGTTGCATTGTTTTTCTGGGGTAATAAGAGAGAGGATTAGCCGGATATTTTAGCTTAAATATCTGATTAGAATAATCAAAATCAATAAAGTTGATTATATTTTTATAAAAAATTAAATTACATCAATCAAAGTGATTAAATATAATCATTCCAATAACTGCGCTTATGTGTTACAATTATATCAGTTCAAACGAAAAGAGGTTTTAAGATGAAAGGATATGAAAAATACGAGCGCAGTTATTTTCTGCCTCCTGAATGCACTTATGACTGGGTTAAGAAGGATTATATAGATAAAGCACCACTGTGGTGTTCGGTTGATTTACGTGATGGCAACCAGGCTCTAATCGAGCCGATGAGTCTTGAGGAGAAGCTTGACTTCTTTAAGATGCTTGTAGATATAGGCTTTAAGGAAATCGAGGTAGGTTTCCCGGCAGCCTCTGAGACAGAGTTCAATTTCACGAGAGCTCTTATTGAGAGGGATATGATTCCTGATGATGTCACTATACATGTGCTGACACAGGCCAGAGAGCATATCATCAAGAAGACATTCAAGGCACTTGAGGGAGCACCGAGAGCAGTTGTACATCTGTACAATTCCACATCTGTTGCACAGCGTGAGCAGGTGTTTAAGAAGTCAAAGGAAGAGATAAAGCAGCTTGCAGTTGACGGAGCTATTTTACTGAGAGACCTTGCAGCAGAGACTGACGGTAATTTCCGTTTCCAGTATTCACCGGAGAGTTTTTCTGGCACTGAGGTGGATTATGCGGTTGATGTGTGCAACGCTGTGCTTGATATATGGCAGCCAAAGGCTGATAATAAGGCTATCATCAATATCCCTACCACAGTAGAGAATGCTATGCCACATGTTTTTGCCACACAGATAGAGTATATCGACAAGCACCTCAAGTACAGAGACGGAGTAGTGCTTTGCTTACATCCTCATAATGACAGAGGCTGCGGTGTTGCCACATCAGAGCTTGGTGTGCTTGCAGGAGCTGAGGAGATAGAGGGTACGCTGTTTGGAAACGGTGAGAGAACAGGAAATGTAGATATCGTGACACTTGCCATGAATCTTTACTCACACGGAGTGGATCCACAGCTTGATTTTTCAAATCTGCCTGAGATCAGGGAGAAGTATGAGACATTTACCAGAATGAAGGTAGGCGAGAGACAGCCATATGCGGGAGACCTTGTTTTTTCTGCTTTTTCAGGCTCACATCAGGATGCAATTTCAAAGGGCATGGCATGGAGAGAGGAAAAGAAGCTTGATAAGTGGACGGTTCCATATCTGCCTATAGATCCAAAGGATGTCGGCAGGACATACGAGGCTGATGTTATCCGTATCAACAGCCAGTCAGGAAAGGGCGGAGTGGCATATATCCTTAAGCAGAGCTTCGGTATCAATGTGCCACAGCAGATGAGAGAGCAGGTCGGATACATGGTCAAGCAGGTATCGGACGAGGAGCACAAGGAGCTTTCACCTGAGTGGGTACACAGTATCTTTACAGACAATTATGTGGATTTTCATCCATATTTCACTATACCGGAGTGCCACTTTAAGCAGGTAAACGGCATTTTCGCAGAGGCGGTTATTTTACACAATGACAGCACCAGAAAGGTAGATGCCAATGGAAACGGCCGTCTCGATGCAGTCAGCAATATAATTAAGCAGTATTTTGACATCAGCTTTGAGCTCACTGTATACGAGGAGCATTCGCTTTCACACGGATCTTCATCAAAGGCTATGGCGTATGTGGGTATCACAGTTGACGGCAGTATGTTCTGGGGCGCAGGTGTGGATGAGGATATCATCAAGGCATCAATCGGAGCGCTTGTTGTTGCGGTAAACCATTACCTTGCCACCAAGGCTGACAGTCACGTGAAGGATGAGCGCTATATTGCCATGCTCAACTTCATACAGGCCAACTACAAGACAGTATCGCTTGCAGACATGGCTGCACAGTTCAACCTGACAGAGCCGTATATCTCCAAGTACATAAAGGAGAAGTCAGGCAAGACTTTCGGGGAGCTGGTCACCAATGCCAAGATGAAGAAGGCACGCACACTGCTGAGAAACAGCATCACAACTGTTGAGAATATCGCAATCGAGGCAGGATATCAGAACGTGGAGCATTTTAACAGACAGTTCAAGAAGCTGTATGGAATGACACCGCTTGAGTACAGAAATTCAAGCACAAAATAAGCGGATACAGCATTTTAATATAACCGGATCAATATGCTAAATGACAATTCATTCAGCTGTATTGGTCCGGTTTGCTTTTTAGTATTGCACTTTTTGTGTGAAAATCTGCATTAAAATTGTATAAAAATGGGGACAATGGGCTATTGATTGTATTTTATCAAGTAATTTGTTGTTTTTACAACGGATTATATGTACAATGCGGGTATAATATAAATAAAAGATAATTATTCATAACTACCGATAACAAAGCAGATATTGAGAATTTGTGTTTGGGATGAATAGTTATAATAAAAAGCAACTATTTGAATTATAGTTTAAGAAAGAGAGGAACGTACATGAGCAATAAAACTAGCGCAGTTGTTAAGACAAACCCAAGAAAGGCTGTCATGATCGGATGTGGATTCGTTGGTTCGGCATCAGTTTTTGCACTTATGCAGAGCGGTCTTTTTTCTGAGATAGTTCTCATTGACGCTGATAAGGACAAGGCTGAGGGAGAGGCGATGGATATAAGCCACGGTATTCCTTTTGCCAGACCTATGAAGATATATGCAGGTGGTTATGATGATGTGGCAGATGCTGCTATCATTGTTGTTTCTGCAGGTGCAGGCCAAAAGCCGGGCGAGACAAGACTTGATCTGGTAAATAAAAATGTTGCAATTTTCAAGAGCATTATTCCGGAGATTGCAAAGAGAAATTTCGGTGGAATCTTACTTATCGTTGCAAACCCTGTAGATATTTTAACACAGGTGGCACAGAAGCTTTCAGGACTTCCTGAGGAGCGTGTCATCGGTTCAGGTACCGTGCTTGACAGTGCAAGACTTAAGTACGCGCTTGGAGAGCACCTTGAGGTGGACAGCCGAAGCGTACATGCATTTATAGTAGGTGAGCATGGAGACAGTGAGGTGGTTGCATGGTCATCAGCCAATGTTTCCGGAGTGGAGCTTCACAAGATGTGCGAGATGAGAGGTCACTACAAGCACAAGGAGAATACAGAGGAAATCGCTGCAAACGTAAAGAACAGTGCTTACGAGATAATTAACAGAAAGCATGCGACATATTATGGTATCGCTATGTCGGTCAGACGTATCTGCGAGGTAATCATGCGTGATGAGAAGTCTATTCTTCCTGTTTCACACATGATGCACGGACAGTACGGCATCGACGGTGTGGTTCTCTCAATGCCTGCAATCGTTGGAGCAAACGGAGTGGAGAGCGATATCCCAATCGAGTTAAACGGTGAGGAAGCTTTAAAGCTCAAGGAGTCTGCTGATGCACTTAAGAGCATACTTGACGGGCTTGAGCTGTAAATATCAGGCTCTTAATATTAATTTTGTAATATTAAACTTATATAAAATACTATAAATTCAGTATGGTTTGGGGTATAATGATAACTGTCGGGCTGCATATATTATGTGCTCGGCGGTTATTTGATTTTATGGCAGATAACTATTTAGAATTACCGGGAAAAAGGAGTATATATAATGAGCGAAAGAAAACAAATCCATCAGGAGTTTCTGACAGGCGAAAGAGCACTGTTTGCAAGTAACGACCTGGATATATATGATACAATTTTTGATGACGGAGAGTCACCTCTTAAGGAGAGCCATGGCATTAGCCTGACAGGCTGTTTTTTTAGATGGAAATATCCGCTGTGGTATTGCAGTGACATAGCTGTAAAGGACTGTACATGGTTTGACATGGCGCGTGCGGGTGTCTGGTATACTGACAATATCTCTGTCACTGATTCAATAGTTGAGGCACCTAAGAACTTCAGGCGCTGCAATAACCTAAAGCTTAAAAATGTGACATTTCCAAATGCCCAGGAGACCCTCTGGAGCTGTGATCATGTCGATATCGAGAATGTCTCGGCAAAGGGAGATTATTTTGGTATGAATACAAATAATCTTATCATGAAGAATTTCCAGCTGGTCGGCAACTATTCGTTTGACGGCTCAAGAAATGTAGAGGTGCACGATTCAAAACTTATCTCAAAGGATGCCTTCTGGAATACGGAAAATGTCACAGTCTACGATTCATTTATTACAGGTGAATACCTTGGCTGGAATGCAAAGAATCTGACACTTATAAACTGCACAATCGAGAGCTTGCAGGGGCTTTGCTACATCGACAACCTCGTTATGAAAAACTGTAAGCTCATAAACACTACATTGGCATTCGAGTATTCTTCGGTAGATGCAGAGATTTGCAGTAAAGTGGACAGTGTTTTAAATCCGACAAGCGGAGTGATAAGGGCAAAAGAGATTGGCACACTGACTATCGAAAAGGACAGAGTTGACCCATCAAAGACTAAGATAATATGTGAGGGAAAATAATCTATGTATGATTTTGACACCGTTGTAGACAGAAGAAATACAGGTTCACTAAAGTGGGATGTGGCAGAAAATGAGCTCCCGATGTGGGTAGCAGATATGGATTTTAAGACAGCTCCCCAGATAATAGATGCAATATCAGAGCGTGTTTCTCACGGAGTGTTTGGCTATTCCATCATTCCGGATGAGTGGAATGATGCGTATATTTCGTGGTGGGACAGACGCCATGGGCTTAAAATCGAAAGAGACAGCCTGATTTTTTGCACAGGGGTCGTACCGGCCATATCATCTACAGTTCGAAAGCTCACAACACCTGGTGAAAATGTGCTTATCATGACGCCGGTATATAATATATTTTTTAATTCCATATTTAATAACGGCGTAAATGTGCAGGAAAGCCCGCTTGGATACGAAAACGGCAGATATTTTGTGGACTATGACAGGTTGGAGCATGATCTTTCCAATCCACAGACCTCGCTTATGATATTTTGCAATCCTCACAATCCGTGCGGTATCATCTGGACAAATGATGAGCTTGCGAAAATAGGTGCACTCTGCAGGAAGTACAATGTGACGGTCATATCAGACGAGATACACTGCGACATCACAGCACCGGGAAAATCATACGTGCCGTTTGCGGCAGCATCAGAGGACTGCGCCGATATCAGCATCACCTGTATTGCACCGACCAAGTGCTTTAATATGGCTGGCTTACAGACTGCGGCAGTGATGGTGCCAAATAAATTTTTGCGTCACAAGGTATGGCGCGCATTAAATACAGACGAGGTGGCGGAGCCAAACGCATTTGCCATCACGGCAGCAGTTGCGGCATTCACAAAGGGTGAGCCGTGGCTTGAGGAGCTCAGAAAATATCTCTGGGAAAACCGCAAAAAAGTCTGTAGCTTCGTGGCAGAAAATCTGCCGCAGATACATGTAGTGGATGCCGATGCGACATACCTCATGTGGCTTGACTGCAGTGCACTTACAGATGATTCTGTGGCATTTACGCAGATGATTCGCGAAAAAACAGGACTTTATCTGTCGGAGGGAGCTGAGTTTGGAGGCAATGGACGCTACTTTGTGAGATTGAATATCGCATGCCCCGGGGCAGTGCTTATGGAAGGGCTGGAAAGGTTAAAGAGAGCTCTCGTTTAAGCTGAATATGTACATTTTTTAAAATAAATAAGACCGGTGATCGGCCGGTCTTATCTGATATAATTAAACATTTATGGCATACAAGATTTAGAAATATATCATGCATACGTTTGTTTTCTGATTCGATAGTTAGTATACACTAACATGAATTAGAAGTCAATAACAAATGTAGAATTTTGATATTTTTTGGATTTTTATAAATCACGTACAAATCAAAAAGAAAAGTTTTGCAAACAATAAAATGTATGTTATAATAAAATAACTGAATTAAAACGAACGAAAATAAACTCACGGGGGTATTCGAAATGCGAAACAATGAATCATCAGAAAACTATTTAGAGACCATACTTATTCTCAGCAAGAAGCTTCCTGTGGTACGCTCAGTTGATATAGCAAATGAGCTTGGATATAAGAAATCCAGCGTGAGTATAGCCATGAAAAACCTTAGAGAGAAGAACAATATCACAGTTAGTGATGCAGGATTTATCACACTCACAGAGTCAGGAAGACAGATAGCAGAGATGATATACGAAAGACATGAGCTTTTGTCAGAGTGTCTTGAGAAGCTTGGTGTTGATAAGGAGATTGCAGCAGAGGACGCATGCCGTATAGAGCATGTCATCAGTCCTGAGAGCTTTGAAGCGATCAAGAAGCATATACATAAGAACTGATATATGAAACCAGTACCGCAGGGTACTGGTTTTTTAGTGTATCGTTTTTCTTGTATATATGAGAAAAATCATCTATAATAGTGAAGCTGTAATCGGCGACATAAAATCTGAAAGGGGAAAAGATGAAACAGATATTAAAATATTTGAAGGAGTACAAAAAGGAATGCATCTGTGCTCCGTTATTTAAGCTGCTGGAAGCATCCTTTGAGCTTATAGTACCGCTTGTCATGGCGGCAATCATTGATAACGGAATTACGGCTTCGGACAAGCCATATATATGGAAGATGGGAGGTGTGCTGGTGCTGCTTGCGGCAGTTGGTCTGGTAAGCTCGGTCACAGCACAGTATTTTGCGGCAAAGGCGGCAGTTGGTTTTTCTACAAAGCTTCGCCATATATTGTTTGAAAAGATAGAGTCACTGTCATTCTCAAAGATGGATACAGTGGGCACATCGACACTTATCACGAGGATGACAAGCGATATAAACCAGGTGCAGTCAGGAGTCAATCTGGTACTTCGACTCTTCCTTCGCTCGCCATTTATTGTATTCGGAGCTATGGCGATGGCTTTTACAGTAAATGTAAGAGCGGCAATGGTTTTTGTTGTTACTATACCTCTGCTTTCAATAGTGGTATTCTCAGTCATGGCTGCAAGCCTTCCGCTTTACAAAAAGGTGCAGAGCTCTCTTGACACAGTGCTTTCACACACCAGGGAGAATTTAGAGGGAACCAGGGTTATAAGAGCTTTCAATAAGCAAAATGATGAGATTGACAGCTTCAACAGGGACAACGAGTTTTTAACTAATATGCAGCAGGTTGTAGGACGAATCTCAGCACTCACCAATCCGCTGACATTTATCATTATAAATATCGCAACAATCGCAGTTATCGTATCAGGAGGCAAGCAGGTATACGCAGGAATCCTCACACAGGGTGAGGTTGTGGCACTTGTAAACTACATGTCACAGATACTTGTCGAGCTGATAAAGCTTGCAAACCTCATCGTACAGGTGACAAAGGCAGTGGCGTGCGGTAATCGTATAGCGGATGTGCTTTCTATTCCATCAAAGCTTCCTGAGAAAAATCCTAAGCTCATTGGTGCAAAGGACGGCGCACCTGAGGTTGAGTTTGACCATGTCTGCATGACCTATGATGGAGCGGCCGATGAGACACTCACAGATATAAGCTTTACAGTGCAAAAGGGGCAGACAATCGGAATCATCGGTGGTACAGGTTCAGGAAAATCAAGCCTTGTAAACCTTATCCCGAGGTTTTATGATGCCACAAAGGGTACTATAAGGATTCAGGGAAATGATATAAATGACTACGATGCAGTGCAGCTTCGAGATAAAATCGGTGTTGTAATGCAAAAGGCAGTGCTTTTTGCAGGAACGATAGCCGACAACCTGCGCTGGGGCAAAAATGATGCCACAGAGGAGGAAATGTGGAAGGCACTCGATATAGCACAGGCGACAGAGGTTGTAAAGGGCAAAGAGGGAGGCCTTGACTACATGATAGAGCAGGGCGGCAAGAACTTATCAGGCGGTCAGAAGCAGCGTCTTACAATTGCTAGGGCGGTTGTAAAGGATCCTGACATACTGATACTTGACGACAGTGCATCGGCACTTGATTTTGCTACAGATGCGAGTCTTCGCGCGGCATTAAAGGGCATGCATGGTGACAAGACAATATTTATCGTGTCACAGCGTACCTCATCTATCCAGTTTGCGGACAATATCATAGTGCTCGACGACGGACAGATGGTTGGCTTCGGACCTCATGAAAAGCTGCTTGAGACATGCGAGACCTACAAAGAGATATATGATTCACAGTTTAAAAAAGAGTCGGATATGACCAGACAAAAGGAGGTGTAGAGTATGGCTATGGATAATGCGAAGATGAATAAATCAGGCACAATGCGCAAGGTATTAAGATACATGAAGAGATATATTCCTTTGCTTGTAATTTCCCTTGCCCTGTCTGTTGTTACAGTGGCGCTTACGCTTTATTTTCCAATCCTCACAGGACGCGCAATTGATTTGATTGTAGGAAAAGGAAAGGTTGATTTTACAGCTATGACAGCCATCCTCACAAGAGCAGCAATAATAGTCGTCATAGCGGCAGCAGCCCAGTGGCTTACAAATATCTGCAACAACAGGATGACCTACAACATAGTGAGGGATATAAGGCGTGATGCATTTTTAAACATTGAAAAAATGCCACTTTCCTATATTGACAGCCACTCACACGGTGATATGGTCAGCCGTATCATCGCCGATGTAGATACATTTTCAGAGGGACTTTTGATGGGCTTCACGCAGCTCTTTACAGGAATTGCAACAATAGCAGGTACGCTTATTTTCATGCTTACAATAGATGTGAAGATATCATGCATTGTAGTGCTCATCACACCTCTGTCACTTTTTGTGGCAAGCTTTATAACTAAAAAGACATATTCCATGTTTCAGCTACAGACAAGAACAAGGGGAGAGCAGACATCACTCATCGACGAGATAGTAGGAAATGAAAAGGTCGTACAGGCCTTCAACCATGAGGATGAGGCGCTTGAACAGTTTGACGAGATAAATGACAGGTTACAGAAATGCTCACTGAGGGCAACATTTTTCTCAAGTCTTACAAATCCGTGTACACGTTTTGTCAACAGTCTTGTGTATGCCGGAGTCGGAATTTTTGGTGCCATGAGTGCACTCACCGGCGGAATCACAGTAGGACAGCTTTCATGCTTCTTATCATACGCCAACCAGTACACCAAGCCGTTCAACGAGATATCGGGTGTCATCACAGAGCTTCAGAACGCACTTGCCTGTGCTGCTCGTATCTTCGAGCTGATTGAGGAGAAAAAGGAGATACCGGATGCTTCGGATGCGGTAATACTTGAAGAGGCAGACGGCCGTGTGGACATAGAGGATGTTTATTTCTCATATGTGCCGGATAAAAAGCTTATCGAGGATTTCAATCTCCACGTAAAACCTGGACAGCGCGTGGCTATCGTAGGTCCGACAGGCTGTGGAAAGACGACTATTATCAATCTGCTTATGAGATTTTATGATGTAAACAGTGGAACAATTAAGGTGAGTGGACACGATATCAGAAAAATCACGCGAGAGAGTCTTCGTGACAACTATGGTATGGTGCTTCAGGAGACATGGCTCAAGAAGGGTACAATCCGTGACAATATCATAATGGGAAAGCCTGATGCCACAGATGAGGAAATCATTGCAGCGGCAAAGGCATCTCATGCCCACAGCTTTATCAGACGTCTGCCGAAGGGATATGACACTGAAATCGGTGAGGACGGCGGCAGCCTGTCACAGGGACAGAAGCAGCTATTATGCATCACAAGAGTCATGCTCTGCTTGCCGCCTATGCTGATATTGGATGAGGCTACATCTTCGATTGATACACGTACAGAGATTAAGATTCAGAAGGCATTCCTTACCATGATGCAGGGAAGAACCAGCTTTATAGTGGCTCATCGTTTGTCCACCATCAGGGAAGCGGATATTATCCTTGTTATGAAAGACGGAAAGATTATAGAGCAGGGCAATCATGAAAGCCTGCTTGCAGCGGACGGATTTTATGCGAACCTCTACAATAGCCAGTTTGCATGAATATAGCCAATGAGTAAGAGAAGGCGACCGGCGCACGGGGGTGA
>OGPA01001095.1_pt1 | contig 23789 bp, 21 predicted proteins | sample 1552841 | NCBI WGS metagenome assembly OGPA01 (sample SAMEA2579916, study PRJEB22360) | human gut metagenome | reverse complement strand
ACCTATCGAACAAGGGGGGATTTTTTGTGGATAACTTGTGGATAAAATAATTATTTTATGTGTATAAGTTATCGGTCCCATGTGGATACGCTGTTGTTAAATGAGTAAAAACAGTGAATATGTGTGGACAATTCTGTGGATAAGTTCAAAAACAGTGGATATATGGATAATTACGGGAATATCGAACAAAGAAACCAATGCAGAATAAACTTGTGGATAATTTGGATTGCCTGTGTATAATCGATGTAAGGCGGTTGTTCATCGGCGGGAGCGGTATTATAATATTAAGAAAAGAAGCATCAGGCAAGAGCCTGAATCAAGGAGGAATCTGCATGAAATATGCTTATGTAAACGGGATCATCCTGGACGGTTCAGAAATGATGGCGCCGCAGGAGCATCAGGTAATTTTGACCGATGGAGAGAACATTGAAGCGATTGTACCCGACGGCACCAGTCTGCGGGGGTATCAGGTGATTGATTTAAAGCGGCAGTATATTATGCCGGGATTGGTCAATCTGCATGTGCATTTGCCTGCCAGCGGCAAGCCGCAAAAAAAGCAGCAGGACAATGTAAAGCTGGTGAAACTGGTGACACGCAACAAAGTTACCCGCAGCATTGCCAGACGGTTGTGTGAGCATTATGCCCGCATGCAGCTGATGAGCGGTGTTACCACCATTCGCACTATGGGCGGGATTTTGGATTTTGACTCTGTGATTCGAGATCGCATTTTGTCAGGCAAGACAGTGGGACCGCGTATTTTGGCTGCCAATATGGCGGTGTCGGTGCCGGATGGTCACATGGCCGGGTCGCTGGCATACAGCGCCACCAGCGCTGCCCAAGCCGGAAGCTATGTGCGGCAGATTGCCGATGATGGGCCTGATTTGATCAAATTGATGATTACCGGCGGTGTGTTGGATGCCAAAATAAAAGGCGAGCCGGGTGAGCTGAAAATGCCGCCTGAATATGTGAAAGCTGCCTGTGAGGAAGCACACAACAGAGGGTTAAAAGTGGCTGCCCATGTGGAAAGCTCGGAGGGGGTCCGTGTTGCATTGGAAAATGGCGTGGATACCATAGAACATGGTGCAGTGCTGGATGACGCTGCCATACAGTTATTTCAGGAAACAGGCGCCTGCCATGTTGCCACATTATCTCCGGCGCTGCCTTATGCGCTGTTTGACCGTTCTGTCAGCCATGTGTCCGAGATGGAGCAATATAACGGCAATGTAGTATTTGAAGGTATTATCAGCTGTGCCAAAACCTGCCTGGAGCATAATATTCCGGTGGGCTTGGGTACCGATACCGGATGTCCCTTTACCACCCAGTATGATATGTGGCGGGAAGTGAATTATTTCCACAAATTCTGCAATGTATCCAATACCTTTGCCTTATATACCGCCACCAAACGAAATGCCCAACTGGCCGGGCTGGGAGACCAAACCGGTTCCATTGAGCCCGGCAAATGCGCCGATATGATCGTGACCAAAGACAATCCGCTGGAAAACCTGGAAGCCTTGCGTCATGTAACTATGGTGGTGGCAAGAGGCACCATTTATGCCGATCCAAAGGTAAAAAAAATGGCGCAGGTGGAAGCTGCGCTGGATGAATTTCTATGATGAATCATAAACAGGACGTATTCTGCACAATTTGCAGAATACGTCCTGTTGTTTATTGTTTCCCATGAAAGATTATGCGGCAATCAATTGGGTTAAATCAGATTGATGTCTTCGTTGTTGATCACTTTTTTCACTGTCCGCATAGAACACATTTTACCGCACATGGTGCAGCTGTCCTGATGTTCCGGTGTGGATTCAGCGCGATAACGGCGGGCTTTTTCGCTATCCAGCGCCAGTTCAAACTGGGTTTCCCAATCCAGCGCTGCTCTGGCTTTGCTCATGGCGTTGTCCCAGTCACGGGCGCCGGGAATATTTTTGCCGATATCGCCGGCATGGGCTGCAATTTTGGCAGCGATGATGCCTTCTTTCATATCTTCCAGATTAGGCAGCCGCAAATGCTCTGCCGGCGTTACATAGCACAGAAAATCCACACCCTTAGAGGCTGCCAGCGCGCCGCCGATTGCGGAAGTAATGTGGTCATAGCCCGGCGCAATATCGGTGACCAACGGCCCCAACACATAAAATGGCGCATTGTGGCACAATTTCTTTTCCAGAACCACATTGGCTTCAATTTCATTGATGGCCATGTGCCCGGGGCCTTCAATCATAACCTGCACATTGCGTTCCCAGGCCCGTTTGGTCAATTCGCCCAAAATCATCAGTTCCTCAATTTGGATATTATCGGTGGCATCATGAATGCTGCCGGGACGGCAGGCATCTCCCAAACTTAAGGTTACGTCAAACTCCTCACAAATATCTAAAATCTGGTCAAAATAAGTAAACATCGGATTTTCTTTGTTGTTCAGCTCCATCCAGGCAAACAGCAAAGAACCGCCGCGGGATACAATATGGGTCAGCCGTTGATTATTCTTGATCTTATCGGCAATGCGTTTTACCAGACCGCAGTGAACGGTTACAAAATCTACCCCATCAATGGCATGCTGCCGTACAACACGGATAAATTCTTCTTCGCTGATATCCTTTAATTCTTTTTCCAGATAACCAACTGCGTCGTACATCGGTACAGACCCGATCATAGCCGGACTCATTTCTACCAGCTTTTCCCGGAATTCGCGGGTTTTGCCGTAATTGCTCAAATCCATAATGGCTTCTGCCTTCATATCAATGGCAGTACGCACCTTTTCCAGCTCCAGATCGATGTCGCAGCAATCTCTTGAAATGCCCAAATTGACATTAATTTTTGTTTTTAACCCCAGTCCGATGCCTTCCGGGCTGAGACTGGTATGCTTTTTATTAGCAGGAATAACCACGCTGCCCTCGGCAATGCGTTCCCGCAGCAGCTCTACGTCCATATTTTCCTTGGCTGCCACAATTTCCATTTGTGTGGTGATGATGCCTTTACGCGCAGCATCCATCTGTGTTGTATAATTCACGGTGTATACCTCCTGTAAAATAAATGGAAAACACAATCATAATATTCATTATTGTACATTATTTACGCTGGCTTGCAAAGTAGTTGCAGGCAAACTTCTTTGTATACATGCAAGACTTTTTTGGAGAAAGTGACAGAATTATTTTTTTACTTGCCTAATTTGCCAAACATTCAGTATAATAGAGGGCGAATTGTAAAGTTTATCGAAAATAAAGTAAATAAAAATAAAAGAAAGTAAAGTTCATTCAATTGGGGGCATTTCATTGAAGCTAAGTGTATCAAAAAAACGATTACAAGCCATAGCCATATTGGCGGCATGCTGTATCTTGCTGCTGGCAACGCATGTGGATTTATTTGGGGCAGCCCGGAAATTGGACGGCGACGGTCTGGCTCTGGTTATGGCGCTTTTGTTAGGCGGCTGCTATATCCAGTCGGTAAAGGCGGAACTGCATCCGCTGGTTAATAAGCTGTGGATGCTGGCAAGCTTTTTGCTGCTGCCTTATGTGATGGTCTACATGGTAGAATATCTGGCCGGACAAAGCGCTTCTCTGCTGAGCAGTAATATTTTTGCGTTAAACTATTTCTGGTGTCTGGCAGTCTATGCCGTATTATTTGTGCTTACCAATCATTACCGGGGCAGTGTGATTGCCGGCTCGGTATTTTGTTATGTGGTGGGTATCGTAAATTATTTTGTGTTATTGTTCCGCAGCAGTCCATTGCAGCTTACCGATGTTATGTCCATCGGAACCGCCGCCGATGTGGCAGGCAATTATGTCATCGCCATTGACCGGGATTTGCTTGTTACCGGCAGTATTGTATTCTTGACGGTGTGTGCTGCTTGCGTTGCCCAATTTAGTCAAAAGCGCAGACAATGGTATCAGTTTGTGGGAACCGCTGTCCTGCTGGTAGTGACGATGGTATCGGTCAACCAGTTTTATGATGATCAGGTATGGAAAGATAATCAATTGGAACTCAATTTCTGGAACCCATTGCAGGGCTATCAGGAAAATGGCACCGTATTGTCGCTGGCCATGGAAGGCAAATATCTGCGCCCGGAAAAACCGGCGCATTATTCAGTGCCGTATACCGAGGAAATTATTATGGGCGCAGCGGCAGAGCCGACCGATGCTGCACCGGCTGTGGCTGTCAGCACCGACGAGTCGGAAATTGCATTGGCAGCAACACCGGAAAATCCCAATATCATCGCCATTATGAACGAATCCTACGCCGATTTAAGTATCCTGGGCGATTTTAAAACCAGCGTACCCTATATGTCTTTTTATCAGTCGCTGATACCGGACACCATTCATGGCAATTTGTCGGTCAGTGTGCTGGGCGGGGGAACCTGTAATTCGGAGTTTGAATTTTTAACCGGATTGACCACTGCCTTTTTGCCCAGCAGTATATCAATGATCCTCTGGACAGCATAGCTACCATTTTAAAACAGCAGGGCTATAAGACCGTGGCCTTTCATCCGGGCAAGCCGGATAGCTGGCGCCGTGACAAGATATATCCGTTGTTGGGGTTTGACACCTTTTTGACCGAGAAGGATATGGAAGATCCCACCTATATGCGGGAAGCTTATGTAACCGACAGCAGCAACTATCAGGAGGTCATCAAGCTGTTTGAAGAAAAAGGCGACAGCAAGTTGTTTTTATTTAATGTCACCATTCAGAACCATGGCGGTTATCAGCTAAATACAGTAGATATTCCCAAATGGGTGTCGCTGCGGGGCGGTATCGGACGTTATCCGGAAACAGAGCAGTATTTGTCTATCATGCATGCTTCCGATCAGGCATTGAAGGAACTAATCACCTATTTTGAAGGCGTTGACGAACCAACCATGATTGTATTTTTCGGCGATCATCAGCCCAGCGTAGAAAGCGAATTTATAGAAAAACTGCTGGGACAGCCTTTGGATACACTGGATATGGAAACGGTGCAGAAACGGTATCAGGTTCCGTTCTTCATCTGGGCCAACTATGATATAGAACCGGCTTATTATGAAAACATCAGCGCCAATTATTTGTCCACACTGGCATTGGAAACTGCCGGAGTAGAGCTGCCTGCCTATAATCAGTATCTGGCCCGGCTGCAGCCGTCGCTGCCCATGATTAACGCCCTGGGCTATGCCGATGCTGCCGGACAGTATCACTACTTTAGCGAAGAAACGCCGGAAACAGAACTGCTTGAGCAGTACAAAGTGGTGCAGTACAATTATCTGTTTGGCGGTCATAATCGCCTGAATGAGTTATATGCAGTCAATTATGACAGTGAGTAATGGGTAGCCGATAAGCAGAAAAATCCGGATTGCTTTGGAAGGTATTATTGCGTTAAATTGCAATAGAACTGCGCAGGTCAGAAAAAGAAATTCTTTTTCCGGCCTGTTTTTTTGCGGAAAAAAGGGGAAGTGGTCAAAAATGACTGAACGATAAATAATCCGTGTCCGAACTGAAAAAACAGTTCAGACACGGAAGGACTGTGAGAAAATCAACTGTGGCAATAATGCAGAAGCAGAGCGCGATAGAAAGAAGATGCGGTGTGTAGTTGCTGATGAACTATTTGGGATACAGTGTAACCCCTTATGCAGATGGGGATAGTTTTACAACCAAAACATCATTTATCATTTGGCAGCAATCTTTCTCTGGAAAGGACGGCATCAATTGAACCTGTTCCATTTGCGCGTACATGGTAGCTTCATCGGCAGCAAGTAATTGTATTGGATAGCCCAGTATGGTTTCCAGATACCACTGATAGGTATGGTAATAGGTAGTGGAAAAATTTTGACTGGCTCCGGTTCCGGTAATTTCTTCAAACCCCTTTCTGTTCATAGAAAGCTGCGATTGGGATAATGTACCTGCAAATACCACTGGAGTTTGGGCTACTGTGTATCCTTCTGTTTGTTCCATACGGTCAAGAATCCTTGTCATAGTAGATAATGTATTTTGAAATTCCAGGTGTTTTTTCAAGTAAAGTTGATTGGCAAAGCTAATATTATTAAGAATGATAATGATTAAGCATCCTGCAGCGATAGTTTGCAGAATAGACCATGGCTGTTTTTTGTTGGATGTTTGTTTTGGCGAAATCACTTGGTTTTGTTCTAATAGATAACAGAGAAACACATAAACGAGAAAAAAGGAAAATATCATCAAGGTGTGCTCCAGTCCGTTAGAAATGAAAAAGATAATATTCATTCCAAGGGGCATCAGTAACAATGTCAATATCAGTAAAACGAAAATTTCCTTAGGTATGGTTTTGTGCCATAGGAGTCGAATAAGGGCAATCAGCAAAATCAGGTATAAGATAATATTACAGATGGCAATAACCTGACTGTTGCAAAGTGCTGGAGACAAAAAATAGTGCATAGGATAGAGTATAGTTTCTTTTAATAATTGCAGTAGTTGGTCGAATGTGCCAAAATTTCCTACATTGGATAGGCCATTATAGCTATCTACCAGTTCTGCGATGTTGTGCTGCAATAAAAACCGCAAGATGAGCACGTACAGCAAAAGACTGAGAAGCAGGGTGGATAAAGCTTTTACTCCAGATAGCAATATTATACGGACCGATTGTTTTTCAAATGCCCTTTTTGCAATCAAAATCAAAAATAAAAATACAGCAGTTTGAAAATAACTTTGATATAGACCTAAAGAGAAACAAAGCAGTATAGGAGCCAGAAAAATTCCGTAACGATATCGCTCTGTGATATATACAGAGCCAATGGCGAGTAAAAGCGACAGCATGTAAACATCAGCAACGCCAATATAAGAAGCATTTAGAAAAATAATGGACTCATTGGTGGTTAGGACAGCACAAATGACAGCAATGAAAGGTTTGCTATTCAAATCCAGCAGAGAAACAATACCAAAGATGGCAACGGTTAAATAGCATAAGGATAAAATGCCAACAATGGTAGGCATAGCAATATACCCTCTAATCTGCAGATAAATTGGTATACCGAAGCGGCCAAGACCAATTTGCAGTGCGTTTTCCTGGATGCTGCGCACAATATGTAAGGAATCATGGGAATAAAGCAGATTAAAATAGCAATAACCATGAGCTGCTAAGCCAAATAATATAACAAAAAATCCAACTAGCTTGAATCTTTCTTTTCTTGTTAAAGGAACGGGTATGGTGGTCATAATTATCGAATCCTTTCAATGGACTGCATATTGGTGTCTGAGATAATATAGTGGGGGCGTTTTTTTGTTTCTGTATAGGTTTTTGCAATATATTGCCCCATGATGCCCATGCAGAATAACTGTACACCGCCTAAAAATGTAATGATACAGGCCAAAGAAGCCCAACCATCTACAGGGTCGCCAAATAACAGTTTGCGAACAGTAATCAATAAAACAGCAAGAAAAGCAAATGCTGTAATAATCAGACCAAACCAGGAAGCAATGCTGAGCGGTGCTTGTGAAAAATTGATAATACCATCAATGGCGTATTTAGTCAGTTTCCAAAAGTTCCATTTGCTTTCCCCGGCAGAGCGATTTCTGTTTTCATAGGACAGCCAGTAAGTGCGAAAACCAATCCAGCCAAAAATTCCTTTAGAAAAGCGGTTTAATTCATGCATTTGGACAATGGCTTCTACCATTTCCTGCCGCATAAGTCTGAAATCTCTGGCGCCGTCCACAATATCACAATCAGAAATGCGGTTGATAAGTTTATAAAATAATTGCGCGCAACGACTGCGGATAAAAGGCTCACCTGTTCTGTCACATCTTCTGGTCGCAACGCTGTCATAATCGCCGTTGCGTAAAATATCCAGCATTTGGGGCAGTAATTCAGGCGGATCCTGTAAATCGGCATCCATTACAGCAATATAATCGCCATGGCTATTGCAGAAACCGGCATACATAGCAGCTTCTTTCCCAAAATTGCGGGAAAAAGAAAGATAGGAGATATGGGAATCCTGCTTACTGAGTTCTTTTAATACGGTTAAGGTACGATCAACAGAACCATCATTAATAAAAATCAGTTCATACTGGCAATCCATGGTTTGCAATATGGAAATCAGTTTGTTATAAAAAAGCGGCAAAGTTTGTTCCTCATTATAACAGGGAACAATGAGAGAAAGGATGCTTGTTGGCATAAAAGCGCCTCCTTGAGAATCAATGCTGATCTAATTTGATAAAAATTAGATTGATAAGATAGCAGATGAAAATGGTTGTTAAAAAAGTATAGATTTTAAGACTTGAAAAAGTATAGTTGTTATGCACAAAAAAACAGCTATACAGTAGGATTTTCTACCGTATAGCTGAAAATTTGATACGAAATTATGTGCATAACAAACAGTGCGAAAAATCTATAAAAAAATAAATTTTTGACTATTTGTTTTTTATAGTATATTATAGTGTTTTGTAGGAAATTGTCAAGATATCTGGACAGTTGAGAATTGACATCAAATTGTATCGTTGTAAAATGTCAAAAACGGATAAATGGCACTGTCATAGCCAGTGCTGTTTGAGCAAGTATCAATGAGTTGGGGGTAATGGTTTGTATTGTTCTGTATCAAAAAGACGGGTGCAAGGTACGGCGATTTTATTTATCGGCTGTTTGCTGCTGATGTTGTGGCAGCTGCCGATTTTTACGGAAGATGGCGCATTGCAGGGAGAGCAGCTGGCGCTGGTATTGTTTGGGCTCATTGGCGGCTGTTATTTGTGTTCGGTAAAAATGAAGCTGCCGACGTGGCTGAACTGGGTTTGGATGCTGGCTTCCTTGCTGGTGCTGCCCTATGTGATGGTGTATTTGGTGGAAATACTGGCCGGACAGGATGCGGCGCTGATAGAAACCAATCTGTTCTGGATGAACTATTTTTGGTGTCTGATTATTTATGTGGTGCTTTTTGTGTGCACCAGTCATTATCGGTTCAGCATAATCGGCGGTTCGTTGTTTATCTATCTGGTTGCAGTGGTCAATCACTTTGTACTGCTGTTTCGCAACATTCCGCTGCAGCTGGCTGATATCATGTCAGTGGGCACAGCAGCCAATGTGGCGGAGCATTATACCATTGCGCTGGATTATGAGCTGCTGCTGACCGGCAGTAGTTTGTTTTTGGCATTGAGTATGGCAGCTGTGGCAGAATTTCGGTTTCAGCGGCAAAGATGGCGCACGTTGATTCTGAACGTGGTGTTGCTGTGTTTTATCGGCGGGTCGGTCAGTTATTTTTACAGCGATTCGTTCTGGGAAGAACAGGAGCTGACCATGAATTTCTGGAATCCGCTGCAATGCTACATTGCCAATGGCACAGTGCTTTCCATTGCTTTGAATGGTCATTACCTGAAACCGGAAAAACCGGATGCTTATTCACCGCAGCAGGTGCAATCTATTGTGCAGAACAGCGGCGTGCAGACTGCATCTGCCAGCGCTGCCCGCACTGCCTTGATTTCCTATCAGCCCCAGGGGCCAACGGCACGGTCCGGGCAGCAGGCAGTGGTAGCTGTCAATGCAGAGCAGGAAAAACCAAATATCATTACCATTATGAATGAATCCTATTCGGATTTGCGGGTGCTGGGAGAATTTCAGACCAGTGTGCCCTATATGGAGTACATGGAATCGCTGCAGGAAAACACCATACGAGGTGATTTGTCAGTCAGTGTGGTGGGCGGCGGCACCTGCAACAGCGAATTTGAATTTTTGACAGGCATGTCCATGGCCTTTTTGCCGCCGGGCGGCAGTGTGTATCAGCAGTTTATCACCAGAGATCTGCCCAGCCTGGCCACCACCTTAAAAGCGCAAGGGTATCAGACAGTGGCCTTTCATCCGGGCAAGCCTACCAGCTGGCGGCGGAATATCGTATATCCTTATCTGGGGTTTGACAGATATTTGACCACAGAGGATATGGATGATCCCCGGTATGTGCGCAATATGTTTGTGTCCGATGACAGCAGCTATGATACGGTGATTCAGTTGTTTGAAGAAAAGGGCGATGATAAGCTGTTTCTGTTCAATGTAACCATTCAGAATCACGGCAGCTATTGTTTGGGAACCGATGGCATTCCCAAATGGGTTTCGGTGCAGGGAGTGGATACCTATTGTCCGGGCACTGCCGAATATCTGTCGGTGCTGCGTACCTCCGACCAGGCGCTGGAACGGCTGATTGCCTATTTTGAACAGGTGGACGAGCCAACCATTCTTGTATTTTTTGGCGACCATCAGCCTGCCATTGAAGAAGAACTGGTAGAAGAATTATTGGGCGCGCCTTTGGATCAACTATCTATGGAACAGCTGCAAAAACGATATACCGTACCGTTTTTCATCTGGGCCAATTACGATATTGCCGAAGCAACCTATGACCAGATCAGTTTAAACTATTTGTCCACTCTGGTTCTGCAAACAGCAGGACTGGAAATGACACCCTATCACCAATATTTGGCGCAACTGCAGCAGCAGGTGCCCATGATTAACACCTTGGGCTATACGGATAAAACAGGACAATACCATGAATTTACCGAAGAAACGGCAGAGCAGCAGTGGATCGAGGAGTATAAGGCTGTGCAGTATAACTATCTGTTTGGCGGTCAGGGCCGAAATGATGCATTGTATCTGTTGGATGCTGCCGGTGAATAATCGTAGTTTAATTTGTAATCATATTTCTCAAAATTGTTAAGCGGGCAATATCTTTGCAGAAAGTCCATTCAGAGGTGGACGCTGCAACGGATATTGCCCGCTGTTGATACACCAATAGAACCGATTGCACTTTGGGATGGGTTCGTTTTTTCTTTCCTGCAGTAAATTTACGCAGTCAAAACAGGAAATAAAGTTGATTCATGGAGAAAATTGTGTTATTATCCAAACAGGGAATGAAATATAACAGAGAGAGGTAACCAATATGAAACGACATAAAATAATTTGCGTGATGATTTTTTGTTTCCTGTTTTATGCAGTGGGAGCGGCAGCCGCATATGCAGGCACCAATTCTTACAGCAACGATGGGTTGGGCTATAGTTTGTCTTATCCGGCGGATATGCAGGTGGACACCAGCTTGGGTGACGTATGCACCATATTCCGCAACGATGAATGCCAGATTGAGGTGTACTATCAGCCATTAAAGACAAGCAGCTATATGAGCTATGTCAATTATTCCAACAGCGGATTTTCCTCCAATGGTGTTGACCATCAGAATTACCGCTGCAGCAAGCAGACCATCAATGGGCGTACCGTTTACATTACCAAATGGAACCGCACCAAACTAAAAAATGTAGAAAATGATTTTAATTACTACTATACAGCGGATATTCGCAAAAGCGCCACCGAGGCGTACAGCATCTTTTTCAAATCCAACAGAGATATTTCCGGCGATAGCAAATATATGTCTGTGCTCAAAAGTTTCCAGTGCAAACAAGCGCAGGGCGCAGCCAAAGCTGTTTCTTTTCAGGAAACTGCTGCCGAAACCGAGCAGCGTCTGAGCCGATTGAATCTGGAAACAAAATATCTGCTGGAGCAGTATTTCAGCCAGGATGCCCCATTAACCTGGGGAATTTTTGAGCCGGTAGCGCCCAGCGATTTATCCAAACTGATGAAGCTGGAAAACCAGATGGGTCAGCGGTTTAAATTTATTTTGTATTATCATCATTTATTCGGTCAGGTTCCCATTGATACCGTAGCAAAAGAGCTGCAGAACGCCTATAACAATGGATATATTATGGAGCTGACCTTGCAGACCGGAGATTACAATCAGGACAACGCCATGTATGATATTTTAAATGGGGAGTATGACGATTACTTTAAACGCTACGCCCAGGCGGTGGCCAAATTTGAACATCCGGTGCTGATGCGGTTTGCCAATGAGATGAACGGGGACTGGTGCATTTACTCCGCTTACCATACCGGGAAAGATACCGAAATTTATAAAAAATGCTATCGGTACATTCATGATATCTTTACAGAGCAGGGCGCCAACAATGTGCTGTGGGTATGGAATCCCAACGAGAAATCCTTCCCTGATTTTACCTGGAATGCCATGGAGATGTACTATCCGGGGAATGAATATGTAGATATCGTCGGCCTAACCGGTTATAACACCGGCACCTACTATAAAGGTGAAAGCTGGCGCAGTTTTGATACCATTTACAGCAAGCTGTATGCCAAATATACTGCTATGTTCAGTCAGCCCCTTATGATTACCGAATTTGCCAGCAGCAGCATCGGCGGCGACAAAGCAGCCTGGATCACCGATATGTTCAAACAGCTGCCCAAATATCCGGCCATTAAGGTGGCTATCTGGTGGAATGGCTGCGACTGGGCTGTGCCCGGTGAAGTGCAGGCCCGTCCTTATTGGGTAAACGAAACAGAGCAGACCTTAAACAGCTTTAAAGCAGGCTGGGCAGCGCAGACAGCGGCAATCAAAGCAGAAGAAGCAAAGAAGGAAGCCGCAGAAAACAACACAGAAGCAAATAACGAACAGACAGAGGCTGCTAAGGCAAACCAGACTGCAGCAGACGGCCAGAAAACAGAGAACACCAAAAAATAACAGTGTTTCGTTATGTTCATTTATAGTTCAGTTATATATAATAGAAACTATGATAAAAATTATGACAAAAATTATGATAGAAACCACAAGACAGGAGGCCATACAATGACTGCAAAGGTATATTCCATTTGTATCAGCGAAAAAAGAGGCGAATTAAAAAAAGAAATTGCCGTTGCCAACATTATCGAAGGGTTTGGCATCGAAGGGGACGGACACGGCGGTGACTGGGACCGACAGGTGACCTGCTTAAACCGGGGCAGTTTGACAGCATCCAACCAAGCCCATCAATTACAGATGGGGCCCGGAGATTTTGCCGAAAATATCCTCATTGAAGAGATGGACACTCTGGCGCTGCAGCCGGGCGATCAATTTCAGCTGGGAGCAGAGGCTGTGCTGCAGGTAAGCCAAATTGGCAAACCCGATCACCCCAGTGTGGTAACCCGCACCTTTGGCGTGAGCTTGCTGCCATCGGAAGGATTGTTCTGCAAGGTGATTCATGGCGGCCGCATCCAAAAAGGCGATGTTGTAACCAAGCTGTAACACTATTGTTAAAAATATAAGTGATGAAATAAGAAGTATATGTATAAAAAAAGGCTCTGTCATCAGTGCGGGAATTAGTCCCTGACATTGACGATAGAGCCTTTTTTAGTGGAGTGATTGTAGCTGAAGAAAGTGCATCAAAATAATGAATATAATCATGAGAATATAAATATAGCTTTGCCAGAGATTTTATGACAGAGTGCAATGTTGTGGTTGGCAGAGCAGATACAGAAAGAATATAGAAATCTGTACTGTAATAGTGGAAACGGTAGAAATTCAAGATGATAGATAATGAAAAAAGGGGATCGGTGTATTTTGATTCCCTTTTAGTAATAGCTGATTAGATTTTGAATAGTTTAATCTTCAAGAGAAATTATATATTTCAAACCAAGAATTTTAAAATAAAAGGCTCTATTTTTATCTGAGATGGTCCTGTTATAAAGCTGAGAATAGATTGGAGAATAAGGCATAGAATCCTTCGTTCGTATTTGAATAAATTTTCCATTAGCAGTATGTAACATGGCATTAGGTGAAACACACAATTGCTTATTAAGCTCATTGCAAATATCATAATAATCGGTTTCTAATTGAACTGCTAATGCAGAATATTTGGCAGATGATAAATCGACTTGTATAGGTGGTAGAAACATCCATTCACTTGGCGGTCCGTCTTTAGAAATGCGAACATAGAGCATTCTGTTTATTTTTTCGTATAGCTTGGAATTTTTAAATGGTTTTGATGAAAGTAGTTCATCAATAATAGAAGCAGTTTGCGTAATGAACATTGTTTGTGTAGGTTGTCCAGAACGATTACATTTATTAGTTTTTAATTCCCCGTCCTCAAAATCAAGGGTGGTGTTTGAAAGGTTGAGACCGATAGTAAGCTCTAAGAGTTGTCCGGTTTTCCCTTTGTTAATTTTCATCATAGCATCTTGAATTTGAGAAGGAGAAAGATACTGCTTGAATGGTCTATAAGCTAACCGCTCAATTCTTTCTTGAGCATCAATTAATTTCATACAAATTATACCTCCTTAAAAAATTCTGTAATATCAATATTTAGAACATTTGCAATTTGATTTAATACAGAAATGGAAAGACTTTTATCGCAGCCAGAGGCTTCTATTTTGGAGAGATAGCTGATACTGATTTGTGCACGATCGGCTAATTGTATTTGTGTGAGTTTTGCACGTTCCCGATAACGTTTTATATTAAGACCAATTATTTTATAAAGTTCTGAGTCGTTGTTAAAATACATTGGGAAAACTCCTTTCACTATATGTGAATATTATGGCATGGAAAAAATATAAAACAAATTCACCTATAGTGAAAGTAAGAAGGTAGATTTTTCCTGAGAATCGTATAAGATATATACGTTAAAATAGAAGTGTAGGAGGTATGTTTTATCGAACTGCAACCAAAGAATTTTTCGCTTGAACCTACCACAATCTGGTCATTTCCCAATAGAGGGAGTTGGGCAACACATTCGGGAGTATATAGAGGTAATTGGTCACCGTATGTTCCCAGAAACATCATATTGCGGTATTCAAATCCAGGGGATTGGATTTTAGATCAATTCTTAGGAAGTGGCACAACCATTGTTGAAGCAAAACTGCTTAATCGCAATGCGGTAGGTGTTGACATTAATCCACAGTCAATTGCTATTTCAGAAAAAAATACCCAGTTTGAAAGTGGCACAAAGTCAAAAATACTTATAAGGGAAGGAAATGCATTGCAATTAGATTTTCTTAAAAAAGAAAAGATAGATTTAATCTGCACCCATCCACCATATGCAGATATTATTCGTTATAGTGACAATATAAATGGAGATATATCGCATTTAGGAGTAGAACAATTTCTTGAAAAGATGGAGAAAGTAGCAGAGGAATCGTACAGAGTTTTGAAAAAAGGAAAAACCTGTGCAATAATGATGGGGGACGTTAGAAAAAAAGGACAGATGATACCACTGGGTTTCAAAACAATGGAATGCTTTATAAAAACCGGATTTCAATTAAAAGAAATTATTTTAAAAGAGCAGCATAATTGTAAATCGACTAAGGTATGGGAAAAAAGAAATAACAACTTTCTTCTGTTGGCTCATGAGTATATATTTATATTTAAAAAATAGAGATTATCACATTGCGTGAAAGTTCCAGTTGTTATTTTAATTAAATCAATCTATAATGATGTAGCAATATGTTTACAAAGTTATAGAGATGAGGAAGACGAAATGAAAAATTCAAGCGTAGCTCCGTTTGTTAAATGGGCTGGTGGAAAACGCCAGTTGTTAACACCAATCAGAGAAAGAATGCCTGAAAAATACAATAGATATTATGAACCATTTATAGGCGGAGGAGCGGTTCTATTTGAATTATTACCAGAAGATGCTATTATCAACGATATTAACAAAGCATTAATAAACACCTATCAATGTATAAAAACAGAGCCTTTTGAATTTTTAAAATGGATTACTCTTTTAGATAAAGAAATGTGGGAAGATGGAAAGGAATACTTCTATTCATTGAGAGAATATTATAACGATAAAATGATGAAAGACGAATTTGATATAGAACTGGCAGCGTTGTTTGTATTCTTAAATAAACATTGCTTTAATGGGTTGTACCGGGTGAATGGAAAAGGTTTGTTTAATGTTCCATACAATAATAGCAGGGCAAAATCGGTAGATGAAGATTCTATTATGGCGATTTCAAAATACCTAAAAAATGTGAATATTATGGAAGGCGATTTTGAAAAAGCCTGTAAAAACGCAAATACAGGAGACTTTATTTTTCTTGATAGTCCATATGCTCCGTTAAATCCTACATCGTTTGAATCTTATACGAAAGAAGGATTTGATATTGAAAGTCATAAGCGACTTGCAAATTTATTTGATGAATTAACAACAAGAGGATGTTACTGTATGTTAACGAATCACAATACGGAATTCATCAACGAATTATATGGAAATAAAGGTTATAAAATTGATGTACTCAGCGTAAAACGTTTTATTAATGCAGATGCTTCCAAACGTGTTGGAGAAGAAGTAATCATATGTAATTATTGAGGTAGGGGTTGGTGTGATGAGAAAAATAATTGCCAAGACAGTCCCTTTTTATTATGAAACGAACGATGCAGGAATTGTATTGGGCGATTCCTTTCAGATTTTAAGAAAAATAAAGACAGAGAGTGTCGATATGATATTTGCTGATCCGCCTTATTTTTTAAGCAATGACGGAGTAACGTGTCAAGGCGGTAAGATGGTGTCTGTGAATAAAGGAGCTTGGGATAAATTGAAATTTGAAAATGGAAAAAGCATCGAAGAAAAGCACAAATTTAATAGAAGATGGATAAAACTATGTAAGAGAGTATTAAAACCAAACGGAACAATTTGGATTTCAGGGACATTGCACAATATCTATTCAATTGGTATGGCATTGGAACAGGAAGGATTTAAAATTATCAATAACATTACTTGGCAGAAAACAAATCCACCGCCAAATTTAGCGTGTCGATGCTTTACCCATTCTACCGAAACTATATTGTGGGCTCGGAAGGATGAGAAAACGTGTCGGCATTTTTTTAATTATCAAAAAATGAAAGAATTAAATGAAGGTAAACAAATGAAAGATGTTTGGATAGGTAGTTTAACAAAGCAAAGTGAAAAAATAGAAGGGAAACATCCAACTCAAAAGCCAGAATATTTATTAGAGCGAATTGTATTAGCTTCAACGGAAGAAAGACAAGTTATCTTAGATCCGTTTTGTGGTTCAGGTACAACAGGAGTAGTTGCACTAAAACATAATAGAAAGTTTATTGGTATAGACAATGTAGAAGAATATTTACAAATTACGCAAAGAAGATTGGAGAAAGTACAAAATGAGAAACAGAAACTTTGATGAATGGTTAGGAAATTTTAAAGCCAGCATATCAAGTTATGCGTATTATGTTGACTTTGAAAAGGTATATAGGAATGTAGATGCAATTAAGATTGAGCTTCATATTTTAAATTCTCTTATTGGCAGTAAAAATATTAAAGAAGACTTTATCAATATTATAAAGAACTATCCCAATACATTAAAAGTGATTCCGGTTTTACTTGCTAAAAGAGAAAACGAAATTTATTGCCAAGATGAGAATGGCGGATATCTATATAAATTCAATTTTGGTATATTGAATGATGAAGAACATAGAGCGAATCGTCATTTATCTGAAACACTGGAGCGATACTGTTACTTTATGGAGAAAACAGGATTGTTCGATTTGTTGCAGAACCATCTTATCCATAACCTTGTAGATTATGTAATGGGAGTAGAAACAGGGCTTGATTCCAATGGGCGTAAAAACAGAGGCGGCCATTTAATGGAGGATTTAGTTGAAAAATACATAAAAGATGCTGGTTTCAAAAGAAATGTTCATTACTTTAAGGAGATGTATCTTGTTGACATTGAAAAAAAATGGAATATAGATTTATCTGCACTATCAAATCAGGGAAAAGCAGCGAAGAGATTTGACTTTGTTATTAAGACAGAAAATAAAATCTACGCAATAGAAACAAATTTCTACTCCAGCGGTGGCTCTAAATTAAATGAAACAGCACGTAGTTATAAGATGTTATCACAAGAAGCAGATACAGTAGATGGGTTTGAATTTGTATGGTTTACAGATGGTATTGGGTGGAAAAGTGCCAGAGGAAATCTGCGGGAAACTTTTGATGTGATGGAGCACATTTATAACATTGATGATATGGAACAGGGTGTAATGAAAGAGATATTTATATAAAAAGAAAAAGGCTCTATCATCAGTGCGGGAATTAGTCCCTGACATTGACGATAGAGCCTTTTTTAGTGGATAGTGTTTTTGCTTATCTCAAGTAAAAAATAGATTTTTTCCATATAGCAGCATGACAAGCACAATTACACAAGCGCAATGATAAAGTGCAAAATTTTCTGCATTTAAAAAGATATCTTTGCAATGATTTTGTTTGGAAAAGAACGGACTGTACCGAAAGAAAGATCCAATCAGAGCCGTTGTTAAAAGAAAAGCCATTGTGCCATATACATAAACCATGGTAGCCGGATTATAATATTGTTTAACTTTAAGCAGCAACATAAGCATATACGTATACAGGAAACCATAAGCGTAAATAGAGCATAGAAGAAGGCATAAACGCCAAGATTTTTTACCGGCAGTTAATAAAATCCCTTTTGTTGTGCAAGTTAGCTGCTCTTTCTTACTTTGGGCAACGGTGTGGGTCAACAGCAGCAACGTGCCCATAAACCATAACAAAAAGAACCCAAGGCTGAGCCGATTCCAGTGCAACGCCATAAATCCGGCAACAGCAGATTCTGCGCTTTGGATAATGCCGCCTGCATAATAGACCAGCAGACAGCTGCTCAAAGCTGTAAGCAGGCAAAGTAAAACAATTGATTTTCTGTGAGCCTGTTTCATAGATAAATCCTCCGTTGTATATCGGTGAGCGTTGCTCGTATTCCTCATAAGTGCGCATGCGCTTTTGTATGATTGTTATCATCTTGGTTTGTCGATGCCAATCAAGAGTAAACTTAAATTCGTGTCCAAACAACTTCCTTTAATCCCACCAGCTCTATTTCCACTGTGTGATTATTATTTCTGATTTGCTCTGTGGTCAGCAGTTGCCCATGGAGATAACATTCTAACGGAAAAACAGAATAGGCAAACGTATCCCCATCTAAATAACAGATTGGGGCTTTTGTGTAACACTGTTTCGTTTCATATTGATAATCGCCTACAGTTGTGCGCAGATAGCCATCTGCGTTTTCTTGCTCATGTGATAACAGCGTTATCAATCTAGCGCCGTCTTGATGATAAGAACCTCTTGCATCAAAAAAGATTTTATATCCGCCGTTGTTATCATCTTGGATTGTCTGGATAGAAATGACACAGTCATCATCTCGAAAAATTTCTTTACCGATAGATGCTTCTATATTGTTCCAATCAAGTGTAAATGAAACGGGTTCCCGAAAAGGACGTTCGGTTATTTGATATTGCTCACTGTGTACGATAAATTGCATACCGCCTTTTTGAACCGCTGCAAAATTAGAATAACTGCACAGGACGGCGCTGATGATAATCAAACATGTAATCATACTGTAGAAATAATATACTTTTTTAATTTTCAAAAAACATCATCTCCTTAGAAAGTGCCGGTTTATAATACTTTTTATAAACCAATGCTGCAATGTGAAGAGAAAAAAGGTATAAATAAAAAGCAAACTGTCACTATAGACAACGGCTTGAAGATACACAGACAATTGGAAATCAATAGCTGTGAAACCAATGTGATTTAAAATCCCATATCCGCCGATAAAAAGAAACAGGTTGGCGCATAATGCGGCAGCTGCTATGATGAAAAACCAGACGGATGTACAATAATATGTAATTTGTATATTCCGATACCCAAGGATTTTCAATAGGATGATTTGTTTCTGTAAATCCTGTATTTTCATCAGTTGGAGAATGGTAAAACAAATTAAAAAAATGATTAAAGTACATACCGCCAAAAGCTGCAAACCATGCAGCGCTGCTTGTGATACCACATCCACACCGTTAGCGGATAAAAGTAATGCCGTACTTTGTGCAAAAAAAGCAACTTTCATCATAAACACAATACAGAGTAACAGTATGATGAACCACTTAAATTGTCCGGTTCGTTTTTGTTCTTGCAAAGCCATGTGCAATAAATTGAAATATGTTTTCATACATCCTCTTCTTTCAGCATTACAATGGGTGAAATCTTTTTTAACTGTTTGGATAACAATAGAAGTGTTACACCCGGAATCACAAACAAGAATACAATTGCGGCAAACAAAAAACGGGTAGAAAAAATGGGCAGATAAACCGCAGCAAATAAGGCATTGTTGATGTGCGGATATAGGGAACCATAACCTCCTATTGCCAGTATACCGGCAATAAAAAACAGGATAAAACATTGTTCTGCCACAAGTTTTAGGATCTGTTTATCTTGGTAGCCAATTATTTTTAATAAACCAATATCGGTATATTTTTTCCGGATATTTCTCCTTAATAGAAAGAATACAATACAACAGCTAAGTACTATGGTAAGAATACTGATGGCCGCACTTAAATATTGGATGCCGTATAACAGTGCATAATCAAAAATTAAGCCCATACCAATATCATATCCTTCCGTTTTGAGCTGCAATCCTAATTGCTGAGCATGGGTGTAGGTATCGGTTAAGAGCATCATAGTTTGGTTCGGTTCCATAAAATCATATAGATTACCATTGGTAATGTGAGATAGATGTTTAACAGTTTCCATAGTGGTAAAGAACTGATTTTCGTCGTGAACCTGTTTTGTTACATCATAAACCCCTACAATGTTAAATTCTATTGTGTGATAGGTTGTTTTGGATTCATCAATATGATGTTGTGCATCTATATAAGTAGGGCAGGGAGCACTTGTAGAACAGGTTTGCCCAATAAAATCAATCCCATCTGCTGTACTGCCATCGGGGAACACTACCTTGGAAGGGATTAAAACCTCGTAGTCTTCTAAGTTTTGAGATTTTCCCAGAATGATATCTTGCGGCAACATGCTGTTTACTGAGCCAAGAAAACTGGCATTGATTGCTCCTTCTGCAGTGTCTACCGTATTCCCCCAATATCCTTCCTCTTGTGAAAAAATAAGCTCAATATGCTCTCGTTGGTTCAATTGCTCTATCTCACCTTGTTCCCAGGTTAAATCATCAGGTGTGATAAAAAGGATTCGTGCGCCAATGTTGGTATTTTTTTGTTTTTCTATCATCTGAGGAATGCTGTTAGAGAGCGTATAACTGATAAACGCTCCAGTTAACAAAGTTGCTAACAATAAAATAGTCAACAGGACAATCCCTTTATGTAAGGATAAACTTTTTCTTAAAATTGCCTTTTTGTCCATAACCAATCCCCTTTGCTAAAGTTGTTTTAAGCAACCTTCCTCCAGCAACAACACCTGATCAACAGCATGTAGTAATGAACGGTTGTGGGTAACCATAATGATTGTTTTTCCGGTGTTTTGCACCAAATCACAAAAAAGTTGCATAATAGATTGCTCAGTTTCTTCGTCCAAATTACCCGTAGGTTCGTCCGCTAAAAGAATGTCCGGATCATTGGCTAGGGCACGGGCAATGGCAACTCGTTGTTGTTCGCCGCCGGATAATTGGCCGGGCAAGTGGGTCAATCGCAGTTCCAAACCGAGTTGCACCAGTAGTTCTGTTGCTTTTTGTTGACACAGAGCAAAGGAACGCTCTGTAATTAACATGGGCAGCATTACATTTTCTACAGCAGTCAGTTTACTGTTCAAAAAATAGGACTGAAATACAAAGCCAATGTGTTGATTGCGCAGTTGAGCTTTTTCTTTGCTGTTTAAGTTATGAACAGGACGATTTTTAATATATAATTCGCCGGAAGTAACTTCATCCAATGTACCCAGCAGCTGCAACAGTGTTGTTTTACCTGCGCCCGATGCTCCAATCACACCATAGAATGTTCCTTTTTGAAATGTGTAGTTGATATCTTTTAATATACTTAAATTTTTTCCGTATTGTTTGGTAACGTGCTGTAAAACTAAAATTGGTTCCATAGAATAATCCCTCTTTCAGTTGATAACGATCCGTAGATAAAAGCAGGGCCATACATGAAATACTATCCATTAAGCATAGCAGTAAAATACAAACGAAGCAATTAATTTGTCATAAACGGTACAAATTTTGTCATAATCGGCAGATTGAAATGGCTTTAACAGGCTTTATGCGGTTATGCTGCTGTGAATGGAACTGTTTTTATAATGGATAGTCCAACGTAATAATTTTTTGATTATTATGTTGGGCAGTTGATTTTATCTGAAACAATATTGTACTATAAAAACAATGACAGGAGGGATATTTATGATAATTGGAATTTGTGAAGACAATATACCAATTCGTGAACAATTGCGGCAGGAGATAGAGAAACAGCAAGGGCAAATGATCACGCAAATTTATGAATTTGGTTCTGCAGAGGCCATGCTGGCCAGCAACCAGTTGTTTGATCTGGTGTTTTTGGATATTGAACTGGATGGCGCAATGACCGGTTTGGAGCTTGCCCGGCAGCTGCAAATAAAAAATCCCGACTTGATATTGGTTTTTATTTCAGCCTATACCCAATATGTATCTTCCGCTTTTCATCTGCGTACCTTTCAATTTTTATTAAAACCGTTGGATGCAGAGTTATTTGCGGAAGAATTTAAGCGGTGCATAAAATATTATCGCATAGCCCACGATATTTTTCGGATCCCGCAGGGTGGAGAAGTGATAGAAGTAAAAATGAAAGATATTGTATATATGGAATCGGATAAACGTAAATTGATGATTCACATGAAAAACGGGAAACTCTATGAAATGTATGGCAAAATTGGTGAGCAGGAAACAGCGCTGTCCGTGTATCATTTTATACGGATTCACAAAAGCTATCTGGTCAACTGTCGATACATCAAAAAGATGAAGGATGAAACCGTTTCATTGGGTTATCTGCCCAAAGATGAACTGATTGTTTTGCCCATTAGCCGAAGATGTAAAGAAAAGGCCAAAGAACAATATCACCAATATTATTATGCAAGATTTGAAGGATAGGAGCCATTATGAAATTAATTCTTGATTTTATTGGTGTGGCTTTTGAACTATTATTAGCATATTTATTTTTTAGAATCTTTTTTGAGCGCTGGCGGTTTTCTAAAAAAATAGTTTTTGTTTTTTTCCTTGTCATATTCTTTCTCAAGTTAAGCAGTTCCTATTATTTAGCCAATGTTTGGCAAAAGACTGCGCTGAGTTTTATCTACTACTTGCTATTAGCTTGCTGTTATAAAGGGAATATTTTCAGAAAGGTAATTATGACACTGTTCTTTTTATTGGTAAATGTAATTGCCGAGTATGGTGTACATGCTGTGTTAATGATATTGGCAGGAAAAGTCTATGCTGTAGGTGTGCATCAATTACACGACTATGTTATAGGTTTATTTTTATCTAAATTTATTGTGATGGTGCTGTATTCTTTTTTGTACTTTTACCAGCGGGACAGGCATGCTGCAAGACAGGAACTGAGCTATAAGTGGTATGCAGCATTCTTGATTTATCCCATTGTCACAATTATCATACTGATGCAAAACTATTATTTTATTTTAGAAACCGCCGATTCTGCGTCATTGGATAGCTTTATATGCACCAGTATTTTGCTGATGCTGTCTAACTTGGTGATTTTTAAGATATTAGATGAAATGCAGCGTTTGCAGGCAATCAAGCTGGAGGCAGAGTTATCTGAACAGCGGCTGCTGATTCAGGAAGCGCATTATGCCGAACTGGTGCAAAAAAATCACACGGTAAAGAAATATATCCATGATACTAAAAATTTTCTTTTGGCACTGCAAGGGTATATTCAGGAGGGGAAATCCAACGTCGCGCTGGAGGAATTACAGCAAATGCTAAAAACGCTGCAGATGGATTTAATAGAATGCACCGGAAATATTGTCCTGGATACGGTATTATCTAATAAAATCCATATTGCGCAGAGTAAAAATATTACTTTAATACCGGCCATTGCTTTGTATGGCGATGTAAAAATAAAAATTATTGATTTAGCGCTGATTTTAGGCAACGCATTGGATAATGCCATTGAGGCGGCCGAGGCGGGTACGCAGACAGCGGAAAAGAAAATTTTGCTGACAATGAAGCTGCAGCAGGACATTTTGGAAAGATGC